>Ga0222665_1001033_pt1 | contig 13893 bp, 13 predicted proteins | sample AntAcemetagen653_FD_179853 | JGI IMG/M metagenome (GOLD analysis project Ga0222665, IMG submission 179853) | Saline water microbial communities from Ace Lake, Antarctica - #653 | ecosystem: Environmental > Aquatic > Non-marine Saline and Alkaline > Saline | place: Antarctica: Ace Lake...
CTATCATTATATTTCCGAATTTTATCATACACTTATAAGACTAAGCTCAACGGTTATAGATCTTGATAGAGACCTTTGGGGCTACATTTCTATAGGTTACTTTAAGCAGAAAACAAAAAAGGGCGAGGTTGGCTCATCTACCATGCCTCACAAGGTTAATCCTATAGATTTTGAGAACAGTGAAGGAAATCTCGGGCTTGGAATATCAATGATGGAGCATTTAAGTGTAAAGCTTCTTAACTCAAGATTTCAGCGGGATCTGACGGACTCAACGGTTCTTAGAAATTCCGGAGCTATACTCGGCTACTTTATTATCGGACTTAAAAACTGTATAAAAGGAATCAGCAAGCTTGACCTGAATGAAGCTCTGATTACTAAAGACCTGGAGAGCAATCCCGAACTGCTTGCTGAACCAATACAAACGGCAATGAGAATGTACGGAGAGGAAAATCCTTATGAAAAACTTAAGGAACTGACAAGAGGCCACAGAATCGATATGCAAACTCTTAAAAATTTTATTAATTCTCTTGAAAAAGTTCCCATTGAGGAAAAAAAGAGAATGATTCAGCTAACACCCTCTAATTATTTGGGATTAGCTGAGCAACTTGTTGATCTTTACTTTTCACAGAAATAGATTGGATAGTGTGCATTTGGTTTAAGCTGTTGCTATCTATGATAATTACTGCTAAAATGTGACACTGAAGAGCCGGTGTCTTAAAACGGTCATTTTATGGAGCTGAGTATGATAAAAAGAGTTTTTTTGATTTTTTTCTTTTCAATTTTTCTTATTTCTTGCGGATCGGATGGACTCAAAGAAGATCTTTCTGACGTTCCCGACTGGGATTATTCAAACGCCGTAAAGGGAGACGAAGACGAAGGCAGCGTAACAGATGATCAGGGAGTTGCTGTTCAGGACGAAGTTGCAGTTACTGATGAAAACCAGATAACTAGTGATAACGAAGTTTCTGACGACGGCGGTGAAATTCCTGAATGTGGTAACGGTGTGGTAGATTACAATGAAAGATGCGATGGTACGACGCCTATCATCTGTGACAAGCTTAACGAAAGTCTTAACAATGATGGAATTGCCACTTGTGCCTTCAACTGTCAGTTCTACGACATGCAACAATGTAACATAGATAGTGGTGCTTGGGGAATAATCAACTTTCACTTTAAAACGAATTTTATTATGGACAGCGCTAAATCCGGAGACCCAACCTACTTTGAAAAAGGCTCTGTCCCCTATGCAGCTTTTAACGGAATCTATGGAGACACAAAAACATACATTCCTGAACTTGGAGACATTGTTTCATATTCGGAAACCGCCGACTATCAGGGATCTTTTGGAGGTATAAAGCGACAACTTTTTGTCAGGCAGAATCCCGTCGTGGCTGGATCTGTCGGCTATCCCAGACTCGAACTTGAATTTGCACCCGGTGGGATTGAAAAAGGTGATGAATACAGAATTAACACTTTTCAAACGATAGACGTTCTTGATAATTATTTAAATATCGTCCGTTTCAGGCTTATTGACAATCAAGGCGGTTCCGAATGCATAATGGGAATCGGCTATACTGGTTCTGTATTTATTACAGGTGTTAATCCAGAGAATCTTGACCTCTTTGAAGGTGGTAGCGTTGAACTCGTAGCCACCAATATTGATTTCTACCATCCAACAGAGGTTCCGGGACTTGATGAAGAAAACCCTTCTGTCCCTGAAGAAATTCTCAAATACCCTGTCTGCACAAAATAATCGATGTATCACGATAGACTAGACACGACCATTGTCGTTCTTGCGACCTCTCCCGGAAGCTCTATTGGAATAATTCGTATAAGTGGCTCCAAAGCTTTTGAGATTGCTTCTTTTCTTACTGGTAAATCTGATTTTACACATATGAAAGCTGTTCTCTGTAACATTTTATCTACAGATTCTGACATTCTTGATAAAGGCATTGTTCTTCCTTTTTTTCTACCACATAGTTTCACTGGTGAGGACGTTGTTGAACTTCATATTCATGGTTCACAATCAAATGCTCGTGAGATCGTCAACCTTGCTGTTTCATACGGTGCAAAACCAGCGCTCAAAGGAGAATTTACTTTCAGAGCTGTTCTAAATGGTAAAATGGATATCCAGAAAGCATTTTCTCTTAACACTCTTATAACTTCCTCAAACCCTGTTGGAACTGAACTTTCCCGCAAAGCTTCATTTGAAAATCAGGCTCTTTCAAAACTTGAGCCACATATTAAGATCTGGGAAAAGTTTTTTGCACTTTCTACGGCCGTGGTTGATTTTCCAGACCAAATTGAAGACGACCTTCCCATCTTAGATATTCGCAAGGAATGCAACAACTTAACGGACTATCTCAACCATATTGTTGCCGACACTCTGCGTTATAGGGAGTTTCTTGATTTCAAGATCCTTATCCTCGGAAAACCTAATGTCGGAAAATCCTCACTTTTTAACATTCTACTTCATCAGGACAGAGCAATTATTTCTGACGAAGAAGGCACAACCCGGGATTATTTAACCGAAACCGTGTACATAAAAAGGTTTCCCGTAAAAATAATTGATACCGCCGGCCTAAGAAAATCTGATTCTGAAATAGAAAAAACCGGTATCTCTAAAGCTCGAAACCTAATTGCAATATCGGATCTTCTGTTAATTCTTTTCGATTCTTCAAAACAGCTTGATGACGAAGATTTTCAATTACTAAACGAAACTCTTATGAAACCTAGGATTCTAATTCAAAATAAATGCGATATATCTTCTCTTTCTCATCCTCTCTTAAAAAATGCCGTTAAAATAAGCTGTCTGTCAAACGAAGGAATAGAAGACCTTTTCAGTTCGATCGAAAAACTTATACTTCAAAAAAAGCCGGATATAAATGACACTATCTTTTTTAACAACTGGCAACTTGAAACAGCAACCCTCACGATCAATTCTCTTAAGATGCTTTCTGACATTCTTAAAACAGACCAGATAGAGCTTATAAATTACCAGATAAAAAACATTTTTAACAACATCAGGAGTTTATCAGGCGATCTATCTTCAATTGACATTTACGATAAAATCTTCGGTTCTTTCTGTCTAGGCAAATAATCAAGTTTTTACCAAATTCTGAAAACACCGCTCAGAAGCCCATACTTTGCTTTAAATCAAAAATGTGCTATATAAGGGTCGACACCCTGCTTGTGTCGCGTTTTTTTATTACAGGCGAAATATGAAAGCCGTTTTTTGAGGTGCTGATGACACATTTTGATGTAGCTGTTATAGGTGGAGGACACGCCGGCATTGAAGCATGCTATGCTTCTTCTAAACTTGGTTGCAAAACCATTCTTGTGACAATGAACATCGATCGTATTGGAGAGATGTCATGCAACCCATCTATAGGCGGACAGGCAAAAGGACAGATCGTACGTGAACTCGATATTTTTGGCGGAATCATGCCAAAAGCCGCTGATTTTTCAGCTATTCAGTACCGGGTTTTAAACAGAAGAAAAGGCCCCGCAGTTCAAGCATTGAGAGCTCAGTGTGATAAATATCTCTATAAAAATTTTATAATTGAATTTTTAAAAAACCAGAAAAACCTTGATATTCTTCAGGCCGAAGCAACTCATTTTTCAAAAAATAATGATGGAACTTTTGAGTTTAAATGTAATGACGGAACAACTTTTTTCTGTAAAAGTTTTGTTCTTACTGCAGGCACTTTTCTTAATGGAACTGTTCATATCGGGAAAAACAATTTTTCAAGCGGAAGACTTTCGGAACCATCCAGTTCGACATTAACGTCTATACTTCTTGAAAGTGGCCATAAACTGATTCGACTGAAAACCGGAACTCCTGTCAGATTATCAGGAAAATCTATAGATTTTTCAAAAATGGAAATTCAAAATGGAGAAACAGACTACACTCCTTTTTCTTCAACAAACGATGATATTCTTTACAATCAAAAGCCTTGTTTTATTACAAGAACAACTTCTGAAACTAAAAAAATTATTGAAGACAACCTTCACCTTTCACCTCTTTACGGACACAATAAATCAATTTCAGGAATTGGTCCAAGATACTGCCCTTCTATTGAGGATAAAATCGTTAAGTTTTCGCAGAAGGAAACTCATCAGATCTTTGTCGAGCCAGAAAGTTGGAGCTGTTCTGAGTTTTATCCTAATGGGATAAGCACGTCACTTCCAATTGATGTTCAAAAACAGATCCTTTGTTCTATTCCCGGATTTGAAAATGCCCAGGCTATAAGGCCGGCTTATGCTATTGAATATGATGCTTTTGATCCTCGAGATATCACCCCAAACATGGAAAGCAGATTTATTGGCGGGATGTTTTTTGCTGGACAAATAAATGGAACAAGCGGGTATGAAGAAGCCGCCGGCCAAGGTCTTGTTGCAGGAGTAAATGCAGCAAAAAAAGCTCAGGGATCTGCGCCGGATTTTATTCCTTTAAGAAACGAATCCTATATCGGTGTCATGCTCAGTGATATTACGTCCACCGGTGTTGACGAGCCATATAGAATGTTTACTTCTCGTGCTGAATTTAGACTTTACATAAGAGACAACAATTCTGCCGAAAGGCTTATTCTTAAGTCTCATGATCATAATCTTATTGATAACGATTTCTATAAATACCACCTTGACAAGATCAAGCAGAAAAACGACCTTATCTTTGAACTTGAAAACACCTTTGTCCTTCCCGACACCAATAACAACGCCCTTTTAGAGCAAATTGACGAAGCGACTATAAACAAAAAGACAAGCATCGCCCAGCTTCTTAAACGCCCTGGATTTGACAGATCCAAACTCCTACCTTTTCATTCAGTCTCTCTGCCTACAGACATCTGGAATAGAGCTGAAGTTGAAATAAAGTACTCTGGGTTTATTGATAGAGAGAAAAAAGAAATCGAAAAGTTCGGTGAATTGTCAAAAATTAAGATTCCGGCAAAGCTAGACTTCAACACCATTTTGGGCCTTACCAATGAAGTTAAAAGCAAGCTTAACAGGTTAAATCCGACCACCCTATCTGAAGCTAGCAGCATTCCTGGAATTACGCCAGCGGCCATTTCCATTCTTCTTTTATATGTCAAGAGGGCTCAAAATGAAAAACACTAACAATGTTTCATGTGAAACACTTTCCCAAGTCCTCATCCACAAAGGTTTTTTTGAAGCTTCACCCCCCTCCCTTTCCTTTTCCAAAGACATGCTCGCCTACTGGGATGAGTTTTCACGTTGGAACAATGTTCACAACCTCTCCACTATTAGAGACATAGACGAAGCTATTGATCTTCATTTTGTTGACTCTCTTTATCCAACTTTATTTCCTGATGCTTTTTCCAATGCCAAAAACATCCTTGATCTAGGCACAGGCGGAGGCTTTCCAGGCATTCCTCTTTCTTTATATTATCGCAACATTAACTTTCACCTACTGGACAAGTCAAGAAAGAAGACGTCATTTTTAGCATACGCTTCATCAAAACTAAATTTCAACAACGTTTTTCCAATCTTTACTGATTTTTTTAATAATGAAGCTGTTTTTGATGTAATTCTTTCAAGAGCTGTGCGCATAGATGATAAGATCTTTTCTAAGATTCGCACATCAATTTCAAAAAATGGCTGGCTTATTGTTTTTCGAACCAAGGACGACCTGCCATCTATTAATATCAAGCCCTCACATACAGTTGACTACACTATCCGCAATAAAAACCGCTCCATTCTTTTTTATCAATTTTGACATTTTTGACATCTTCTGCTATCATCCTTTGATTTTTTTAATGGAGCTTGGTATGAAAAACTATCTGGTTTTTTTATTTGTGTTTTTTTTCATGTTTAACATTTTTTCTCAAGATAAAAATGATGATTTCGTTGTTCCCAAATATCAGTCGATAGCTATCGGCCAACTTTCTCTTGCGTACAGGCTTATGACTTTAAGCACCAGCCTTTCTATCGCTAAAGCTGTTGATGATGATTACATTGTCTCTATACTTAACAACGTTGATTCCACCATTAAAAACTGCTCAAATATCGTCTCGCAAACAGATGGGAAAAATGGCGATATTCCAAAGATGATCCTGGAAGCGATAGATTATTTTATTAGTTGTTCAAAAAGCGTTAAAAACTATACCACACTGCATAGCTACGAAAATCTTCAGAAAGTTAGGGCTTGTATCGACCGATCCGGAAAGTATGTCGACGACCTTACGGAGCTACACAACGGTAAAACAAAAAAGAAAAATACCAAAAACAAATTGAAAAAATAGAAGGAGTTTTTTATGGACAAAGTTTTAATCCTTATGGGAAGTGATTCAGATTGGCCTATTATGAAAAAATGCTGTTCTGTTTTGAATGATTTTGGCGTATCTTATAGTGTTAGCGTCAGTTCTGCACATAGAACACCGGATAAAACCGTAGAAACAGTTTCGAACTTCAAAGGAGACTGCATAATCGTAGGAGCTGGAGCTGCTGCCCACCTGGCTGGTGTTGTTGCCGCCCACACCATTAAACCGGTCATTGCCATCCCCATCAATGCTACGCCGTTAAACGGTGTTGACGCTCTATATTCAACGGTTCAGATGCCATCTGGAATTCCTGTAGCTTCCATGGCTATTGATGGCTCAAAAAATGCGGCACTTTTTGCAGTTCAGATCCTTTCTCTTTCTGACGATGTGCTTAAGCAGAGGCTCACAGAGTATAAAAAGAATATGATTAAAGTTGTTAACGATAAAGATAATAAAATTAAACAGTTAGCTAAGGAGCTGTAGCATGGAAATTCTTTCTATTGAAGAAGCCGCATGGAAAATCAGAAACGGTTCTGTTATTGCCTATCCGACCGAAACAGTTTATGGACTTGGTTCTATCATTTTTGATAAAGATCCTGTTATGAAACTAAAAAAGATCAAAGGAACGCCGGACAATAAGCCTCTATCTGTCCTTATTTCTAACAACAAAAGGGAAATGCTTTTTGAGCTTATTGATACTTTTTTACCAGTAGCTCAAAGACTTGCCAAGTTCTTCTGGCCCGGCCCTCTTACAATCGTTCATGAGTGTAGATCAGATCTTCCTGATTTTCTTACTGGTGGAACAAACTTTGTCGGAATAAGGTGCTCCCCTTTTGACTTTGTAAACTCTTTCATCGACCTTGTCGGACACCCGATAATCAGTACCAGTGCTAATCCTGCAGGTCTTCCCCCAGCTACAAACTATGTCGATGTTTTTAATTATTTTGAAAATCAGATCGATGGCGTGCTCATCTGTGATGATTCCATTTCCCTTGAGCAGAAGTATCAGATACATAAGGTGCCGTCAACAATTGTCAAAGTAGATCATCACAACTTCGAGATTCTTAGAGAGGGAGCAATAAAAAAGGATGATATCATCAGAAAAATCCTCTGATCAGATCAAGGAAGTCACTTCGAACAAAATATTTAATGATACCACCTTTATTAATCAACATAAGGATGGGTATCGTTTTAATTCTGACTCCATGATATTATCCTGGTTTATTTTTAAAATGCTTTTTAAAAAAGACATCGCCATCTCCATTGAAATCGGTTCCGGCACAGGTGTTGTTCCAATTGTACTTAACTGTCATGGTTTTAGATCAAAAACCTACTGTTTAGAGGTACAGGAGAACCTTTTTAAGTTGCTGGGACAAAATATTGAAAAAAACGGACTTTCTGACATTCTAATTCCAATAAAAGACTCATTTTTAAATAATCCTCTACCTGCTGTTAAAAAATGTAACCTTATTTATACAAATCCTCCCTATTTCCCTCTTGATGCTGGAAGACCCAGCCCTAATAGCGAAAAAGCAAAAGCCCGACATGAGTTTTTCGGCTCTTTAAACGATTTTCTTTTATCGGCCTCTAAAATTTTAAAAGATAAAGGCCATTTCATCTTCGTATACCCGATGTCACGCATACAGTTTGCCCTTTCTTGTGCAACGAAGGCGGGATTTTCACTAAGGCACCTTTATTTTTATCAGGAAAACCCGTCAGTACCCCCTTCTCTTTTCACGGCTCATCTAGTATTAAGCAACTGTGAGGCTGTTTCCAAAACAGAACTAATAACAATGAGGGATAGTGCCGGAGAATACACCTCTATCGGCCAAGAGATAATGTATGACAAGGCTTAACTCCATTACTAAAAATTTTGGCGACAGAACCATAATTGATAATGTTTCAATAACCGCGAATCCTGGGGTTACCGCCCTTGTTGGCCTTAATGGAAGCGGAAAGACAACCCTTTTTGATATTATTTCAGGGACATCTCATCCTGACGATGGATCTGTTATTTTCCCCGGAAACAGTTCGCTCATGTATTTAAGACAGAATGCGGCTTATAATTTCAAATCTACTGTTATTTCCGAAATTAAAGTTTCAAGTAAGTTCAAGCAAACCCTTGATGATCTTCACTCTGAGGAGTCAAGACTTTTAAAAAGAATTGATTCTTCTCCATCCGGCAGCTCTGAATTTGAAGAACTCCTATTGGTACAGGAAAAAATAAACGACCTTGAAATAAAAATAAAAAAACTTCCTTCCCCTGAGAGTATTTTGAAGAACCTCGGATTTACCCAGGCTCAATTTAACTCCCCTGCAGACAAGCTTTCCGGTGGATGGCAGATGAGACTTGCACTTGCTTCGCTTATATCAGAAAATCCCGATATAGCTCTCATTGATGAACCTACCAACTATCTCGATCTTGACAGCATCAGATATTTTTCCCAGTGGTTAAAAAACTTTTCCGGCACAGCTATCGTGGTTTCTCATGACAGACACTTCTTAAACTCTGTTTCGAACGAGGTTTGGGATCTTTTTGAAGGCAAGATGACTGCGTATAAAGGAAACTATGATGCCTATGTCGTTCAAAGAGAAAAAAATATTGAACAACTGAAAAAGAGAAGAAAAAAACAGCTTTCTGAAATGAAAGAGCTTCGGGTCTTTATTGATAAGAACCGTACAAATGCAGCGACAGCCGCCAGGGCACAGTCAAGAATAAAAATGCTAAGCAAACTTGAAAATGAACTTGTTATTCTTCCGCCTTCTGTTCCTGAATTAAAAATTGACTTCCCTGTTCCTAAAAAAAGCGGGAAAATTGCAGTAACTTTGGAGAACATAACTCACTTCTTCGATGACCTGCAGCTTTTTGATGATTTCTCTACAATAATACAAAGCAACCGAAAAATTGCTATAACCGGCAGAAACGGTTTTGGAAAATCAACTCTCCTTAATATCATCTCTGGTAAACTTATTCCTTCAAATGGAAATGTGATCCACGGTCACAATCTGGATATATCCTACTTTAGACAGGATCAGATAAAAGATCTTCCAAATGAGTTTACTATCATGGAATATATGGAAAGCATTACTCCAATGTCCCACTTTCAGAAAATAAACTCGATTCTTGCATCGTTTATGTTCTTTAAAGAATCCTGGGATAAAAAGATTGGCGTTCTAAGCGGTGGTGAAAAGGTAAGACTTTCATTTATCCGTCTTATTTTAAATGCTGGAAATCTTATAATTCTAGATGAACCGACCACTCATCTTGATATAAATTCTAGAAACGTCCTTATAACAGCTCTAAAAAAGCTTGATTCTACCCTTATCTTTGTATCTCACGACACTTATTTTACAGACTCTCTCGCAGATACAGTTCTATATTTTTCTTCGACTAAGAATATTGAAAAATTTGAAGGCAGTCTTTCTGAGTTTTTTGATCACCGGCCTGAAAATTACGAAGAAAACGATATAGCCAATAATTCAAAAAGCAGAATTTCTTCTGACGATAGCAGTGTTGTTGACTATGAAATTATGAAAAAAAATCGCAACAGGTTAAACCTTCTCGAAAGAAATGTTTGTGATCTGGAAAAAGCGATAGAGAAAGGAGAGTTAGAAAGAGATGGGCTTGTAGAAAAATTAAGCTCAAATACAGCAGATTTCTCTAAACTTGGTATTAAACTTAAAAATATAGAGATTTTTCTTGAAAAACTAATCAATGATTGGGACAATGCTCTAGAAGAAATTGAGGTGCTAAAAAATGTGGAACAAGATCGTTGATGAACTTAAAAAGACAAACAAGGAAGGTATAATAAATGCTTTTATTAAGCCCCTCTTTGCTATCAGCGAATCCAGAGATGAGATCGTTGTTGGATGTCCAAGTGAACAGATCGTAAATATTCTTCATAAAAATGGTTGGATAGAAAAAATTCAGAAGCTGGCAATTCACCTTTTTGATGACACTACAAAAGTTAAGTTCGAAATAAAGTCAAACGAGTCAGATGATGACCTGCAGTCAGAACTACCATTTATGAAAGAATATGAAAAAGAAGAGAAGCTGGCGGAAAAAAGAACTCTATCCAGAGAATATACCTTTGATAATTTTGTTTCGGGGCCTTCTAATCAGACGGTCTATGCTGCGTCTCAGGGTATAGCTAAAAATCCTGGAATTAACTATAATCCTTTTTTTGTCTACGGTGATTCAGGACTTGGAAAAACACATATTATTCAGGCAATAGGAAACTATGCCATAGATTCAAAGGGAAAAACCGTTTATTATACTTCTTCAAAAAGACTAATTACAGATTATGTTGCAGCTCTTTCATCAAATTCAATAAGCAAATTCCGTTCAGATATGCTAAAACACGACGTACTTCTTGTTGATGATGTTCAGTTTTTATCTAAACGTCATGGTACTCAGGAAGAGTTTTTCTTTATATTCAACTCTTTTTATGAAGCTGGAAAACAGATAGTTCTTACTTCCGATAGATATATTTCAGAGATCAAAGATATTGATGATAGATTAAGAAGTCGTTTTATTATGGGCGTAACACTTGATATAAAACCTCCTGAGTTTGAAACAAGACTTGCTATCGTTTATAAGAAGTCAGAACTCTATAAGATGGACATAGATGAAGAAACCGCTAAGTTTATAGCAATGAGCCTTAAAAACAACGTAAGAGAGATAGAGGGAGCTCTAAAAACCCTTCAGATATCTTCTGAGCTTATGGGTATAAATAAAGTTTATAAGTCCTTTGCTGAAGATATTCTTAAAGATATGCTTAAAAAAACAGGCTCTATGGGTATAAGTGAAATAATAAAAATTACTGCTACATATCTTAATGTTAAAAAAAGCGATATAACTTCAAATAAAAGAAGTAAACAAATATCTTTATCAAGACAGATAGCGATGTATCTTGCAAAAAAATATACTTCAAAAACTCTTAAGGAAATAGGTAACAAATTTAATGGAAGAAACCATGCAACGGTTATTTCATCTATTTCAAAGATAGAAAAGATAATGACAGAGGATATGAATATAAAGAAAATAGTGGACAGACTTGAAAGAGAAATAGAAGAATCATTATGATTAAAGTAACAAATGTTGAAAAACACCATGTTAGAAAAATGTTTAAAGTTTTTTCAACATGTTGTGAACTAAATAACAAACATTTTAACAGGTATATAACCATTTATTTTTATTCAATAAATTTAGTTTTTAAACATAAAAGCCAGTATATTAATATTATATCTTTAAAAGAGGGATTATTATGATTAAATTAACTTTTAAAAGAGAAGAACTTTTAAGGGCTCTAGATTATTGCAGTGCTTCTATTGAAAAAAAGCACACAATGCCTATTCTTTCTCACATTCTTTTTAAATTTAATAAGAATGAATGTGTTCTTATTGCAACAAATCTCGATACTACAGTTCTTGTAGCCACTGAATTAAAAGAATCAGTTGAAGAAGGGAAAATAGCTGTCCCTGCAAAGTACATTCATGATATCTGTAAAGTTGCCAGAGGAGACAATATTTTATTTAAATATGATACTTCTACAAATGTTCTTGATGTTACCGCTCAGAAATCAAAATATACTGTTCCCTGTGTTGAAGTTAATGATTTTCCTTCAATTCCTGAAACAACTGAAAGTTACAATGAAATAAATATTAGCAGACTTCTTACATCATTTAAAAAACTTCAGTTCTCAATGACAGAACATAATGTTAATAAGGCCTATTCAGGTGTTCTTATTACAAAGGTTGATAATACTGTTGAAATGGTAACAACAGACATTCACAGGATCTCTGTTATGAGTATTAAAGATTTTGATATAAATATTGAGGGACTTGAAAAAGGTTTAGTTATTTCAGGTAGAAATTTCTCTGAAATATCAAAAATATTCACCGGTTCAAAAACTGTTGGTATTGCTCTTGATGAAGATAAAATATTTTTCAAAGGTGATAATGTAACGTTTATTTCAAGACTTCTTAAAAATGAATTTCCTAATTATAGATCTGTTGTAGGCGGTTCAAGTGATATTAATTCCAAAGATATGGCTCAGTTAAATAGAAAAGAACTTATTGAAGGTGTTAAGAGGGTTATAGCTCTTAATTCTGAAGAAAAGATCTGGGCAACAAAGTTTAATTTTAATGGTTCAGTTCTCAGCATGACGGCAAGTTCTCAGTTTGGTGGAAATTCAAACGATGAAATACTTGTTGAAAAACCTTTTGATACAGATAAATCAGTTGGAATAAATGCAAGATATCTTCTTGATGTTCTTTCAGTTTTAGATAGTCAGGATACAACTCTTATTGTTGAGGAAGGTCTTAAACCTCTCACAATAAAAGAAGAAACTGATGATTATTACTATGTTCACATGGTAATGCCGCTCAGAATGTAATTTATGCAAATAAACAGTATTTTTCTTAAAAATTTCAGAAATTTAAAGCAGTTAAAATTAGATTTTCCTGAAAAAGTAGTAATTAACGGGCTTAATGGTTCCGGTAAAACTTCAATAGTTGAAGCATGTTATCTTTCATTATCAGGAAAGTCATTTAGATCTTGCGATCTTAAAGAGATAATTAGAAAAACTGATGAACATTTTTTTGTAGAAACAGAAATTGATGATCTTTCCGGTTTTAAAAGAAACATAAAAGTTGCCTATGATAGAACTGGTTTAAGAAAAATTTCTATTGATGGTCAAACTTCTTCAAGGCGTGATCTAATGGAAGTTGCTTTTCCTGTTATCCATTCCCCTAAAGATATGGAATTGGTTAGTGGAGGTCCTTCAGGTAGAAGAGATTTTATTGATAGAATTTGTTTTATGGAAAGTGGAGAATACTACGATATTTTAATGGAGTATGGAAAGTATATAAAGCACAAGAATGTTTCTTTAAAAAATAGAAATGATGAAGCTGTAGATTATCTAAACAGAGCAGCCGCACCTCTTATAGAAAAAATAAGAAAAATGAGAGAAGAAGTTTCAAAGAAAATAAACAAAGAAGTTAAAAATGTGTCAGATAAGCTTATGTCCGGAGTGAAAATAACTATTAAAACACATCAGGATGAAGATATTTTAGCTAAACTTAATTCAAAGATGGATATTGAGCTTAAAAAAGGTTATGCGGTTTATGGTCCTCATCTTGACAGTGTTGATATTAAGACAGAGCTTAGTGATACAAAAAGAAGTCTTTCAATGGGAGAGATCTATCTGATATCTGTGATTTTTAAGTTTACAGAGCTTAATATTTATAAGGAAAAAGGTCTTTATCCTGTGTTTTTTATGGATGATATTTTTACATTTCTTGATAAAAACAGAAAAGCACAACTATTTGATTATATTAATAATTTAAAAAATCAATCAATAATGACAAGTTCTGTAGAAAAAAAATGTGAACATAGTGAGATAAAGTTCATAGACATTTCAAAAACTTGTTAGTAACAGACACTTCTGATAAAATCCCTGAGGATAAAACTGCTGGAGGTAGATATGAGTGTGCCAAGCAAAGCTAATGGAATCAAGTTGGACAATCCAACCCATGCAAAGGCTAACCACCAGCATGGAACAGAATCGTGCGTATAAGGAGGTAACGAATTATGCGAAGCCACGAGGAT
>Ga0222665_1001038_pt1 | contig 13821 bp, 12 predicted proteins | sample AntAcemetagen653_FD_179853 | JGI IMG/M metagenome (GOLD analysis project Ga0222665, IMG submission 179853) | Saline water microbial communities from Ace Lake, Antarctica - #653 | ecosystem: Environmental > Aquatic > Non-marine Saline and Alkaline > Saline | place: Antarctica: Ace Lake...
AATCAATTGGCTTTCTCTTCGTCATTTTCATTCTGGTCTTTCTTTGAACTTTTATCTTTCTTTCGATCTTCAGATCTTTTCTTTTCCTGTTCCTGTATTTCCGGCAGGGTCATAAAGGGTTCCTTTTTGCGTCCAATAAGGATCTCGCCCTTTCCGACAAGTCTGTTAACTGCATCAAACCTGACATCCAATCCTGTCAGAATTGACTGGAAAGAATCCTCTTTCAAAACATCCACCAGACTGCCTATGTTTTTCTTTTCTGATTTCAAAAGAGCTTCCGAAACAATATTTAAAACTTCACCAAGGAGTTTCTCAATATAATAAAGCTCTCTTTCCTTGGCTTTTTTAAACTCGTCACCCATTTTTGTGTACAGCTGATTCTGAGCAGAAAAATCATTCTCTGATGCAAAAACGATCATTCCGTCAACTAATCGACCCAGCCTTTCGATTACTTTCTGATTTTCAACTAGTTCTGAAGGAGATAGAACAGTAAGCTTCTGAAAATACCAGTCATATCCACTTTTTCTCACATCCTGCTCTTTGAGTTTAACACTTCTTTTGAGATACTTCTGATAAAAATCAAACTCCACGTTCATGTATGGAAAGGAGGGAATAAGCAATGGAAGTTCAGATGTCGGTGTCAAAACAACAAGAGCTTCAAAATCACACTTGCCGGGAATTTTTTTCAGAAACCTTTCAAGAGCCCTGTTCATCAAAGTGGGCGATGAATATCTGTCTTTATTCTTCCATTTGAAAGTTCTCACAGCGTCATCAATATCGTCAGGTTTTCCGACAACTTCCTCAACAGAATTAAAATAAGATGAGCTGTCGGTTGAAAGTGGAATAAGACCAGTTACCCGGCCGCCCTGACTTTCTATAGCCTTCCAGTAGATATCTCTTAGTTTTCTTCCCTCAAAATCATCTATGTAGGCAAGTCCAAAAGTCTTTTTTTCCTTTTCCTTCAAAGTGTATTTTACAAGATTATGGGCCTCTATATCCTTTGTTGCCTTAGCGTTAAAAAGCAAACCTTTCTGATCACTTACAAATGAATTGTAGGTGAAAACCGGGATTGAGTATTTCATGGAATGTTCAATAAAATCTTCGGCATAGACATCTGAAAAGAAAGGGCCGGCAACACCGAAACACTTTTTCTCTTTTGCAGTTTCAAAAAGCTTTTCTATACTTTCAGGATCAGAAAATTCAAGAAAAGTTATCGTATGTTTCACGCCTTTATATTTTAGAAAATACCAGTTGGTAAAATCTTTTATAACCTCGTTGAATTTCAGCCATTTTTCATCAGTTGAAAGAGCCACACAGATAGAATTCCACTCAGGTTCATAATCCCGATCAAACTCTAATTCAACCGCAGACTGTTCATCATCTTTTTCGATCTCAATTATCTCTTCTTCGGCCTTTTCCTTCACCTCTTCCGTCTCAGATTTCTGCTCAACAGAACCTTCTTCCTGATCCATAATTTTGTCAAAATCCTTTCTTTTCTTTGGATTCGCCTTAGACCAGTCCTTAAGTTCGCTCTCTACGGACTTTCTCTTATCTTCATTGAGCCTTGAATACCACAAAGCAGCCTTATCAACTCGTCCTGAATACAAATAAGACAGAAAAACTATCTTTGAAGCCTCGATCTTTTCATCTTTTTGAAGATCCAGATAAACTTTGAGTACCCATTTGAGCGCTTTATCATACTTTTCAAGCCTTAAAGATGCATTTCCGGCAGTAAGATGAACTTTGTTTTTAAAACGTTTGCTGTTTTTCAGCAGTTCAAAAACATTGATGGACTTTTTATATTTTCCCTGAATATACAGTGAATTAGCGAGCTTAAAACGGATGAAATCCTTCTGCCATCTAGCCCATGGTTTTATAAGAAGGTCTCTCGAAAACTCCTCGGAACCTTTAACATTATCCGCCTTTTCTAATGCAGTATACTTCGCCTCAACCTCTTCCCAGGTTATCCCTTTATCCTCTACAGGTCGGGTCACATAGGAACACGAAGCAAAAAGACTTGAAACAACTGCAGCAAGCAGCAATACAAACAGAAAGCGAAACTTCATAGGACACCTCACAATCATTTTCAAGACATACTATCAAAAGAGGACCAATAATCAAGATTCATTGGGAAAAGTTCTTACATACTATATTTAAGGGGGATTGTTTTAGGAAGCAACGACCTCTTTATATCTGTCTTCACCATATCTCAATTCAATTTTCCATTTATCTCCTTCTTTATCTTCAAACATCATCAAACGGATAAAACGCCATTCTTCATCGTCTTCTATTATTCCATAGACTATAAGTGCCAGACTTAATGAAATCTTTCTCAAAGCTATCCTCCAGATTTTTGAAACTCGAAAGATTATACAATTTTTCAAAAGACAGACAAACTTATCAAAAGATACTACGGCATCTTTTTCTCGAACTGATCCAGACAGAAACGAGGCAAATCCTTCATAAATTCCACTCAACTTTTCTAAGTCTGTCAGAAATCATATTCAATGTTCTAATCAAAACAGCATCTTCTGGAAAGTCTCCTATCACAAGGTCTTTAAATCTTTGGTTGTATTCAAAACTAAGCTCTCTCCATGTTTTTTCGGTTTCTGAAAAAATAATAGCTTCCGATGGGTGTTTATAAACCCACTCATTTTTATTTTTAAAGCTTACTAAGTCGTCCATACCAACTCTTATTAACATTTCGTCAAATAAATGCGTTTCCAAAAAGGTTTTTATTTCATATGATTTTGAAAGCATTTGGTTTATGTCATATATATGCCTGATTTTATTCCTTAAATCTGAAATAGGATCGTTAGTTCTTGAAAATCGAACCAGACTCATAATTTTTTCACAAAAAGTCCGCTCCAGACTTAAAACATGAACAGAAAAGGGGTTCAGATGATATTCATTTATTATTTTGATCTGCTCTTTTTGTATCATCATGTCGTACAAATACGATTTGACAGATTTTTCTATGTTCGGTTTATAATTTCCAAGCCATGTTGCTTCCAAAACTATATTTTCTCTAACCTGTCCATAATTATCTTTGTATAACTTCTTGTAGTTATGGACTGTTTTTCTTATATTGCCCTTTTTATTTGTTAAACCCACCACCTCTATTTCCGGAATAACTTCTGAAACAAGCTTCGTTATTCTTTTTATTTTATTTTTCATCTGATTATCACTTTCGCCATCGTTTCTTTTAACAACAACATCAATATCTTCGGAAAATCTTTCAATAATTCCAAAACATTTCGAGAGAGCCGTCCCGCCTTTGAAAACAACTTGATCCGCAATATCTGAACTGAATATCTTATACAAAGAAACTGTAATCCAGTAATCTTTTTCGACATAGATTTCCCTTAGATTCAACAACTGTGATGTCGCTTGTATGGCGTTTTTAAAAAGTTCAACATTTGAATGCAGATTCACGATATGCTCCACTTGCTAGCCGTTGATAATCTTGAATTTTTAATCCCGAATTTATAACTCGAGAATGGGTTAAGGCTTGATTTAAGTTTTTCCAAGTATTTAAATTCACCAAGAGATTCAAGTATCGCACCAAGCATTGCTCTTGTTCTCGGGGGATAAAGAAGCGAGTATTTAACAAGATTTCCAAGTTCTTTTTCAGAAAAAGAAATAACCATATTTTTCAAAGTGGAAAGCGCCGATTTTTTATCAATATCAGGTATTATTTTAAAATCTTTTATAGCATCAAGTACTTCCAGCAAATGATAGTTTTTGTTATTTACATCCACATAACTTTTAACAGGTTTTATGATTATCCCTTTAATAGTAGCGGTTATTCTTTTAGTTTTACAAGCTATTTTAATTAATGAGGGAACTTGAGTGGTAAGCCCCATTTTATTGTATAGAGAAACTCCGGTAATATAGGCAATTCTTTGACCATTATCAAATAAATATGATTTTAAAAGCTCTTCTTCCGTCGGCCTCAACTCACCAAAAACAGTAATTTCAGGCTTGTAAAAAACACCAGTTGAAACTCTTTTAAAAACACCCGCGCGAATAAGACGTTCAACAGCTTTAGATGCAGCTGCAAACTCAGATCTTTCTATGGACAAGTCCTTATAAGTGAAAGTTGTCCCATTCGGAATTTTTTTCACTTTTTTCCTTATTTTATCAGACACATTCATTAAACCGCCCATCCCTCCTGTTCCACATCAATCACATAAAGTATTCAAAACACATTAGATGTCAAGTATCTTGCACAGATAACTTGACATCAAGGCTTTGAATTGTGCGTTAACTTTTTCATTTCCGCCTTATTTGCTTTCTTCATTTTTCATTTTTTTCTCAACAAATTCAATATACTCATCGGTTTTTATAAGATCTTCAAAGATCCTGAAAACACAGCTGATTTTCTAAAAGGAGTTTTTCCTCCCGATGTGGTGAAATTACTTGATATGAAATCTGTGAAAACAGAAAACACAAGCTATGTTGATGAAGAGCTCAGGCCCCACCTTTCTGATCTTGTTATAAAATTAAACACTAAAACTGGAGAAAAAACAGATGTTTATGTTCTTTTTGAGCATAAATCATGTGCGGAGAAAAACATTCTCTGGCAGTTACTAAGATATCAGTATTTTATGCTTGAAGAAGATCACCGCGCAAAAAGGAAATTCAGAGTTATCATCCCAATTGTTTTTTATCACGGAAAATCAAAATGGAAAATTGAAAAAAGTCTTAATCAGGCGATGAAAGTTCCAGAGAAATTGAAGAAATATGTTCTTAATTTCGAGTACCTGCTTTTTGACACTATACCTCATAAGTACGAATGAAGTTGAAGAAAGTGAAGTTGTGGATATAATAAGAAAAGAACTTGGACGTGAAGCGGAGGAAATTATGCCGTCATTAGCAAAAAAATGGTTTGAGCAGGGAAAGGAAGAAGGCATAGAGAAAGGCATAGAGAAAGGAATAGAAAAGGGAATAGAAAAGGGAATAAAGAAAGGTAGAGAAGAGGGTATGGAAAAAGGAGCTTTTCTTAAGGCTGTCGAAACGTGCAAAAATGCTCTTCGTTCTGGAATTTCGTCAGATACGGTTGCTTTAATTACCGGCTTATCAAAAGAAAAGGTTCTTGAAATTCAAAAAGAAATGAAATAGTTCTTACACCTTGCAAATACCTCAAAAAATATTAATATTGCTGCGTTGTGGATTTTATTAAAGGAGAGACGGATGATCATTTCACTTGGTGCCGATCACGGCGGTTTTGAGCTTAAAGACAAACTTGCGCAGTATCTTAAAGAAAAGGGTTACGAAATAATTGATAACGGAACTAACTCTTCTGAATCAGTTAACTATCCGGATTTTGGAGCTATTGTTGCAAAAGACATCCTTGAAAAGAGAGCTGAACTTGGAGTTCTTGTTTGTGGAAGCGGGATCGGGATCTCAATTTCAGCTAACAGATTTAAGGGAATCCGCGCTGCGATGGTTACAAGAAAGGAATATGCATTGCTCGCTAGACAACATAACAACGCAAACATTATCGCCTTTGGTGGAAGATTCACCAGTTTTGAAGAGGCAAAGGAATATCTTGATATCTTTCTTTCAACTCCTTTTGAAGGCGGCCGTCACGAAAAAAGAATAAATAGAATCGACGAAATCTGTTGAACGTTCTTCTTATTTCCCCACCCATATTTGACTTCTACCATTCTCCTCATCGAGCTGAACCTCTTGGACTTCTTTACATCCGTGAAGCACTCATAAATTCGGGACACACGGTCACAATTCTTGATGCAACAGATTCAAGAAGATCAAAAGATCAGAAAATACCACAAGAGCTTGAATATCTTGAAGAATTTTACGAATTAGATCAGTCTCTTTTTTCTTTGCACAGTCACTATAAAAGATTTGGAGACAGCTTTGACAAAATATTAAAAGAGATCAACGGAAAAAACTACGACATTATTGGAATTAGCTCACTTTTTAGCGCCTATCATCCTGATGTGGAAAGACTTGTAAAAAGAATAAAGGAAACTTTTGACATTCCGGTCGTTATCGGCGGAACTGCAATTACCGCTCAGGGAGAAGAAATTCTTAACAATACCGCCGCTGATTATCTCATTGCGGGAACTGGAACAGGATCAATGCCGGCGCTTCTTAATGCTCTTGAAAAAAAGATCTCACTTCATCAAGTTCCAGGGCTTATCTGTGCTACAAAAGATGAAGTTATAATCAACGAATTTTCAAAGGAATTGGACCTTAACATCATTCCTAAAAGAGATAATTTCAGAACTTTTAGGCGGAAAAAGCTCGCAAAAACAATATTTTCAACAGGTTGCAAAAACCACTGCACTTTTTGCTCAATTCATAGACATAACGAACATCAGCTTCGCGATATTTCTTCGATCCAAGATGAACTTTCATTGCTCCTAAAAGCCGGAGTAGAGATCGTTGACATTGAAGATGACGATATTTTCTCTAACCCTGAGCACACTGAAGAAATCCTTAAAATACTTGAAGAATTTCATCATTTGGGTCTGACCTATGTTGCGATGAACGGAATGACTGCGGTAAACATACGCGACTTTGCGGAAAGATTAGTGGCCGTCGGATTTATCAAGCTTGATCTCTCTTTAGTCTGCGGATCTGCATCAGCCGGAAAGAATATGAACAGACCGCATGGACTTGACGCAATTATTGAGATTTCAGACAAAGTTAGGCACAAAGCTGAAATTGAGGTCTTTCTGATTCCCGGACTTCCAGGAACGCAACTTAAAGATACTCTTTCAACGATGCTTGAACTTCACTCTCTTGGTATAAAATGCGGTCTAAGCCCACTTTATCTTGTTCCGGATGTTCCAATGTTTGAGAAAACCGGAATTCCTAAGAAAAAGCGACTACTTCGAGGATCTGCGCTCTATCCTTTTGATGATGAGACAAGAAAAAACGTTGCATCACTGTTAAAAATTGCAAGATTTCTCAACTACTTAGCCGTAGAAAGAGAAAGTGAGAACTATCTTGAAAATCTTAAATATTTTAAGAAGTCCCTTGAAAGAAAAAAATGGTTTAGAAAAACCCATGAAGGCAGCTGGATCGATTCTTTTGATTTTTCACTTGTAACTTCAGACATTTTGCCCACCATCTTTTGACTTTAACAGGTTATTGTGATAAACCTACAACGGATTTTTTGAGGGATTCAGCTCAAGAGAAAGATGAAAAAAAGAATATCAGCATTTTCCCTGTCAATGCTTTTGACAGTGTTTCTCGCGGCAGGCTTTGCAAACAGTTTTGACGCCATTATATCAGCCTCTATTTTTCTAGCGATATCAGTTACTTTGGTCGATATTATAAAGCCTGGGGACTATCTGAAAGCATCTTCTATCTTTTTCTCGGTTTTTTCAATCATCTACTCACTTATAACTCCAAATTTTAACGCGCTTGAAGAAGTATATGGTCTTGCACTTAGCTCTGATAAAATAATGGATACTGATCCCCGTTCTGTCTTCTTTCTTTATGGAACGTTTCTGCTTATCATTGCTGTGGGAATTATAATAAAATTTTTCTTAATAAAAAGAACTCATAAAAAACTTAACACAGGAGGCATATAATGCATTTCGGAGCATTATTAAAATCTTTTATCTACGTCGTTTCAAGTTCGCTTCTTTACCCTGTGCTTTTTCTTCTAACTCTTCTCACACTCGTTGTTCTGGTTTATACGGGCTCGTTTATTGCTGAATTGATAGAAAGGAAACGTATTAAAAAAATTGCTCCTGAAAAAATTATTGAAACAGTGGATTCAGGAAAGATAAAAGGACACTTTTCACATTCTGTCCTTGAGTATTACACATCTTTAAAAAAGATCATGATAATTGACATTTCTATAAGAGATTCCGCTGTTGAAAATCTTCTTCAGAAAAAAGTGGTCGAGTTGAAAAAAACTCTGGATAAAACAGGAATGATAGTCAGAATTGGCCCGGGGCTCGGACTTATTGGAACACTTATACCAATGGGAACAGGACTCGCTTCACTTGGACAGGGAGACATCACGAAACTTTCTTCAGACCTTGTTATCGCCTTCACAACAACAGTTGCAGGACTTATGGTCAGCCTTGTCGCCTATTTTATCAACAGTGTCAGAAAACGCTGGGTTGAAGAAGACATCGCAATGATGGAATATATTTCCGAGATTGTCTGTCGCGATGGAGAAAAATGATGAAATTCATTAAAAAAAGACGATTTAACCTTGACGACGGTTCTGACGAGGATCCAATGAGCAGTGTGGCGAACCTTTTTGATGTCGGACTTGTCTTTATTGTTGCTCTTCTTGTAATGCTCTTTTCCGCCTATCATCTGCAGGATCTTTTTGACCAGAATTCAAACATGACGATCATGAAAAAGACCGCTGATGACCAACTTGAGATAATTACAAAAAAAGGTGTTAAAATTGAAGCCGTTAAAGTTTCAAAATCAAAAACAAAAGGCCGCGGAGAAAGATTGGGCACTGCCTACAAATTAAAAGACGGAACCATGGTCTATGTTCCTCAATAGATGGGAGAAATTAATGAAAATGATCAAATTTCAATACACTATTCTTGTACTTGTCCTGTTTTTCACATTGTCAATCAGTGCACAAGTTCCCAAAAGAGCTGTTTCTCTCTCTCCTTCTGTAACCGAGGCGATAATTGAAATAGGAGCAGGAAAAAATCTTATCGGGACAACCTATCATTGCACGCTTCCACCCGAAGTAGCTGGCAAAGAAATTGTCGGAGGTTACTTTAGTCCATCTATAGAAAAGATCATCCAGCTTAAACCCGACGCTATTTTTCTTACAAAAATGCATCTTAAGTTCAAAAAAGAACTGGAGAAAAGCGGAGCAAAGATCATTCAGATAGATGATGTCTCTATCGAAGGTTTTTATGATTCAATGAAAAAGCTCGGGAAGATCTTCAACAAAAAAGACGAAGCAGAAAAAGTGATCTTAAACATAAAAAAAGAACTTGAACACATCGCAAAAAAAACTGCTGTCATTCCCAATTCCAAAAGAATTCGTGCAATAAGAATAGTGGGCCGAGATAAAGTTATGGTTCCTGGCGATGACACTTTTCACAACGAATATATTAAAGCTGCCGGAGGAATTCCTGCAAAATTCGGAGTAAAAAAGGGCATTTTTGAAGTGTCACTAAAGCAATGGAAAAAATTTAATCCTCAATTTGTTTTCTACTGCGGAGGAGATAAAGAAGTTGTTGATAAATATTTCAACAAACCCGGATGGAAAGATGTAGATGCCGTTAAAAATGGTAAAGTCGTAGGCTTTCCCTGCGATCTCACATGCAGAGTTTCAACACATGCGGGATACTTTACACAGTGGCTTTCATCATCAATGTACAGCGATGAATTCTTTAAAAACAAACAGGTCTTAAAAGACAAAGTTATCTCTGAAAAAAACCTGGGAGTTAAACTTAGCTATGTTGATTCAGCCAAAATACTTGAACTCAGTTTATACGACTTTCTCAACACCGGAACAGCGATAAAATTCAAAAAACCGCAGAAAGTAATTTCAACTCTGGAAGGTCCGAGAAACGGCATAACAGCCGTTGGAAATCACTACTCGCCTCCTCCATGCTGGGGAATTCTTCACAGTGGAATGGAATCTGTCAAGAACAAGTTCTGTAAAGCCGCAAAACTTGACGTTAAAAAAACATCTCTTCTATACACCGGTGCAAACACAAAGAACACATCTGTTCAGTTGCAGACTTTTAAGGAAATGAAAATTTATGCTCTTGTTACGGCAGGAGTTTCTTCCAATGCAATGAGAACATCTAAAGACAGTGGCGACTACTATGAACCAGGAACTATAAATATTATTCTCATGACGAACATGAAACTAAGCTCTCAGGCTATGACTAGAGCGATAATTACTGCAACAGAAGCAAAAACGGCAGCTCTTCAGGATCTTGATATAAGAAGTTCGTATCAGCCAAACCTTCAGGCGACAGGAACCGGAACCGATAACGTGCTTGTAGTTCAAGGAGAAGGGAAAAAGATAAGATACACGGGCGGTCACACAAAGATGGGCGAACTTATCGCAAAAGCAGTGTATAAGGGTGTGAAAGAAGCTATCTATCTTCAAAACGGATTCACAGAAAAGCTCAATATTTTCCAGAAGTTGAAAAAAAGAAACATAGAGATTTTTCCGCTTGCAACGTGGATCTCAGAAAATGACAAAAAACGGGCTTTTGAGCTTGCAACAGAGTTCGAGAAGCTGATGCTCCGCAAAGAATATTCCTCATTTATGGAAGCCGCTTTTGCAATAAGCGATGACTATGAATCAGGTATCATTACAGACCTGACCATATTTGAAAAATGGTGTAAAACAGTTGCAGAGGATCTCGCAGGAAAAAAGATAAAGAAAAGAAAGAACTTTATTGAGAATAAAACTCCCAAAGTGCTTGAAAAAGCTATAAATTCAATTCTTAACGGACTTTACTACAGGAAAAAACAATAATGAGAAAACTTGTTTTTTTTCTGGTTCTTGTGCTTTTCTCATCCATTTATGCTCAAAATGTTGCCTTTCTGACATCCGAATCTGACACATACATAATTACACAGGCAATGAAAGAGCTCAAGCTTCCTGAAAAATACAGAGTTCATCTTATCACTCCCCAGGAACTTGAAGACAATGAGGTTGCCATTGAGTTTCTCAACAAATCCGATGTTGTTCTTGTTGATGTGATGATAAGTGAGCTTGTAAGTCATCTTGAAAAATTTGATAAAAAAAGACATAAAGTTTATGCCTTGAGAGCTTCAAGGAACGACATCTATCTTACAAAACAGGGCTATATTTTCAGTGATGAACTTAAACCTTACTTTGATAATATCACTAAGGAAAATATTAAAAACCTCATCCTTAGGGCAATAAATATTTCAATTGATCCATCAGTTAAATATGCAGAAGTTGCAAAAATCCCTTCAACGGGAATTTACCATCCAAAATCTAAACAACTTTTCACAAATTTTGACAACTACTTAAAATGGTATAGTGAACGCGAAGGATTTAACGAAAATGCTCTGTGGGTCGGATTGACTTTTTACAGCTCAAATATCAACGATGGACAATCTAAACCTTTAGATTTTATGATCCAGGAATTGGAAAGATCCGGTTACAATGTGATCGGAGGTTTCGGTTGGGACCCTAATGTTGTGTCTCAATTCTTTTTTGACAAGAACGGTGAAGGACAAGTTGATTTTATCGTTGCATATTCAATGAAATTCTCTTCAGCTCTTAATTCACAAATGAATAAAATGCTCAAAAAGATCGGAGCTCCTGTTTTCAATGCAATTTCATCCTATTATAACACTATAACAGATTGGAGATTTGATCCGCAGGGTCTTTCGACAATGGAAGTCGCCTGGGCTGTTGCAAACCCTGAACTTTCAGGACTTATTGAACCAACAGTGGTCGCAGGAAAAGAAGAATTTCTTGATGTAAATTCCGCCAGAAAGATCTTTTTAGCTCAACCTGTAAAAGAGAATGTTATCCATCTTATAAAAAGAATAAAGATGTGGGAAAATCTTAAGAAAAAGCCTGAAAAAGACAAAAAGATAGCGATTTTCATCTACAACAACACTCCCGGCAAACAAAATGTCGGAGCAAGTTATCTCAATGTTTTTAAAAGTCTGAAAAACATCTTGTTAAATCTCACAAAAGCAGGATACATCGTTGATAACGACAAAATACTTTCGGAAAAAGATATTCAGGAACTCATCCTTAAACATGCAAGAAATATTGGCAACTGGGCTCCCGGCGAACTTGAAAAAATGAAAAAAGCAGGATCTGCTGCAACTGTTTCGTCTGACACATATAACAGCTGGTATAAGGAACTACCTCAAGAATACAGAGAAAAGCTTGAAAAACAGTGGAAAACTCCTGAAAAAGCCGACATTATGGCAATAAAGGGTGAAATAATCATTCCTAAAATTGAAATTGGCAACATTGTTATTCTTCCTGAACCATCAAGAGGATACGCCGATGATGCTGTTAAACTCTATCATTCGCCTACGATGTATCCTCATCATCAGTACACTGCCGGATATCTGTGGGTGAAAAAGGAATTTAAAGCTGACGCTGTCATACATCTAGGTACGCACGGAACTCAGGAGTGGTTGCCGGGAAAACAGGCCGGACTTACACTCTCCTGCCCTCCGGAAGTTCTCGGAACGGATATTCCCAATTTCTATCCGTACATTGTTGATGATGTCGGTGAAGGTATTCAGGCAAAAAGAAGATCGAGAGCTGTTGCAATTGATCACATGATCCCTGCACTTAACAAATCAGGAATTAACAACGAATATCGGAAACTTTACGGACTCATAAGTTCATATTATGCATCAAAATCACTCGGCGGTCAGACTGGAGAAATAAAGCTCAAAGAAATTCAGGAACTTGCGTTTAAAATGGGAATTCATACCGATCTAAAGCTTAAAAAAGTAGACGACAGCAACATTAGAGAAATCCAGAATTACCTTGTTGATATCGGAATGAGTCTTGCACCTTACGGACTGCATTCTTACGGAATTTCTCCAAAGGGAAAAGCACTTGATGACACTGTTGAAGCTATCAAGACTTTTAATAAAGATTCTTCCAGCTCAAAAATAAGAAAAGATCTTGAAATATCAGGGCCAACGGAAATTGAAAGACTTATCAGCGGTCTTGATGGAAAATACACTCCATCAGGAATAGGGAACGATCCTGTCAGAAATCCCGATGCTATCCCTACAGGAAGAAACTTTTTTGGTTTTGATCCTCAGAAAATTCCCTCAAAAGCAGCCTGGGAACTAGGTAAAAAAGCAGCTTTGGACATTGTTGAGAAACATTTAAAGGCAAACGGGAAATATCCTGAAAAGATAGCAATAATACTCTGGGCAACAGAAACGATCAGAAATGAAGGTGTCAACGAAAGCACTGCGCTGTATCTCATGGGTATCAAACCAATTTGGGACAGTGCAGACAAGATAACCGGAGTTAAGCCCATTCCGTCAAAGGATCTTAATCGCCCGAGAATCGATGTACTTCTAAATCCTTCAGGTCTCTACAGGGACATTTTTCCAAATATGCTTAATCTTCTGGACAATGCTGTTCAAAAAGCGTCAATTCAAACTGATCTTGAAAATTTTATTGCCAAAAACAATCTGGATATAAAGAACGAACTGATTAAACAGGGAATTTCGGATGAAGAAGCCGCTGTAATTTCAAAGATGAGAATTTTCTCTGAAAAACCAGGCAACTATGGGAATAGAGTTTCAGAAATTGCAAGCTCATCAGGACTTTGGGATGACAATGCTGACATGGCAAAAGCATATAAAAAACATACCGGCTATGCTTTCGGACAAGGTCAATGGGGTATAAATGCCGAAGATGCTCTAGCCCAGAATCTCAAAAAAGTTGACACTACCATTCACTCCATTTCATCTTCTGTGTATGGAACAATGGATAATGACGATATGTTCCAATTCGTCGGAGGTCTTTCTCTTGCCGTTGAAAAAGAAAGTGGGAAGACTCCCGAAACTCTTATCACAATGCAAAGAACGAAAGATGAGATAAAGTCCGAGAACATTGAAAAAACGATCGGTAGAGAAATGAAAACGCGCTATCTCAATCCTAAATGGATAGAGGGCATGAAAAAGGAAAACTACGCAGGTGCCCGGGAAATGTCGAACTTCGTTGATTACATGTGGGGATGGCAGGTTACAATTCCTAATGCTATCGGTGATGAATCCTGGGAACAGACTTTTGAGGTTTATGTCGAGGATAAGTATAATCAGGATCTTAAAAAATTCTTTGATCAGAACAATCCATGG
>Ga0222665_1001042_pt1 | contig 13786 bp, 15 predicted proteins | sample AntAcemetagen653_FD_179853 | JGI IMG/M metagenome (GOLD analysis project Ga0222665, IMG submission 179853) | Saline water microbial communities from Ace Lake, Antarctica - #653 | ecosystem: Environmental > Aquatic > Non-marine Saline and Alkaline > Saline | place: Antarctica: Ace Lake...
GACAATCAGTGAGCTTAGAACACTGATTCAGAAGTGCTCACAAACAGAGACGGGTGGCTCTTGTGGAGTCACTGACAGCTGCCTCAGTTATTCAGATTGCTGGAATGATGATTGTTCGGGTTGTTCTTATGACAGTTCAGGGAAATACAGTGTTTTTGGAGACATAGGCTGGATTTGGTCTTCGTCCGTGCTATTAGATAATGCAAATGACGGTTGGTACGTGAATTTTCGCCGCGCCGGCGTGGGCACCTCCAACCGGGGCAGCTACGACAACGATGTTATTGTGCGGTGTGTCCACTGAGACCATTTTTTGGTTATTTTAGCTCCATTTTCTTGGAAAATGGAGCAAGTTTGTTTGCCTTAGACAGATTCGAGATTATTGTGAGGAAGCTGAAAAGAAAGTTTTTTAGGTTAGCCCTCAAGTTACAACATCCCTCACCGAAACAAAATACACATTAAGTTTTGCTTGAACCTCTTAGAGATGCCTTTCCCAAAAAACCTTCGTTTACGAGACATGTTTCCCCAAACTTTTTTTTCTGACATCTGTTAACACTCTATTTCTTGAGTACCAAATCTCAAAAACCAGGGTATTTGAGACACCCCTTGTTCTGCCCTTTATAAGATGAAAACCCTGTCTAAAAACCCGTCTCATAATCAACGTCTCTAACTTCATGAATACCCTCAGGAACAATTTGAGAAAAGGATAGCTTTACTATATCTTGATGGAAATACCAGTGCGGGCGATGGTGACATATTTTTTACCGAGCGGTATGTGTCAACCTTTATGTCGCCTTTTGTTAAATAAAATTTCATTGTCTGTTTTCCGGATTTAAGATCACTTCATTTACCAGTTCCCACCGAATAGTTTTTCTTGATCCCCAGCATTCCGGATTTTCCATTTTTGCCTGTTCCATTACTTCATTTCTTTTCCTGAATATTTCTTTTGCCTGACCAGTTCTCATCTGTTCGGGTGTAACAAAACCTATTGATGAATGAAGATGCTTTGTGTTGTACCAGTTCACAAAATCTGACATCCATTCTCTTGCGTGAGATATATCATTGAATTTTAAAGGGTACGCGGGTGTGTATTTCATCGTTTTAAAAAACGATTCTATGAACGGATTATCGTTACTGGTTCTCGGTCTGCTGAAGGAAACCTTAATCTCCATAGAGCTCAGAAATGACAGCAGCGTAGATCCTTTCATAGGTGCTCCGTTATCTGAATGAAGAAATTCAAAAAGGATGTTTCTTCCTCTGGAAAGTGTTTCAAAAAGATCTCTGCTGTGTTCTTCACTTTCTTCTTCATGAACGGTCCAGCCAACTATGAAACGATCAAATATATCAATAATTACATAGGCATAGTAAAAGATTCCCTTTACCAGAGATGGCATCCAGGTGATGTCCCAGCACCATACTTTATTAGGTTCTGATGCTTTTCGTTCCGGCGGTTTTGATCTCTTTTTTCTCATTTTACTTCCGCTTCTTAAACGAAGCTGATTCTCTTCTTTAAGGATTCTGTACATCGTTCTTACTGACGCTATATAGCGACCTTCATCAAGAAGCATCGGAACTATTTCATGAGGGCTGTTGTCACAGTATTTTTTCGAATTACAAACTTCCATAACTTCAGTTCTTTTTTCAGGCGACAACTTTCTAACCACCCGTTTATGTGAACCTTTTCTCTTGTCTTCCATGCCTTCCCGTTTCCATCTCTGTAATGTCCGCAACGATATTCCGACAACTTCGCAGGCCTTCAAATATCTCGCACCATTATCATGCGCCTCTTCTATCAGAACAACTATTTCAACCTTGTGTTCTTCAAGGATCAGTCGTCCTCTTGATCCTTCATAAATACATCGAGCTTTTTTTTTAAAATCAGTAACGCCGCCGCTTCAGCAAGCGCTTTTTCTTTCCGGTTAAGCTCCTTCTCAAGTTCCCTGACTCTCTTCTCTAACTCTTTCATTTTACGGTCTTTTTTGTTCTCAGATTTCTCAGCCATCTCTCGAAACTCCTGATCCCACAAAGTTAAATGTTCACTGTGAAGACCCCGTTCCCTTAAGAATTTGCCAAGCTGTTCTGGCGGAATCCTTGCAGATTCCATCAGCAGATGGTATTTCTCACGGTTGCTCAGATAACGGGGACTCTTTCCTCCACTTCCAGCATCTAAGCTACCAGATTCGCTATCTTTTAGCCAGTTTCTGATCGCCTGTTCACTAATCCCGGTCTCTTTGCTAATTTTTCCGATACTTTTACTCTCAGGTGGTAAAACCTTTTTCAAAATTCCTCGTTTTACTGAATTCGAATATGACATGCCCTTCTCCCACATTTGAGGCGACATCTATATTAGCACATACTGTGGTTGTAGTTGTGTTGATTTTTGCCATTTTCACTGTTTCCTGTGGTGATGACAAAAAGGATGCTGAAGAAAATGACACAGATATTGTTGAAGTTGCTGATGAAGTGACAGATGTAGCTGATGAAAAGAATGATCCTGCAATTCTTGATGAAGACATTGTGGATGAAGATGAAGTTGGGGATGCGGATGTAGCCGATCCTTGTGCTGATAAAGAATGCCCTGAAAATTCAACATGTGTAGCTGAAGGTGACGAAGCGGTTTGTGAATGTGATGAGGGTTTTCATCCGACAAACGGCGAATGTATTTCTGATTCAGAAATGACAGAAATAGGTGAATTTACTGTTGATTTCAAAGGGCCGATCAACGCAACAAATAACCCCTCGGAGATAACTCCCGGAACAGGAGACGCAGACTTTACTTATTTTGAAGAAGATTTTGCATTTACAGTTCTGCATATTGACAACGAATCTTTAAAGATAGATTTTCCGTTTGCAGCAGTTGCTGAGGGTGGAATGATAACATCTACATGGATTGACGCCATATCATTTACGCCCAAATTCTTTGCCATCAATGTTCCCGATAATTTAGAGGCTGGAACAGATATTGATTTCGTGGAGAATGATGTATATACGCTTTATGGCGATCTGACCTATGATGGAACAAATGTCGGAATTAGATGCGTAAGAGCTGTTTCGGGTGAAGGAACGCTTGAAATAAAAGAACTGACAGATTCCCAGATCGAAGTTTCTGCAATCGGAAAACTTATTGATCCGGCTTATGCATCTGAACTTGGTTATAATCTCCCTGAGATCTGCGAAGACTAAAGAAGACGATATTTCACAAAAAGATGGGGAAATAACAGTTTTTTCCATCAATCTCAAAGGTTCTCGGCCAAAGTGAAAAATTGACTAAACCCAACAAAATTTTTATAATTAATAATGTTAAGTAGACAAATTACAGGAGAGTTGCTATGAAAAAGTTAAATATATTTATTTTAGTGTTTTTTATCATTCTGGCATTTTCATGCGATTCTCAAAAGAAAGTGATCAGTTCTTACTCCGACAAAGATACTGTTGCAGATTATGAGGATAATGATGAAACTCAATCTTTGCCTGACAATATAGAGGATGATAGTGATGATCATAACGATTTAGATGCAAAAACTGATGAAGATAGTGATGCTTATGATGAAGATGTTGATGCTGCTGATACGGGACAGACAGATGAGGTTCAGGATCAGGATGAAGAAGAGTTTTGTGAAAGCGGTATAACATGTGCAAACGATGAAATATGCTGCAAAGAGGGTGAAGAGTGCGTCAGCGAAATGGCCTGTCTTCCGGTTTGCGAAACGATTAGATGCGGAGTAAATCAGTTTGACTGCTGTAGTGAAGGTGAAATCTGTCTGGATGGGATCCAATGTGCCCCGGACTGTTCACAAACGGGTCCTATCTGCGGTGCGGATCTTGATATCTGCTGCAACGATGATGAGGTCTGTTTGAACGATGAGTGTATTAAGCCAGGAATACCGTGCGGGAACATCTTTGACTGTCTTGATGAATCTTTGTACTGCGAGGATACCATAGATCAATGTCTTCCGCTGCCGGAAGGTGAGATCTGTGAAGGAGAGCCGGTTTTTATGGATATGGAACCGACAGTTGAATGGCAGTGGACGGGAGTCGACTATAATGGTAAACGCTATTCGAATATTCTTGCTTCCGCCGCTGTAGGTGATATTAGCGGAAATGGATATCCGGATATTGCCGTTGTTGCTTATACCGGCGATTCTCTTAACGATGGAATTCTTGTTGTGCTTGACGGAAAAGGCGATGGAGTGGGAAACAGCAAGGTTCTTTTCACAGTTCCTGGCGAACAGTTTTCCGATGCTCCGAAACCTGTAACAACTACTTCGGTCGCTCTGGCAAACTTTGATGATGATGCCGGTCTTGAGATAGTCTATCTTTATCAATCAGGATCAAGTCGGGATCTCAAAGGAGTTATGATACTTGATAATGACGGCACAGGAAGTGTCTGCAATAAAACTGATCATCCCGGGTGTAAAGGATTCAGGGAGTCAGGGAACGCTTTCCCTTCAAATTACAACTCACTGTGGGGAGCGCCGACGGTAACGGATCTCAATCATGACGGAATGCCGGATATCGTATGGAAATGCCAGGCGATGAACGGACATAACATAAATGACGCTTCTCTGGATTTTCTCAATTTAAGCGGATGCTGGGAAAATACTCTTGTTGCAGATCTCGATGAAGATGGGAATTATGAAATAATTGATATTTCCAAAGCTTATACAGTAAAAAGCACAGGTGAAAATGAAGAGTTCTGGACTGTCGGTGGCATAACGGCAGGGTTTCTTGCTGTGGCAGATGTTTTTCCAGACAGAACCGGTCCTGCGATAGTGAACATAAGAAGCTCAATAACAATAGTTGACGGCTTGTCCGGAGCTGTTCTTGTTGGAAATGGCGGAGAGCTGTTTGACGGAACAATTTCAATTCCGGGCGGAGGTTACGGCGGAGCTCCGGCGGTTGCTGATTTTGACGGTGACGGAATGGTTGAAATAGCAACAGCGGGAAAAGGCAGCTACGTTGTTTTTGATCCGGACTGCCATGAACCTCCACTTAGAACTGGTGGTAAATGTGAAGAAACAGAAACAACGGACAAATCAGAACTGATACTTTGGACGCAACCTACCCAGGATCTTTCAAGCAGCAGAACAGGGTCAAGCGTATTTGATTTCCAGGGAGATAATTCAGCGGAAGTTGTGTATAATGATGAATGTTTTCTCCATATTTATCAGGGAAAAGAAGGTGAAGAACTTGTTGAACCGCTTATTCCCAACTGCTCTAGAACGGCTTCTGAATATCCTCTTGTTGCAGATGTTGACGGTGACGGTAATTCTGAAATACTGATAATATCCAATAAAGATCAGATAGGAAGAGATAATTGCAGAATTTCATGGAAGAATTATGCTATCGAGTACGAAACCGAACATCCTGAAAGAAAAGGTGAGTATATTGATCTTGTATGTTCGCTCGGTGATTGCACTGAAAATGGTGACTGCACAGGAGGTGTGGGAGGAACATGTTCATCAAATGAAGAGCAATGTAATACAAAGGGTAAGTGCATGTATCCTCTTGGAATGACAGGAGTAACTATTCATGGAGATAAATATAACCGGTGGGTTAAAACAAGACCTGTATGGAATCAGTTTAACTATCATGTTACGGATTTTGTTTTTTCAGGTGGAGAATGGAATGTTCCTGAAAATGAAGAGACGAACTGGAAAAGCTATAACAACTATCGTCAAAATGTGCAGGGAGGAGTTCTTTTTCCTGTTCCTGACCTTAGTGTGAAGATTGAAGTCACACCGAAATGTTATGATGAGATAATTCTTTCTGCAAAGGTTGAAAACAATGGAAGTGCGGGCATTAATAGCGGTGTCGAAGTGTTTTTTTACAGAACGGGTGTAACTCCTGTGGAATTTGTCTCAAAAGCGGTCACAAAAGGAATAATTCTTCCCGGAGGGTACGAAAGAGTCTCAGTCTCTTATCCGAAACCTCAGGTAAACATTGACTTGACATTTTCAGTCTCAATTGACGAAGGTGGTCTCATAGAAGAATGTAATATAGAAAACAACTCTTCTGCGGTAAGTGAGCCTGTTAAGTGTAAGATGGACGATTACTGACAGAAGAACAAAAAAGTTGCAAGATAGGACTTTCTGACTACAATCCACGGGTTAATTGGATTTTTGAACATTGGAAAGAGCTCCTTGTTCGATACAAATTATTGGACTTTAAAGCCGTAAGGAGGAAACATGAAAAGACATTACGAGCTTACTACTATTCTCAAGCCTGAAGGTGGAAACGAAGCTGTCAGGCAGTTCGTTGAAAGAATTGATGGGATCATCAGTGAATTCAAAGGAACAGTGATCAATCTGTCATCTTGGGGCGAAAGAAAACTCGCCTACGAAATCAAAAAGAACCTTAAAGGTCACTACCTTTTCTTCAACTTAATTGGTGACGGAGTTCTTATTGACGAGCTTGAAAGAAATTTCAACATCTGGGAAGGCGTTCTCAAGTACATGACTATCGTTGTGGATGAAAAAGAAGACCTTGAGGAACTTGAAAGTTCAGCAAGAGGCGTAGCTTCTCTTTTTGAGAAAGAAGAAAGAAGAGTTGTTGAAAAGCCTGTTGAAAAGCCTGTTGAAAAGAAAGAAGAAAAGAAGCCTATCGAAGACTCAAGAAAGTACAACGAGCAGCTTCAGAAGTCTCTCAGCGGTGCTGGAGAAGATGATGATGAAAAGGATGTCGAACTTTAATTTTGGAGGATGAACAATGGCATATTATAAGAAAAGAAAAGTGTGTCGCTTCTGTATAAATAAGGATATGGAACTTACATATAAAAATCCGGACGTTCTTCTTAATTACGTGACGGAAAGAGGAAAGATAATTCCAAGAAGAATAAGCGGCGTATGTTCAAAACATCAGAGAGAACTTTCCAGGGAAATTAAAAGAGCCAGAACAATAGCTCTGCTTCCCTTTACCGTAACAGGAAGATAGGGGGCAAAAATGAAAGTAATACTTACAAAAGACGTTGAAAAACTTGGAAATGCAGGTGACATTGTAAGGGTTAAGGATGGTTATGCACGTAACTACCTCATCCCGAAAAAGTTTGCTTTTATTTCTAACGAAAAAAACGTTAAAGAACTTGAATTTAACAAGAGAATGATAGCAAAACAGATAGATACAGAAGTTGGTGCAGCAGAAGCTCTTGCAGCAAAGCTTGCCAAATGTGAGATCAGAGTTGAAAAGAAAGTTGGTGAAGAGGGAAAACTTTTCGGCAGCGTTACAACTCGTGAGATCAAAGATTCTCTTACAGAAAAGGGTTTTGATATAGATCACCGTAACATCATTCTTGAAGGAAGCATCAAAAAGAGTGGCGTTTACGAAGTTGAGGTTAAACTTTTCAGAGAAGTACGCGGAGTTTTTAAACTCTGGGTTGTTGCTGAAGACAGTGATGAAGTCGTTGCTCCTGTTGTAGAAATACCAACTACATCGATAGAAGCTCCTGAATCTGAAATTCAGGAAGAAGAAACTGAAGAAGAACTTGAGAAGGAAGAAGAGTAATCCTTAATGGACCTTACACCTCTAACACTACCAAGACATATTGAAGCGGAGACATCTCTTTTGGGGTGTCTCCTAATAAAAGAGAAGTTATTTGGTACCGTTGAAGGTACCGGACTGCTTCCCGACGATTTTTTTGAAGAGAGAAATAGTTTCGTTTTCAGAGCTATTATCGAGATTATCAACGAAGGAAGAACTCCTGATGTCGTTACTGTTTCAGATAAACTTTCCACCGTGCAGGAAAAGACTGGTGTTCCGGATATTGAATATCTTTATGAAATTGCAAACAATGCCCCTGTGGTATCTGAAAAGATCATAAAGGAATACTGTGATATTATTGTGGAAAAAGCACTTTACCGATCTCTGATAAAAGTCTGTGCGGATAGTTCGGAAGGTGCCTATAGACAGAGTTTGGCTTTTGATGAAGTTGTTGACCAGACAACGAGTTTTCTAATTGATCTCAGTAACAGACGACAGACCACCACAATCCATAAATTGAGAGATATTGTCGATGAAGAAATGACAAAGCTTAAGGAAAGAGTTGACAGCAAACAGACTATTTCCGGAATATCATCGGGTTATCCTCATCTTGACAGTATGTGCAGTGGCTTTAAGCCTGGAGATATGGTTGTTCTTGCAGGTCGTCCCGGAATGGGAAAGACGAGCTTTGCACTTAATATGGCAATTGAAATGGCAAGAAACGGCAACAACGTTCTTGTTTTTTCGCTTGAAATGCCGCGTAGTCAGCTCGGAAACAGAGTCATGTCGATAGAATGCTCGGTAAACGCCAAGCATCTGTTAACTGGAAAATTTGATGACGGTGAGACCGATAGACTCTGGAAAAATGTGGACAGTTTAAGCAGGTTGCCTATTTTCATTGATGATACGTCAAAATTAACAGTATCGGATCTTCGCTCAAGAGCTAAAAAACTGGACATTGAACTTAAAAAATCTGGAAAGAACAAGAAGCTTGACTGCATAATGGTTGACTATCTTCAGCTTATGTCTTCAACAGGTTTCAGGGATGACAGAGTTCGTCAGGTGGAAGATATTTCAAGGAATATTAAGCTTTTTGCAAAAGATATGGGTATTCCGATCGTTGCACTTGCTCAGCTCAATAGAAAGGTTGAAGACAGATCGACAAAAATTCCTATGCTGAGTGATCTTAAGGATTCGGGTGCAATTGAGCAGGATGCGGACATGGTTATGTTCATCCACAGGGAAGATGTCTATAAGCCGGATAGTGACAAGAAAAACATTGCAGACATTTTTGTTCAGAAAAATAGACATGGACAACAAGGAGTTATAAAGCTTCGGTTTGTTCCTCAATATACGAAGTTCCTCACGATGGATAACTATTCTGACGATATTTGACCTATGCTTGGAAGCATCATAGAAAAATTAAAGAAAAATGCTTCTACGATATTTATTATTTCCGGAATAGTGCTGATTCTCTATCTTTACAACAATCATCACAGACAGTTTGTAAAATTTCATTTCCCTTCTAGATCGATCAACAAAAAAGTCGTTATTGAGACGGGAAAGATCAAATATAAAACAGGAGAAGAGCTGGCCTTTAACAATAAATACAATAGTGTTGAAAATGTTACTAAAAATGGCTCAGTGTTAACAATTACAGGCAAATATGAAGGTGAGATCGACCCTAAAATAAAACCATATCTTAAGAACAACACCTACTATATTGAGCTCAATACTGCGGACTCCGGATTTGACATCAGTTCAAAGTTTTCAGCCCTCTATCCGGTTGCGCTAAAAAGATTTCTGTATTTTATGCCGGCAAAAAGCATCTTTGACAACAAGAGATGGAAGGTGGTGACAAAAAGTGAAGAATTTTCATGCAGTTATCAACTTTTTCTTAAAAATGATAAAAATTTCATCTCTATTTTATGTTCAGGTGTTTTGGGAGACAACAGCATAGCAATGGCGGGCGATATTGTTCTAAACAAAGGTTTTAATGGTTACCAGTCAACTGAACTTGAAATAACAGTTGAGAATCAATTTCTTGTATCAAACTGGCAGTTTCGCGAAGATTTTATTAAATAAAACAGATATCATCTTTTGACAAAAAGATTTAAAGAGAGTAACAATTGTCAAAGGAGGATCTTATGCTCTGGATGATAACGGATTTCTCAAAGTCTCAGAATTTTGATGGTGCTGAAAAGGCTATAGCAATAGCATTAAAAAGTGGCACGGATAAAGTCTCGCTTAGAAACAACGGGACATACGATCAGTCTCAGATCCGCCAGCTTGCATCAAATCTTATTTCAGAGTTTCCTAAAAAGAAAGTGTTTATTCATAATCCTGATGACGAGTCTTTTGAAGATTTTGATAACTATCATTTTTCACAGAGATTCTTCAAAAAAGCGGTTGAGCTTAAAAAGCTAAATAAAAACAAAACAATAGCTGTTTCGCTGCATTCAGAAGAAATGATAGAGAAGGCCTTTTCGCAAGGTCTTGACTATGCATTCTATTCGCCTGTTTACCCACCGATCTCTAAGCCTGAAGATAAAAGAAAAACCGTTAAGCCGATAAATATGAAAAACCTTTATCTTCTTGGCGGAATAAATAGAATGACAGGTCGCACGCTCATTGAAAAAGGTTTTACAAACTTAGCTGGTATTTCTCTTTTTTATGGAGATACCGCAGTTGATGATATATACGAATTGTCGGAATTGATAAGGGAGAAAGTAAATGGATAAAATGACACAGATCGAAGCTGCCAGACAGGGAATTATAACAGAAGAAGTTAAAGTTGCTGCAAAGCACGAAAAAATGGACCCAAAAGTTATGAGTCAAAAAATCGCAGAAGGTTCTATAGTGATCTGCAAGAACAGAGTGCACGATGTTAAACCTCTTGCAATTGGTGAAGGTTGCAGAATTAAAGTAAATGCCAATATAGGGACTTCCGAAGATGTAAACTCATTAGAAGAAGAGGTTGAAAAGGCAAAGATTGCCGTTAAGTTCGGCGCCGATGCTATCATGGACCTTTCAACAGGAAGAGATCTTGAACTCACCAGAAAAACAATAATGGACGCAGTGCCTGTTGTTATTGGAACGGTTCCCATCTATCAGGCAATTGTTGACTGTGTTCGTGAGAGAAAAAAATCATTTTCAGAAATGACTGTTGATGAGATCTTTGAAGCAATAGAAAAACAAGTTGCAAGCGGAGTGGATTTTATTACTGTGCATTGCGGTGTTAACTGGAAGTTGCTGAAAACCATAGGAAAATCTAAAAGAGTTATGGGTGTTGTCTCCAGAGGTGGAAGCATTACTGCAAGATGGATGGCTCACAATAAAATGGAAAATCCTCTTTTTGAGCATTTTGACAGACTTATTGATATATGTCACAAGTATGACTGCGTTTTTTCTCTCGGTGACGGACTTCGCCCGGGAGCTATTGCCGATGCAACTGACAGACCTCAGATACAAGAGCTTATTACTCTTGGAGAGCTGACGGAAAGAGCAAGGGATAAAGGTGTTCAGGTTATGATCGAGGGTCCGGGACATGTTCCGATAAATCAGATTGCAACAAACATGCAGATAGAGAAAACGCTTTGTAAAAATGCACCGTTCTATGTTCTTGGTCCTATTGTTACAGATGTTGCTCCGGGATATGATCATATAACTGCGGCGATCGGTGGAGCAATTGCTGCGATGAGTGGTGCGAACTTTCTCTGTTATGTTACTCCGGCAGAACACCTTTCACTTCCAACTATTGAAGATGTGAAAGAGGGTGTAATAGCTTCAAGAATTGCAGCTCATGCAGCAGATATTGCAAATGGATTTCCAGGAGCTATGGAATGGGATCTCGAAATGGGAAAAGCAAGAAGAGCACTTGACTGGGATAAGCAGCTTGAACTTTCAATGGATCCTGATAAATGTATAAAATATAGAGGCGACAGACCCGCAGAAGCTGATGAAGAGACGTGCTCAATGTGTGGAGATCTCTGTGCTGTGAAGAACTTTAACGAAGCTGAAAAAAAGATGGATGAAGACTCGGAATAAGGTTATGTCAGAAGATATTACAAAAAAAGCTAATTGGTACGACCTAAAAGGACAGTTTCTTCAGATTTGGAACAAACTTCTTTGTTTGAATGACACTCCGCATGACATTGCTTTGGGTCTTGCGCTTGGGATTTTTATCGGTTTTCTGCCTATCATGGGAATTCAGATGGGAGTAGTTCTCGTTTTTTCGATTCCCTTTAGGAAAGCTAATAAAATCGCGGCAGTAGCTGGTGTCTGGATCAGCAATCCACTTACAGTTATTCCTATCTATGCCTTTATTTATTGGATTGGAACCTTCTTTTATCCGGCAGAAATGGTGCTTACCGCAACTGCCGTAAAAGAAAGAATGATGGAAGTAGTCAATCTTGACGGATTTGTCGATCAGACAGCCGCCTTTCTCGGCCTTGGAGCCGACATATTTCTTCCAATGTGCATCGGTGGAGCAGTTGTCGGACTTATCGCAATGGTTCCGACCTATATTTTCACAAGAACCTTTTTCACGAAATATCAGAAAAGAAAAAAAGCTCTTAAAAATAAATTCTTGATGTAACATCCTAAAAACCCTATAATTTCACAGATTTTATTAATTTAACTGATGGAGGGAGTTATGGGAGCAAAGAAATTTACGATCAATGGAGCTGTTGAATACGGCTGGAATGCAATGAAGGCAAACATTGGAATTCTTCTGATCTTTACAATTGGTACATTTTTAGTTACCGGTGGGTTGAGTGGTGCTCAGCGCGTTACTGTGGGGGAAGGGTTTTCTTTTTCTTTTTCAATTATCAATCTGGTCATAAACTCTATTGTTGGTATCGTTGGAGTAAAGATTGCACTGAATATATATGATGGCAAGGGGACTAGTCTGGAAGAGATCGGGTTTAATCTTGAACTTCTTTTAAGTTATATGGGCGGAATGATCCTTTATGGTCTGATAGTAGTTTTAGGAACGCTTCTTTTTATAGTTCCGGGAGTTATCTGGGGAATTAAATACAGTTTTATGTTCTATATAATGATAGATCAGAAAGTCGGGCCTATAAAAGCTCTGGAAATGAGTGGTCAGATGACGGACGGAATTAAAATGGATCTTTTTGTTCTGTATCTGGTTTTTATTCTGATAACAATCGCTGGATTTTTAGCACTTTTTGTCGGCATTTTTGTTGCTATTCCAGTTATGATGATGGCTCAGGTCTATGTCTACCGTCAGATGACAGGAGAACTCAGAGATCCGATGATGCAGGAAGAAATCGAAGGCGAGATTGTCGAATAAAATTTCTACTGCGGAACAAACTCTGCCCTTAAAGTAATCTTTTCAGTTCCGAGTGTAATTGAAAAATTTGGAAATGTTCCGGTAACAGCTGAGGCTCCTTTTCCCTTCCACTGAGAGAAATCAAATCCGGTATCTGGTAAAACGGTCAAAGCTATTACAGTGTTCGGATCGTAGCAGGTAAGTTCGGGATCTTCAGTTGATGTTCCAGCAGGATTCTTTGTAACTGTTCCTCCGCCAGTGGTGTTTTCGGTTCCATTGTTATAAAATGTTTTAATTGAAAGTCCTGCAAGACCTTCGGCACATTCAACTTCGACATGCACGACATCTTCATCTGTTATTTCAACATCACCGTCAGTCTCAGGAAGATCATAGTCTTCAAAAGTTTCGTCAACTGTTTCATCGCTATCATTAACGATATCATCCTGAGTTTCTGCAGTGTCATTAACTTCATTATCAGAAACAGTCTGTGAATCATCAATGGTGTTTTCGATGTCTTCCACTGTCTGATTGTCATCAGTTGTTTCCTGAACATCGTCAATAGTCTGATCTGTGTTGTCGGTAGTTTCGTCGGCATCAACTTTGGCACTGTCACCTGAACATGAAAAAGAAAATACTGATAAAACCAGAACAAACAAAATAACAAAGAACTTCTTCATACTAACCCCCTAAAATTAAATAAGAAACGAACCCCTTCAGAGATGTTAGACGAAATATAAATGAATTTGTTCCGTGAGATTAAAGAATTTTATTTTTTTCCACTTGAGCTTTTCTTTGCAGAAGATTTGCATTCTTTATTTGTTTTCTTCTTTTCTTTTTTCTGTTCCTTCTTCTGTGCCTTCATTTCTTTTTTCATAAGTTTTTTGTTTTCCATTTTCTCAGTTTTCTTTTCAGCCTTCTTTTCAGCCTTCTTTTCAGCTTTTGTCTCAGTTTTTGTCATGGTTTTTTTCTGTTTCTTTAACTGCTTCTTATCCTGAGCTTTTTCTTTTTTCTGTGTCTTAG
>Ga0222665_1001043_pt1 | contig 13784 bp, 13 predicted proteins | sample AntAcemetagen653_FD_179853 | JGI IMG/M metagenome (GOLD analysis project Ga0222665, IMG submission 179853) | Saline water microbial communities from Ace Lake, Antarctica - #653 | ecosystem: Environmental > Aquatic > Non-marine Saline and Alkaline > Saline | place: Antarctica: Ace Lake...
AACCTCGATCTCAATTTCCTCCTCACTTACTCCTGCAACCTGCACATCCTTTATTCCGTTTATTTTTGATGTCAGTTCTCTTTTTAAATTTTCTGAAAGATCCTTAAATTCATTGTCTGTTACAGTTGACGAGCTTAGCATTACATTCAGAATCGGCTCGGTATCTCCTGTGGCTATCTTGAAAACAAAAGGCCCTGACATTTCATTTTTTGAAGGAAGATCCGGAATCTTACTTATCTCAGTCTGCAAATCCATTACTCTTCGATCAATATCTTCCACATTTTCAAGGAATTTAACAAAAACGCTGGATTTCCCGTTTCTGCTTGAGCTGTTGATAAAATCGATATCTTCTACATTGGCAACCGCATCTTCAATTGGAATTGTGATGAGCCTTTCTATTTCAGCCGGTCCGGCACCGGGATAAATAGTTATAATTATTGCAAAACCCAGATTTATTTCAGGACTTTCCTCAACTGGAAGCGTCTGGGTCGCGAAAATACCGAATATCACTACCGCCACAAATATGAAGTGGGCAATAATCGGTTTCTTTAAAAATATCTCAATAAATCGCATTATTTTATCACCTCGACACTTCTCCCGTCTGCAAGAGCGTCCAGTCCTGTAATGATAAGTTTAAAATTGCCGACACTAACGTCCTTCAGTCTCGCCACATGCATCTTCGAAATATCAGCAATAACTTCGACTTCTTTTTCAACAGATTTTCCGTTATTTTCAATAAAAATATAGTACTTCTTTTTTATTAGCCTCATGCTGTTTCTACTGATCTTGAAAGATCTTTTATACTCCTCTCCTGGAAGAGCGACTTTAAGCTGCATTCCCGGGAAAACGATCCTTTTATTAGTATTTTCGTCCTTTTTACTCTGAAAAACTATCTTCATGGAGTAAAGCGAAGTATTTCTATCAGGAGCTTCCGCGACACCCTTTATCTTTCCCGGTATTATCGTTTCATCCGGAAGTATTACCTCAACATTCTTTTTATTGTATTTCTTGTAGTTTAGAAGATCTAAATGATTCAACCCCACTATGGCTTGAAGATTTTTAGTGTCAACCACTCTGGCAATAGCCGTGCCTATATTTACGTACTGACCCAGCTGAACAGGTCTATTTACAACAACTCCGTCAAAGGAAGCTTTCATAAAACAATTAGAATAGTTTACCTTGGAAGTTTCTAAGGATGTCTTTGCCTGATTAAGGCCTAACTCCTCATTTTTCAAATTGTTTTCAGACAGTTCAAAGCTTTCCTGTGATATCGCCTTCTGGTCAAAGAGTTCTTTATTCCTGTTAAATATTTTCGTTTGCAGTTCATAGTTAAGTTCCGCCTTTTCAAGAACTATCTGTGCATTTTCCAGTGTAGCTTTCTGTATGTCATACTCGATAACTGCAAGCGTGTCACCCTTTCTGACAAACGTTCCCAGATCAAAGTTCATCTTCACTATCTCGCCGTTTGTTTTAGCCGTCACGGAAACATCTTTCTGTGCCTCAATGATCGCATTAAAAAATGTTTTACCGACGATTACTCCCGGCTTAACCTCCCTTATCTTCACTTTTTTGGGTGGAAGCTCTTTTTTGTCTTTCTGAGAGTCTTCTGTCTTCTGAGCATCTTTCTGATCTGATGTTTTTCCAGCCCCCTTGTCTTTGGAATTACATGAAAGCAGAATAAAGAACGCTAAGACTATGATTATTAACATCTTTTTCATTTATCATCTCCGGAACCTGTAAGAAGTTTTAGCTGGTAGTAACTGTTAAATATCGAATTCTCCAGAAAGACAAGGCTCTTTAACGCCTGAATATAGTTATTCTCGGCATTTAAAAGATCCAGATATAGTGCCTTTCCATTCTCATATTCCAATTTACTCTGATCGAGAGCTTTTTTGGAAAGCTCAACTGATTTCCTTGCTATTAAAACCTGCTCAAGAAGTGAGTAAACTGTTGAAACAACACTTTTTAATGAGTAGATCTGTCCGTTTTTTGTATCCAGATACGTAAGCTGCGCTGATATTTTGTTCACAGAAGCCTTTTTCCAGTCAATAGCATCGGAAAATCCATTAAATAAATTCCAGCTCAGACTAAGCGTCACAGTATCATCGTTGATAAGATATGTATCCTGAAAAGGATGATCTTCCGCTGGTCCGAAATCATGAACATAGGTAAAGCTCAATGCGGGAAAAATTTTGCTGAAAGTCATCAGTTCGCCGTATTTTGCGATCTTTTCATATTCCTTTAATTTTTTTAACACTGGAGAGTTATTGAGCATTATTCTTTTGTTCTTATCAAAAACTTCCTGATACTCAGAATCTACAAAAGGCTCTTCAACTTCCTTAAAATCAACTTTTTCAAGTCTGTCAAACTCAATTTCCCTTGAAGCTATTGAAGACATCTGCGCTTTATTTTTATCAAGTTCAAGTCTGTAGTTTTTCAGCTCCTGCTCTCTCTGACGATAGGCAAGCTCAAAATTCAGATAGGCAAGTTCAGTAGTTTTCCCGACTTCCAGAAGGAGTTTAGCTGTCCTCATGTTCTCTTGGGCAGCGCTAAGTGCTTTTTTTGTAAAATCGATGTTTTCCTGAGCAATGAACGCCTGAAAATATGCTGCAACCGCAGTTGCTTCGGTGTTAAGTCTCTCGAGGACAAGATCAATTTCTGAGATTTCCTTATTTCTTTTCGCAATAAGGTTGCCAAGCACTCTTTTCCCACCCAGAAAGATTGGCAGCGAAACTGTAACATTTCTGGTGTATAGAGGATTTCTTACACTTGAAAGAGATGGGTCGGTGGATGCACCGGGAGCACTGAGTTTGTCTTCGTTTTTTCTGCTGTAATAGTAAGCTCCGTTAAGAGAAAGACCCGGAAGATAGCCTGAATAGCTCTGTAGATTCTCCCACTTACTTTTATTTTTGTCGTTTTCTTTAATTCTGATCTTTACGCTGTTCTTTCTGACCTCTTCCAGATACCCATCAAGTGTGAGCGCGGAAAGAGCATACGAGAAAACTGCAAAAAACAATAAAATCAGAAGGTTAGCTCTAAAACGCATAGTTATCCTCATTCCTACCACAAAAGCAGTGAAATATACTTAATAATTAACGTTTTTGCAAATTTAATAGTAGAAAGGGATTTCAGCAACTTTGACAGATTTTATTCCTGCCTGTTCTCTTTGCTTCGTACATGGCATTGTCGGCAGATCTGATTATTTCTTCAACTGTTCCGCCATCTTCCGGAAAAACAGATATTCCAAAGCTTGCGGGAATTTTGATGTTGAATCCTTCGTTTTCAAAAAAGACTTTTTCGTTGAGTCTGGCTCTTATTCTTTCTGTAACAATGATAGTTTCTTTATAGCCGGATCCTTGAAGGATAACAACAAACTCATCGCCGCCGTATCTAATTCCCCAGTCTGTCGGACGGATACATTCATTCACAACTCCGGCTACTTCTCGAAGAAGCTGAGATCCGATAAGGTGCCCATGGTTGTCATTAACATTTTTAAAGTGGTCAAGATCAAAGAAAACCAGCCCAAACGTTTGGCCGGATCGCTTAAATCGGCTTATCTCATTTTCAAGTATCGTATACATAAATCTGGCATTATAAAGATCGGTGCAATCATCAATTGTCGATTTTCTCTCTATCGTTCTCAAATATCTCGAATTCTGCATTGAAATGGCTGCGAAATCAGCCAGTGTTTCAAGTAGCTTGATCTTTTCAGGCAGAAAACAGTCTTCATGAGCGTTTATAAGTTCAATTACTCCAAGTGGCTTGTCATTTGAATACATTGGAACAGCAATGATCGACTTTATCTCCACTTCCCCACTTCCAACGTTAAGTATTCTTTCATCTTTTTTGGCATCAGGGATCACGATAGGTTCTTTCGTTTTCATACACCATCCGGCAATTCCCGAATCAGCTGAAAATGTCTTACCTATAAGCGCGTCGGAGTCTTTCCCGACGACCAACTTGAACTCAAGTTTATGTTCTTCTTCACGATAAGAAAATATGGACCAGTTATCCGGCATGAAGATCTCGCCGACAAGTGCCATAATGTTGTTGAGAACTTCCTCTTCCTTAAGACTGGAAGTCAGTGATGAGGCGATCTTGTAGACTGAATCAAATAAGTTGTTGCTGAATTCGCTCTGAGGCATTTCCGACTCCATTTTCAAACAATATGCAGTTATTCTAAGAAAGTAGAAGGAAAAAGGCAAATTATTAGAAAGAGAAAAATCTTAAGCGACCTATTTGTGTTGACACATATAAAAACAGCGGTAATATTTTGAAACGGCAAGACCTTTGCAAATCACAGTTCAGGAGTCGGGTTTGAGAAAAATACTGCTTATCGTTCTTATCTTTTGCTCACCAGATCTTTTTGCAGACTATCTCTTTGAAAAAGATCTCGTGGTAATTGGAAGAAATGCAACTGCACTGAAAACTTTTTTTACTGTCGAAGCAGATTCAATGCTTATTTTCAATGAGTTGCAGACAAATTCTTTTTTTCAATTGGACAAAGAAACTCCAGACAAATGTAAAATGCTTGAAAAGATGGATAAAAACATATTCTTTGGAGCATCAATTCAAAGTTTGAAACCGGTTGAAGATGGAGTTGTTATCACCATTGAATTCGCAGGAGAAATTGGAGAGATCTTTTCAAGAACGGTTGTGCTCGCTGAAAACACTGAGTTTGGAAAAGCCCTAATAGACAAAAAACATCAGACAGAGCCATTTAAAAGATATTTTTCAGAAGGTTACGATGATTTCAGGATCGTTGAGCCTGCAAAGAACATATTTTTAGCAAATCCTGAGACTTTTTTTGTTACAGAAAAAAAGAACCCTGAACTACTTGTCGGAATGATGGTTTCTAATATGGTGAAAAACAGACTTAACGGAAAGCATTGTATCTATCCTGACGGACTGAGCATTCGTGGTATTCCGACAAAAGAAACGATGAAGCATATTAAAAAGATAAAACCGAAAATGTTCGGCCTAGTTGGAAACAAAAAAGATCTCGACTGGATCATAAATGAAGACAACACAAAAGAACTCGGATATAAATTTGAAAGATTTTTCGGATCATGGTCCTTTGATCTTCTCAAAAACCTGACACAAGAAGATCTGAGCAACGTGGATATGTTAGGATACTGTCCGCAGTTTAAAAAAATTTCTGAAGACGTCTGGGCACAAAGGATAAATTTCTTAAAAGAAAAGTTCAAAAACACAAAATTGCTTGTCGGTCCATGCGTTGATCTTTACGGAACAATTAATCAGAAAACAAATTCGGCTACTTTCAGTGGTTTTGAAGTCAAAAACGAGAAGATCGCTAAGTACATAAACGGCGACTATGACAGTTATATCGAAAAAACTCTCGACAATCGCGATGAGATCGGAGTTTTTCTAACTTATTACGAAAAATTCATCAATGTTGAAGAGTTTAAAGCAGCAACCCAAAAAATTATGTCAGACGGACATTTATTCGGACTTACCACAGATCCTGACAATTATTTTGTTTATGATCTTCTTTATCAGAATTCTTGCAGGAAAGTTGCTGAGAGTAAGGATTAGTTAACAACCACACTCTATTTAAACCGCATTTAGATTGTATTTGTCAAAAGGTCTATTTTTTAAGCACTTTCTTCATCAGTTCATCATCAACGATGTATGGAAGTGTGATGTGATCGGTTTTTGAATTTTGTTTGTTGTAATCTATACAAGTTTCGATTGAATGTTCGTTTCTTGCCCAGGCTCTTCTGCTGACTCCACCCATTACGTCCCAAGGGAAGGCAATTTCTAAGATCGCGTCAACTCTTTCAGATCCATCAAGAACCATTCCAAAACCGCCGTTTATAACTTTTCCGATTCCAACTCCGCCACCGTTATGAAGTGCGACTAAGCTCATTCCTCTTGCGCAGTTTCCAGCAAAAACATTTGTTGCCATATCGGCCATAATGTTCGAGCCATCCTTAATATTTGAAGTTTCGCGATATGGACTGTCAGTTCCACCTGTGTCGTGGTGATCTCTTCCAAGCATAATTGTTCCGACTTCGCCGTTCTTGACCATTTCATTGAACTTGAGTGCTATTTGCTTTCTGCCTTCTGCATCCTGATAGAGGATTCGAGCCTGAGTTCCAACAACGAGCTTATTTTTCATCGCGTCTTTTACCCAGTTGTAGTTGTCTTTATCCTGATATCTGAGCTCTTCACGGCAGTTTGCGATAACTTCTGCGGCTGCGGCATCTGTCTTTATGAGATCTTCTTCTTTTCCACTGAGACAAACCCATCTGAACGGGCCATAACCATAATCAAAAAGTTCAGGTCCAAGAATATCTTCAACGTAACTTGGCCAGATAAATCCTTCAAAAGTGTCAACGCCGTTTGCAGAAATTTCTGTAACTCCCGCATCAAAAACAGCTCTCATAAAACTGTTGCCGTAATCAAAGAAGTAAGTTCCTTTATCCACAAGATTCTTAATAACCTGGAAGTGTTTACGAAGAGTTTCATCAACAAGCGAAACAAACTTTTTCTTATCAGTTCCAAGAAGTTCCGTCCTCTCTTCAAAACTAATTCCTGTCGGGCAGTATCCGCCATCGTAAACTGCATGGCAACTTGTCTGATCACTGAGCATATCAATATGAACATTGTTGTTATCAGCGTATTCAAGAAGGTCAACGACATTTCCGTGATATGCGATGCTGATCGTTTCTTTTTTATCAATAAATTCAGCAGCTTTATCAAACGCGACTTTTGCAGAATCTGTAACAAGAGCAACCCAGCCCTGCGAGTGACGAGTCTCAATTCTTGAAAGATCTACTTCTGCAAAAATTCCAACACCCTTGGCAACTTCAACAGCTTTCGGCTGCGCTCCGCTCATTCCGCCAAGACCACTTGAAACGAACATTTTTCCGCGAAGATCTCCATCCCATGGAACGCCAAGTTTCATTCTTCCTGCAATTAAAATTGTGTTGTAAGTACCGTGAACAATTCCCTGAGGACCGATATACATCCAACCACCGGCAGTCATCTGTCCGTAGTTTGCAACACCAAGCGCTGCAGCTCTATTAAAGTTTTCCTGATCGTCAAAAAGTCCAACCATTAAACCGTTTGTTGTTATAACTCTTGGAGCTGTCGGACGACTTTTAAAAAGACCAAGCGGATGACCGCTATGAAGAACAAGAGTCTGATCTTGCGTCATTACTTCAAGATATTTTTTTATCAGGCAGTACTGCATCCAATTTTGACAAACCTGACCAGTTTCACCATAAGTTACAAGCTCATAAGGATAAAGAGCGATCTCAAAATCAAGATTATTATCGATCATAACCTGAAAAGCCTTTCCTTCGGTGCAATTTCCCTTGTATTCATCTATCGGTTTTCCAAAAAGACGACCAACAGGACGGAATCTGTAACCATAAATTCTTCCATGAGTTTTGAGCTCTTCAAGAAACTCAGGAGCAACAACTTCATGAAACTGTGAAGGAATATAACGAAGCGCATTTCTTAGTGCCAACTCGATCTCACGCTCATTTAAAGTCAGCTCACGCTTTGGCGCTCTTCTTAAACCAGCCTGAAACTTCGGATATTCTGGAAGAACATCATCAAGCTTAACCTTCATTGCCTTTGAAATGTCGAGATTACTTATCATCGCAAAACTCCTTTAATAATTAAAAAACCAAATCTGCGCGAATATAACTCTTTGGGGAATTTGTTTCAAGAAAAAGGATTTTATGATTTACGGCGGATCATTACAAATTATCATTGCTTCAAGTTTATTTGTTTTAAAAAACATTTCGACTTCATATCCCCAAACACCTTCTGCATGAGGACGACCCTTCTTATCTTTTTTCCCATCATCCAAATACATTTCCTGTCCCACAAAATGCCATTCTAACTTTTCATAACCATTTTTTTTTGATGTTTTATCTGGTAACCCGTAAATTTTTAGAGCTTTTTCTTTTTTGCTACCAATTTCGAGACCTTTTTTTGTTACAAAGAACTTTTTATCCAGATATTTAGCTTTTTTAATAAATCCGTTCAAATATTTCTTATCAAGCTCCGAACTTAAACTCTGTCCACTAGAGTATTGCAGGCTTATATAAGTTAAAATCCTTTCGGGATAATCATCGTTTTTAAAAAGAATGATCCAATCACGCCAATAATCAGTATATAGGTCGTAAATTATTGTCTGTCCGAGCGTTTCATTAGTGAACCAAGCATTGGCTCAGTTTACTATTTCCCCAACCTGTTTTTTATCGTAACCACCTTTTAACATTTCATCTGTGACAGGAAAGTCATCCACTTCAAACGTTTTCACTTTCTCAATCTTTTTCGGAGGCTTGTTTAAGATAAACAGAAAAAGTGCACAAAAAATAGAGGTAATCAGCAAAATTTTTCTTACCATAAAAACCTCCAATTATTCCTAACAATTAATTTAGTTTACAGCTTTTCATAAAATGTTTCAAGAAAACAAAAGACAGAAAACAAAAGACCTTCTGCCGTAATTTTTTTACGGCAAATCTTGCAAAGCAAATAGACTTATGATATAAATTCACGCCTTGCTTTTTAAAACAAAGAGGAAAATCAAAATGTTAACAAGATTTGAAGTAAAAGGTTTCAAGAATTTCAAGGACAATTTTGTTCTAGATTTCACAAAAACAAACAACTACAACTTCAACAAAGAGTGTGTGAAAGACGGTATTGTGAATAAAGCTATCATATATGGACCAAATGGTGTTGGAAAATCAAATCTGGGATTTGCTATTTTCAATATTGTTGCCCACTTGACTGACAAAGAAAAGAACCAATCACTTTACAGCCATTTTTTAAATGCTGAAAACAAAAATGGTTATGCTGAATTTTCATATTCATTTATTTTTGACGGAATTCCTTTAACCTACAAGTATACAAAAAGATCTTTAGAGGAATTAGTTTTTGAAGAGCTGAAAATTAATGAAAAAACCGTTGTTTTGTTTGACAGAACAAAAAACGAAGAAGCAACAATAAAACTTAAAGGCACAAAAACATTAAAAAAAGACTTAGGGCAAGAAAAAATATCTGTAATAAAATATATCGCCAGCAATTCAGTTTTATCAGACAACACTGAAAACACTACTTTTAAAAAGTTTTATAATTTCATTGATAAAATGTTGTTTTTCCGCTCATTGGATCAAAACAATTATATTGGCTACGAAAATGGAAATAATAGTATCGCAAGTGAAATAATAAATAGAGGCAACTTAAAGAATTTTGAAAACTTTTTAAACAAAGTCGGAATTAAGTGCAACCTAGAAGAAATAGAAGATGGTGGCAAAAAAGCAATCGCATTCAACATTGGCGGAAAGTTAATAGAGTTTTATTCGATTGCATCAAGTGGAACAAAAGCTTTAGCTCTCTTTTATTGTTGGTATCAAAGATTTAAGAATAAAGATGAAGTATCTTTTATATTTATCGATGAATTTGATGCTTTTTATCATCACGAACTTTCTGAAATTATCGTTGAAGAAATAAAAAAAATAGAAGGTCAAACTATTTTAACCACCCATAACACCTCAATTATGTCAAATGACCTATTGAGGCCTGACTGCTATTTAATTATGAGCGAAAAAGATATAAAACCTGTAACAGAACTCACAAATAAAGACCTTCGTCTGGCCCATAACTTAGAGAAAATGTACAAAGCAGGAGCTTTCAGTGGCTGAAACGATTCTTCTTGTTTTTGAAGGTGAAAGAACTGAAGTCAGGATTTTCAACAAAATAAGAAAACTCTATTTCCAGAATGAGAAAAACACTGTTGTTCACGCTTCTTACAATGCGGAGATCTATCAATTATTCAAAGCAGTAAACAAAGATCCTTTTCTTGATATTATTGAGCTTTTAAGAAAAAGAAACAGAAAAAATGCTGAAAAACTTTTGGGCATAAAACGAGTAAATGTTTCACAGATCTATTTGTTTTTTGATTACGACAATCAGGCTACAGAAGCAACTGACAAAAAAATTGAGAAAATGTTGAAATTCTTTAACGAAGAGACAGAAAACGGCAAACTTTTTATCAGCTACCCGATGGTTGAAGCGGTGAAACATATAAGCCGTGATATAAACTCCTGTCTTTCAACATGTGCCGTTCCACTTTCAGTCAAAAAATACAAAAATCTTGTGAGTAAAATAACATCTTTCAGCGATCTTAGAAAAACTGACCGTTCTGACTGGAACTTCATTTCCCTTAAAACTATCAAAAAAGCTAACTGCATTGTAAACGACTCTCCTGATAAACCTGAATACGATGCGTTTCTTGATATTGATCAGCAGATAATATTTGAAAATCAACTTAAAAAGTTCATTCCTCATCAAAAAATTGCCGTTCTAAGCGGAATTCCCCTATTTGTAGTAGATTATTTCGGTGAAAAATTATACAAAACTTTATAGGTCACTCTCAAGAATCAGTCCCACTCCCACTAGAAATTTCAATAAATCCCTGTACTTTTAGACACTAAAAGATAAGATTTAACGAACGAATAGAAGAGGAGAAAAAAATGAAAACCATTTTAGCACTACTTTTTATTTCTTTTTTTATCATTTCCGGTTGCGGAGGCGATGATCCTTTCCCCTGTGATGACGATGACGAAACACCTGACCTCAAACCCAACATCTACCTTTATCCTTTAGTTGAAACTCAAATCCAGGTTTCAATAGATTTTCCAAAAGACGGGCAGGTAACAGTTTCTGATCCGGAATATGGAACTGGTTGGGATGTAAATGTCACTCCTGATGGAATCATTGACAATGCTCATACTTTTCTTTTTTACGAATCTATTCAGCCTGATCTATGGCAGAAAGATGTCGGTTGGGTGATCGCAAAGGAAGATCTCGAAGAATTTTTCTACTCATCTCTGGAAGCTTACGGATTTGTCGGAGATGAAGTTGCTGATTTCATTGAATGGTGGGTTCCACGTCTCGTTGATTTTCCCTTTTATGTAATCAGACCGCAGGTTCAAAATGATATTGAAGTTGTAAATATACTTAAAGTCACGCCTAAACCTGACAGCCTGCTTAGATTTAGATTGTATATAACCGGAACAGACAATCCAATTCAGATTCTCACAAAACCTGAAATGCCTGAAACCTTTAAAAGAAAAGGCTTTACTGTCACAGAATGGGGCGTAATATTAGGAAGACCTGTTTACTAAGTTTTCTGGAGGCTGATATGAAAAAAATTGCTTCAATCTTATTTTTATTGCTGATATTTTTATTTTCGGGTTGCGGAGACAGTGACACTGGAAATACAGGAAACACTGGCAACACAGGGAATACCGGTAATTCAGGAAACTCTGGAGACTCTGGCAATTCAGGAGATTCTGGGAACTCTGGCAATTCCAGCAACGATGCGGATATTGGAGATTCAGGTGATACTGGCGAAACTTGTGTGGAAGGTGAAAAAAGATGTTCCCCTCATGATGTTGAAATCGATTGTGGAGACCCGGAAGACATGGGTAACACTGGAGATACTGGAGACTCTACATTTGCCGAATCAACCTCATGTGCTGAAATAATCGGATGTATGCTGGAATACTGTAAAAATTATAATACCGACTGTCAGCAAGCGTGTTATAACAGCGGAACAGCCTCTGCACAAAACAACTATTCGACACTTAATAACTGTTCTGCTGAAAATGAATGCGACTTTTGGTACGATTGGCCTGAATTTTACAGCTGTATCATTGAAAACTGTCCTGAAGAAACAGAACTGTGTGGATACGAAATCTCAGATAAAGACTCTGTTGACAATGACATTTTGCCAGACGAAGACTCATCCGATATAGATAACGAAACAACTGATAATGACGTTATAATCTATGAAATCAAAGACATTGAAGTCTATGTTGAAGTGTGTGTAAACGGTGAATGGTCGTTTTCAAATGCATGTCCTTATGATGGCTGTAAAAGCGGTGTTTGCCTTGATTGTCCTACATGGAAACCAAACATTTATCTTTATCCCGAAGTCTCAAAAGAGGTTAATGTTCAACTTGCTTTTCCAAAAGGAGGAGAAGTAATAGGTTCAGAGCCTTTTTACAACAACGGTTGGACAGTAGAGGTTAAGCCGGATGGTACAATTGATGAGGAGTTTTCTTTTCTTTTTTATGAGTCAACACAACCGGATATCTGGCAACAGAAAGAAGGATGGGTTGTTGAAACTGAAAACCTTTATGCGTTTTTCAAGGAATCTATGAAAGAGTATGGGTTTAATGAAAATGAAATTAAAGATTTCACTGACTTCTGGGTTCCGATCCTTGACCATTTTCCATACTACATAATAACACCACAGCTATCAAAAAAGATAAGCGAAGTTGTAGAACTGAAAATCGAACCTAAACCTGAAAGAGTCTTAAGATTCTGGTATCATATTTCAGGAACAGAAAACCCTTTTCATAAGATTGCAATCCCATCAAAACCCGAAAACTTTGAAAGAAGTGGTTTCACCGCCACGGAATGGGGCGTGATCCTCGGAAGACCTGTTTACTGATCCATTTAAAACCTTTACTAAATATCTTCAATATGATAAAAATCTAGCGACCTTATCGTTACGTTTAGTTAATAATTAAAAGGAGATGGCTATGAATCCGTTTAAAATGTTTCTGATGATCACTTTATCTTCACTACTTATAACCCTGCCCATTATGGCGGAGCAGAAAGTAGCACCTGCAAAAAAAACAGCTGTTTCTAAGAAGCAGGACACCAAACCTAAATGTATGGGCGAAAAACTTTTAACCCAGATCTGGGAAAACATGAAAACTACAAATATAAAGGGAATTGAAAAAACAATTGCCAAAGGTTTTCAATCTGTTCATCAATTTGGTGCAGACGATCGTGATACGGAGATCAAGCTGATAAAGAACCTTAAACTTAGCGACTACACCTTAAGCAAGATAAAGATAACTCAAAATGGACCAGTCATTGTTGCAACTTATTTTGTTGCTGTTGCTGAAACTATTAAAGGCAAACGTCTTACAAAAAAAGCTGCTCCCAGACTCAGTGTGTTCTTAAAAACTGCTGACGGTTGGAAATGGATCGCTCACGCAAATCTTAAGCCGTTGAATTAAAGATTTCTAGGTCTTAACTACTTTTTCCCAAGTAACTCATCAATCTTTTCTTTCCAGATCACAGCTTCATCCTTATAACCTTTTGTAAGACTGAACTTTCCGCCGATGCTGACTCCGAAAATAAGTGTCTGGTCAATATTGTGATAATAAACTTTGAGAACTTTTCCGGGCCACTGTTTTTTCAGATTGTGAGACTTTCCGATCTCAACTTTTATGATGTCTTTAAGTGGTATAAAATACTCTTTTTTGGTTACCCACTGAATGTAATAAAGTCCTTTTCCCGTCAGTGTCAACTCTCCATTTCCTCTGATAACAAGTGGATGCGAATGCTTTTTGCCAGCTTCATCAATGCTTTCAAACCCAAAAAAATTAGGTCCATTCTTTTTTAGGATGAATTCAGTCATTTCTTTGCAGTATCATTATCTATTGTGTCAAAAAATGAAAGATGGATCGTAACACCGACACCGACAAGAAGCAAAATGAAATTTCCAGCCGGAGAATTAAGCGCAATTGACGAAATAACAAGAGTTGTCCAAAGAGTTACGAGCGTATAGATCCGCATTCTCTTTGTAATAGCTCGGTGCTCAATATAATTCTTAAGAAACTTTCCAAATATTTTGTGGTTCATAAGCCAATCGTGGAGTTTTTTAGAACTTCTGACATAAAAAAATGCCGCTAAAAGAAGAAAAGGAGTAGTTGGAA
>Ga0222665_1001044_pt1 | contig 13756 bp, 16 predicted proteins | sample AntAcemetagen653_FD_179853 | JGI IMG/M metagenome (GOLD analysis project Ga0222665, IMG submission 179853) | Saline water microbial communities from Ace Lake, Antarctica - #653 | ecosystem: Environmental > Aquatic > Non-marine Saline and Alkaline > Saline | place: Antarctica: Ace Lake...
TGATTGTGCGTAGGTGGGGTATGGTTGCTGAGTCATATCCATAGTCTTCTATCAATAGGTCTCGTGTAGCCTTGGCCGTGATGGGGCGATAGAGGCGGGTGGTGTGAAAGGTTGCATCAGGGTTCTCGCCAGGATTCAAACACAATACATGACTTTTTAGGGTGCGATTGACAAAGCACTGGCGATAAAATTCTTGAGAATTTCGCAGCCCGTATTTCAATTCTTATAACATAGCTTTGAACCATGAGGTGTATGCCAGAAATAGAAAATAATTCAGTCTTCACTGAAAGTGGAGCGGCATTCCCTTCTCAAATACGCTCAAAAAACTATTGGATCACCAGCTTGTCAACGGCAATGGTCCCGTTACTAATTGTTATAGAATTGACTGTCGTGTATGAAGATTGGGTCGTATACGTAGAATCCCATCCCCCTTGAAGGGCTAATGCCTTTGGTTCGTTCAGGACAATGGATTCATTGTAAGTTCCCTGAACTATCAAGATAACTGACCCTGTAACCGCCTCATCAATGGCCTCTTGGATTGAGTCGTAGCACGGGGTTTTATCCCCACAATCTCCACTAATGCTTACGTATAAGGTAGATGCGTCGGAGGTTGTGAAACTCACATCGCTGCCGTACCCAGTTCCCACACTGTTAGTCGCATATGCTCTCACATGATAAGCAGTTCCTGCACTCAGCCCAGTTATCGAACTGGTAAAGCTGCCTGTGCCGGTGCCATCGGAGGTATGGCTGTCACTGGTGGTTGGGTTGGCAGCGGTACTCCAACATACACCCTTTTCCGTTACTGAAGCACCGCCGTCAGATGTGATATTCCCTCCGGTTGAGGCAGTTGTGGCGGTTATTGAGGATATTGCCGTTGTCGTAACGATGGGTATCGTTGGGGAGGTAGTATCACTAAGCTTTGTAACAAAGACATCAGAGCCACCGGCCTTGGTTCCCTGATACGGGTTTTGCATGGGAAAGTCGCTGGACCAGGTATTTCCTGTGACATAGGCGTTTCCTGAGCCGTCTACGGCTATTCCATATCCATGATCATAATCGTTTCCCCCCAGATAGGTGGAATACAGGGCGCTTCCCGATGATGCAAATTTGGCTATGAAGGCATCCTGCTCACCGGCTAAGGTTCTCTGATACGGGTTTTGCGTGGGAAAGTCGCTGGACCAGGTATCTCCTGTGACATAGGCGTTTCCTGAGCCGTCTACGGCTATTCCCTCTCCATACTCGGAACCGCTTCCCCCCAGATAAGTGGAATACGTAAGGGCGCTTCCCGATGAGGAAAGTTTGGTTATGAAGACATCACAGGCACCGGCTTGGGTTCCCTGATACGGGTTTTGTGTGGGGAAGTCGCTGGAAATGGTTTGTCCTGTGACATAGGCGTTTCCTGAGCTGTCTACGGCTATTCCATTTCCATTATCCCAACTGCTTCCCCCCAGATAGGTGGAGTACACCAGATAGGTGGAGTTGGGGGTCGGTGAGGAAAGTTTGGTTATAAAGGCATCAACGCCACCATCGATAGTCCCCTGATACGGGTTTTGCATGGGAAAGTCGCTGGAACTGGTTTCTCCCGTGACATAGGCATTTCCTGAGCCGTCTACGGCTATTCCGTTTCCTTCATCGCGACTGCTTCCCCCGAGATAGGTCGAATACGTAAGGGTGTTTCCCGATGAGGAAAGTTTGGTTATGAAGGCATCCCAGCCACCGCCGGCGAAGGTTCCCTGATACGGGTTTTGTGTGGGAAAGTCGCTGGAAAAGGTTTGTCCTGTGACATAGGCGTTTCCTGAGCCGTCTACGGCTATTCCATATCCATGATCGGAACCGCTTCCCCCCAGATAGGTAGAGTACACCAGATAGATGGAGCCGGTTGCCGATGAGGAAAGTTTGGTTATGAAGACATCAACGCTATCGCTACCGGCCTTGGTTCCCTGATACGGGTTTTGCATGGGAAAGTCGCTGGAATAGGTATCTCCTGTGACATAGGCGTTTCCTGAGCCGTCTACGGCTATTCCCTCTCCATCCTCGAAACTGCTTCCCCCCAGATAGGTGGAGTAGGAAAGGGTGGGATCAATGATAAGGGGATAGGAGGGGTCATAGGAGGCGACCTGGAAGCCGTATGAGAATTTTCGGGTTTGGGATTGACCGGCAGGGCTCTGGATCTCAAAGCTCCCATCCACCACCTTTTTTCCTTCTATCTCCTGATAAATATAGGGCCTCGTCTCCTTGAGCTCCCCAAAGGCGGTCCCTATCAGAAGTTCCCCTTCCCCGTTTGTGGAGAGCCCCTCTATTCCATTATAGGTCAATAAAATATCGTCGGGATTCCCCCCGGGATTTACAATGAATTCATATTCGATGTCCTTGCCGTTTCCAAATACCTTCAGGTCTATCCTTTTATAAACCCCTTTATAGACGACTCCTTTGTAGGTGGGAATGGCTCTCTTCCACTTGCTCCTGTCATTGCCTACAAAATAGTTGATCCCGGCGTCTTGACGGTCCAGGCCCTCTATCAAGACCCCTCTTTGGGCGTTTTCAAACCCCAGGTTGAACACCAGCCGTTCTGTTTTTATCCCTGTGGTCTGACGGCTCTTTTCTGCGCCCCCGATGCCTTTTTCGGCCGCATTTTCTCCACGAAGAAGGTCGAATACGATCCCCTCATCTGTAAAATAGAGGGTCTGACTGGATGTCTTGACATAAAACCTGACCCTGGAATCAAGCTGCCCCTTATTTTCAATAAAATAGAGAGGCAGGTTGCCGTAGGCCTCCAGAATACTCTCCTTGTCAGCCTTTCCAGCCGCGGCAGCCCCTGAAACAGCGAGGAATGATACAGAAAACAGAAACAAAAAAATTGCCGTCAGGACACTTAATCCAAGTTTTGTCTTCATGATGTCTCCTTCTTGTGCAAGAGTTTGTCAAAATAGGGGTATTGGCTCTAATACCGGCAAAGACTACCGTGTTGAACTTGTTTCTCATTTTGTTCAAAGCTTAGAAGCATTCAGCAAGATTGCGCAATGTTTCACACTAAGCGAACCACTACTATATAATCCCGCATTATATTTTAGCCAAAATTGGTGCACACTGCCAGCTCAAAACGTGAAAATTGACCGATTCAAGCTTACATATTCAATTGTTGCCAAATCAGACGTCCTTGGAACAGAACCAAACCGGCAACATAACGTGCTGAACCCACGTCTTGATAATACTGAAGTTTTCTGCTCTTTGACATAATTATTTGATAAATCGCTGTATTCCTGAAAACGCGAAAATTATGGAAGAACTCTTCTTGGATCACGGACCGTACTGTCTCCTCCGTAGGTATAGCTGAGGTTATCGTTCTCAACCACCCGCGATAAGTTTCCCAAATAGTTTGATGGAAATTTAAAGCAATGATTTGTAGAATGCCGGTGGCAATACAGCCAAGGTTTACAAACCCTTCAATGGCACAGGTCGTTTGCGCAATTAATTTTTCCGATCTCGTGTCGATTGAAGATAAATCACTTTTGTTACGTTTGCCTATTTTGGGCCAGACGCTGGTCCAAAAGTGGTAGAAGAAGGCACCCATTAAGTGTTTTAAGACCTTGAAATTGACTTCAATTTTAAATCGATAGCTGTAGGCCCTAATAATATCCAGAGGTTCTAAAGTCAGATCTGAGCACATGAGGATGAAGGTTTCTGTTCCGTCGATAACCAAAACAAATCTAACCTTTTCCTTTATTGGCTTCCAGATGAGATCAAGACAAAGAAAAAGTATCGTCTTCTTTTGTTTATAGATTTCAATAACAGCCTCTTGAAATTCGTTTTGTTTGTCCTCGAACAACTCTATTAATTTCAACTTTTCACCGTACTTTCTGGGGGCCCCTGGCTTACCTGTTCTGGGCGGCGGATCTTCATAGCCGACGACATTTCTCTTAGCGTGGGTAATTAAATGTACTAAGCGTTCGCCATTTGAATTCAGAAGCCCTTTTAAAATCAGAAATACTGGTCCCACTGCAAAATACGCATCCAAAACAACGATGCATTCCGCATTATTAAGGCCTTTAACCAAGGCAACAGCCATGGAAGCCATAAGGGTGGTAATGCTTATTTTTTCTTCGCCGTTGACAGTTGGCGCTAACTTATTCTGAAACTTCCGAAGCTGTTCTGCTCCTTCATGAAGTTCGGCACAGAGGGGAACACAAAAGATTTTTTTTTACCCATCCAGCCAAGATGCCCAATACTCCATGATGGTGACCATATATATAAGACGCTTTACCCGAATTTTCTGATTCTTGATGAAGCTTTTTGACGCCGGGCATTTTTTCTGCTTCTTTAGACACCTTGATTCCATCGCCAACAAGGAGATACCGGTCAGCAACCTTAATCAACGGACAATGAGATAGAACAATTTGCCACCATTGTTCCTGGATACATTTTAAGTGCCAGGACGACGTTCTAAAAAACGATAGCAGGGCAGTATAAAGACAAGGCTTTAAGCCTAACCAACGAATCATTGAAGTAACACCATGATGATCGATCCTGACAATGAAACCCATAATGACTATCACGAACCAGTTAAAGGCAGCGCTTCTGCTAAAACAATCCCTGAACTGCAACAAAATGAGGCTAATTTCTTCTATCATGACATCCCCCTTGTCGTTGAAGGTAGATTGCGATTGCCCTTGCCGTTCAGAAACCAAAGGTTATTCTTTCAAAGCAAAGGTGTTGGGGGCTGTCCTGATAAATGTTTGACCTGCATTGATTTTCTTGATTAGGATGGATACAATTGAGTCTCGTTCCAGTTGTACATGGAAGTCCCTATCGGCAATTTGGATAATCTCCGAAACATGCAAGGGTCTTCCTGCAATTTGCAGTACGTGTTCCACAATATCAGCTTTGGACGTACGTTTTACTGGTTTGGTCTCCAATCCTTTCTGGAGACGGCTAATGGTTTTGAGCTTATACTCAGTAATCTCCTTCTCATATTCAAGAAATTGCTCAAAAGGTTCCATGGTGTATCCCTCCTTCGTTAAAGTGTTTCAGTAGGGATACACTAATCATATACGTATGTCAAGCTCTTTTTATTGTACGTGTTTGTTTTCTATCCGTTTTCCATAACAGCCTCTATTTGTAAATGCCAACAGCGTTCAGGGAACACCAGTTTACGTACGACATGAAGCTTCTCTCCGTTTTACAAAAAGCTGAGTGATAGGATGCTTTAACCTGAATAGAACTTTGGACTCTCAAGTTAATAAGCTCTTCCTTTTTTGGTGGTATCCTTAAACTCAAGGGCATGGTCGGCCTCCTTTGTATCGCAATTTACATCATTGTATTCCGAAGCAACCATATTGTCAATTGCAACATTTTATCTATTTCCCCCTTAAATAGTTAATAATACCATTTTTGGTGAAATTAACACTTTGCTCTCCAAGGGCCGTGATTTGGTGATAATTTTACTTGACAGGAAAGATTATTTAGATATAATTCCTATCTATGAAACAAATTAAGGACAGGCTTCTACAATTAAATCTACCGGCTGATCGTTCAGCGTTTCTCTGGGGGCCTCGTAAAACCGGTAAAACTTATTGGGTTAACAGGAAGTTCGGCAACGCACCCCTAATTGATTTGCTGAAAACCGATCTTTTTGCGGATTACGCCTCTCGTCCTTCATTACTCCGAGAGCGTTACCGGGAGCATCGGGGCCTGATTGTTATAGATGAAATCCAGATGGTTCCGGATCTGCTCAATGAAATCCATTGGCTCATAGAGAACTCCGATGTCTCCTTTTTGATGACGGGATCAAGCGCTCGCAAATTGCGGCGAGGGCATGCCAATCTGCTTGGCGGCAGAGCCTGGCGATATACCATGGCCCCGCTCACGTATGCGGAGACGGATAATTTCAAACTGGAACAGATTGTTGTTTCCGGGCTACTGCCACCCCATTTTCTTTCATTCGATCCCGTGCAAGACCTCAGATCGTATGTGGCCGACTATCTGAAGGAAGAAATCGCGGCAGCGGCAATCATTCAGAACATCCCGGCATTTGCCGAATTCCTGCGTGTTGCGGCACTGACTTCCGGGGAATTGTTGAATTATACCAATGTAGGGAGGGAGACAGGCGTAAGCGCAAAGGTCGTGAGAAACTATTTCCAGATTCTGGAAGATACATTGCTCGGCTATAGAATAGCACCGTGGAGAAAGGTGAGAAACCGGCGTTTGATAGAGACCGAAAAGTTCTATCTTTTTGATGTGGGGGTGGCCAATTACCTGGCTCGTCGCACCCCAAGAATAGGCACACCTGAATTTGGCCATTCCTTCGAGCAGTATATTATAATGGAATTGAAGGCATATCAGGCCTATAGAAACCCCGAACTCGAAATTCGCTACTGGAGGACCAGCACAGGCTTTGAGGTAGATTTCATCCTTGGAGACATGGATGTGGCGATTGAGGTAAAGGGTTCATCGAGGATACACAGCAAACACACCAAAGGCCTGAGAGCGTTGCTTGAAGAACATAATGTCAAACGGGCGATTATCGTGTCTTTGGAAAAACAAGCGAGAAGACTTGGTTCCTCAATTGAGATTTTGCCATGGCAGATGTTTCTTGAAATGCTTTGGTCAGGTGAATTCGGGGTGTAAAGCCGGATCTGAAATTATTGGGCTGCGATTAAAGCCTCTATCTCCTCGTCAAATCATCATGGGGTCAGCCCTTAGTCTTTTCCATTGTTTTTCTTTGCGAGCTTTGCCCCTTTGCGCGAGACATTTGCTGTAAAATAATTTTACAATCGACAACTTTTATTACACTATATTTCGAGGAAATGCAGGGCAAATTGAAAGCCGAAACGTCTTTTATCCTTAATTAACAGTAGTATACGTCAAATGACCAATCGCGGCACAAAACTTGCTATAATATTGGCAAACTTGTAAAAAGCCGGAATCGCCCGATTATTGTCACTCCTGCGATCCTATAACGTCATTCCCGCGAAATCGGGAATCCAGGAAACTGAACCACTTGTGGACTCCCGCTCCCCGATCAGGTCGAGGACAAGCTTCGCGGGAGTGACGGCCTTGGAGACTTTTTACGAGACCATCAATATTAAAGAATGATAAAGGGAAAAGCAGGTATATCTCTCACAGAGCGCACAGAGTGCACAGAGAAAAAGGATAAAAATCTCAGTGATCTCTGCGGACTCTGTGAGAGGAAAATGCGAGTATCTCAGATGCTAAGAAAAAGACAATCGGGATTCACTCTGATTGAGATGATGATAGTTATCGCTGTCCTCACTATCATGGCCTCTATCGCCATCCCGAACTTCATGTCCCTGCTGCCGGGGATGCGCCTGAACGGGGCTGCCAGGCAGGTCATGGGGGATTTGATGGCCGCAAGGATGAACGCTGTTAAGCAGAACAATGAATTCAAGGTATTCTTCAATAGCCCTGGAGCAAACCAATATCAAATATTGGATGACGATGACAATGATGGTACCGCTGATACAGGTGAAGCGATTACTACACCCGCCAAGAATATCCAGGATAACTATCCCGATGTGACTGTCAGTTCTACAAATAACCCGATATTTTTTCCGAGAGGGACGGCCACGGGCCTCCCGACGGTTACGCTGCAAAATTCCAGTGGAACCAAAACTGTTACTGTCAGTATTGCAGGTCGTGTAAAGATTAATTAAACCGGTTTGCGCAATGAAAAATCAAAAACCACACAGATACATTAAAAAAGGAAAGGACAACGGGTTTACCCTTATCGAGGTCTTGATTGCAATCGTAATCCTGTCTGTAGGCCTGCTGGGTATGGCCTCTTTGACAGTAGCGATCATTAAAGGCAATAAGCTCAGCAGTGATCTTACCACAGCAACGACCTTAGCCCAAGACAAGATGGAGGATATTCGAAGAACGAGCTATGCAGGTGTTGTAAGCGAGACAAAAGCTGCGCTTTCATCGCCTTACGATGAATATAAGAGAGAGGTAACGGTTACTGATGATGCTCCGGCCACCGACATGAAAACGGTGAGCGTAAAGGTTTATTGGGGGGCTTCAGATGGCCATTTTTCCGAACTGAAAACCATCCTTGCCCAATAAGAGGGATTCGATGCGTTTTTCCACAGAAAACAGCGAACAAGGATTTACCCTCATTGAATTGCTCATTGCTATGGCGCTCGCACTTGTAGTTATTGGGTCTTTAGCCAGCACGTTTATTATCCAGCAAAAAACCTACAATACACAGGAACAAATTGCCGAAATGACTCAAAACGCGAGAGCGGCTATGGATATGATGACCAGAGAAATCCGGATGACCGGCTACGGGGCCCCGACCTCTGCTCTTTCATGGATTGACTGGGTTTCGGGCGTTACCTTTGGTACCGAACCTATTAAAATAGACGCTGGAAGCGGTGATTTGGGCAGTGATATCATCCACATCGCGGCCTGTTTTGACGGTCCGGCTGCGATGCTTTCCTCTGATGTCTCGGCCGGGGATACCACGATTGACGTCACCCCCCTTGATACCACCGTGAGTGATTCATTTGACACCGACGACGAAAAGATCATCTGCATCAACGGGCTTGAAAATGCCCTTGTTACCGGTGTTTCAGGTAATACACTTACAATCGATACCGATCCAAGTACGGGGGGTAACCAGGGGCTGGCCAATGCCTATAATTCATCGGCAACTACAGTGGACATTTGCGTTGTAAAGGTTATCAGCTACTCCATTGTCGAAGATCCTGATGGTTCATACATATTGAAAAGAAACGAAAACCTCGGGGCTGGCCGTCAACCCTTAGCGGAAAACATCATAGATTTGCAAATCACCCAGGTCGGCAACACCATAGAGATAAACCACTTAACAGCCCAAACGGACAAGCGCGACCCCAATTATTCGCAAAACAATGGGTACAGAACGTTTGATCAGCGTGCCTTCATAACTCCCCCGAATCTGCTTATAGACTGAGTGGTTTCTTCTGATCGTAAGAGGAGAGAAGTTTTAATTTTTTACTCCAGAACGGAGGGGCATACTATGAGCTTGACAAAACCGTGTCAAAACGAGCGTGGAGCAGCCCTTGTCATCGGTTTGATGTTCCTGGCTATTCTGGCAATGTTAGGGACCACCGCTGTTGTGATGACAACAACAGATATGCAAATCGGCGCTAACTACAAGACGAGCGCGCAGGCATTCTATGACTCTGATGCCGGTGTGAATTACGCAATTGCGAAGATAGAGGCGGGGCTTAAGGCCAGCCCGGCAACGTTTGCCATGCCCACAGATTACGGTGACCCTACGGACCCCAGTGATCTTAACTCTGTTTCTCTCTCCGCCTTCACGACACCAAGCGGATTTGGATTTTCCTACCAGGCCCCCGGGCTTACAAAGATCGCAGACAATCTCTACAGCTTCACCTCTAACGGCACAGGTACTAACAATAGTTCTGCCACAATAATGGGTAGAATAAAGAGGATGCCTGCTATAAGGTTCGGCGTCTTCGGCGACAAAAAAATGGAGACAAAGAATTCGGCAGCAGTTTACAGCTATTCACACACAGCTACCCCGAGCCCAACCTCCGCAAATTCGACTGGAGAGGGTGATGTCGGATCCAACGAAAGTGTGATACTTAAGAACGGTTGCCTCGTTGATGGGGATACTGCGCTTGGAGAGGACACGGCAGGGAATGATGGCACCTTAACAGATGCTGGAGCAACTGTTACGGGAACAAATGGTCAAGACATCGACAGGATCGACCCTGACCCGATGGGTGTCGTGGGAGGAGAATATGCGACGAAGTTCACTACATACAGCACTTGCCCCCCCAATGATAACTGTGACGTAGCGCTTGTCTACGATCCAACTGGAGCGATTTCAGGCAATGATATTGACTTAGGAAATAATGACGAAATAACATTGAAAGGAAAACCCGGCGGTGCAAACTATTATTTTGATGACATAACGCTAAAGAATAGTTCCACCCTCTACCTTGATACAACCAATGGCCCCGTAAATATCTACCTGACTGGAGAGATCGATGCAAAAAATAGTTCGAATTTTGTAAATACTACTGACACCACCTGCAGTGGCGGTGCCTGTACATGCATTCCTAATTCCTGCACGCGCGGTGCTCCAGGTGACTTTGCTATTTTTGCCAACTCACAGAGCAGCACCGACAAGATCTCTATCGGCAACAGTGTTGACTTCTCCGGCTTGATCTATGCACCATATATCACAGTGAGATTGGATAATTCCGCTGATTTATACGGCGCGATAGTGGCCCAGGAGGCGGAAATAATAAATGCCGTCGACATATTTTTTGACACGGACATGAAGGGTAAATATGTGACAACGGATCTTGCTCTGGTTACCTGGCGAAATGTTCGAAACTGATGGGCTACTCCAGATTGCTCCACCATTTCGGCAACTGACCACCATAAGCAGCCTTGACTTTTTCATCAAGTTCCCTAAGCTTTTCCCGTAACGGTAGAAGCTTCTTGAATTGCTCTCGCGACCCTTTTTTGTCGTTCCTCGCCTTTGCCTCTTTGAATGCTGAGTTTACTATCTCCATTTCCCGCATGATCTGTCTTTTCTCTTCAAGGAACGCCTGCATTTTTGCGGTCTTCTCTTGCTCCGCATTTTTCTTTTCCTCTTCAGAAGCCTCCTCCGGTTTTTCCTGTTCTTTTACCTGCTTTGCACCCTGTTCCTTTGCTACTTTCTCGGGCACCTCTTCCTTGCCCGCTTTCACCTTTCCTTCCGCTTCAACCGCCCCTTCCTTGTTAGCCCCCTGTTTCTTCGCTGACTGACTCACATCTTCCTTAGCCGGCTCCGCCTTCTCCTTTACCTCAGGCAATTCTCCTACATCTTCTACCACCTCTATCTCTCTTACAAGGTCTTTCCGAATCCCGATGACCCCGCCATATCGTTTAAACTTTATCTGATTCCCTTCCTCATAGTATCGATCAGTGGCAAACTCTCTCCCGTCTTTGAGATGAATAATATAGGACGCAAAACAGATAGAGGGATATATGATGAAAACGGCCACGGCTATGAATGTTAATATCTTTTTCATAGAGGTTCCTGGTAAGGGTTCATGTGGAAATGGAGGGACGACCGTTATTATTCAAATATCTCCGGTTTCCAGTTGGTAATCCTTTTCCTTTGCCATTTTTTCGCCACGTTGAACAGCACAACTGACAGCAGCCGGCGTCAGATCAAATTTCCTTGCCAAATCCACTATAGGCATACCCAATTCAACCACAGTCCAATAGCAGAGCAAATCCCTGGCTATGACACGGTCCCGTTGCCTGCCTTTTGAGGTTATGTATTTCTAAATCGCCACCCGGGACATTCTTGCGAAGCCCATATACAAGTTGTTTTTCAAACTCTTCAATGGATAGCTTCACAAGCTCAGCCCGTCCTTTACTGCTCGCATTTGTGATAGAAGAAAATCTCTGTATCTATTTGGTGTCACATCTTGATTAGGGCATTTAGCAGATCAAACTTGATATAGCCGCAAAAAGGCACAAAATACACAAAAAGTAAGAACTGCATACTGGAATATTAAATAGTTATGGGTGTCAAAAGCAAAAATTTCGACTTTTTACGAGGCCATCACGGTTGAACCACAAGAATTGTTTACCAAAACGAGCCAAGGGTTTGAAATGTAACGTAATAACGCTCAGGACGATTGGGTTGCTATGCCAAATTAGCCCATTTCTCAGCAGAAAGATGTCGCTCCATTATGACTTCCACTTCATTGAGCATCATTTTCAACTGGGGGGCGGAATATTCAGAATTCGATGGAACACTCAAGCGGTGATTTTTGTATACCATAAACTGATGTCGGGTTCCTGAGTAGGGTCCGTCGAAGCCAAGTTTTCGCAATCGTTTGATGAAAAGCCTTCGCTTACATGGCTGCCACTGACTCATAAACAGGTTCCTTATTCAAATCAAATCCATCAATAACAGGTAGCGGATGTCCTAATTTCAGGCCAACAAAAATCCAGTCCTCAAGTGTGGACTGCAACTCGTCCTCACATTCACGCAACGTCTTTCCGAAGGCGATGACTCCTTTGCATCCAGGAATTCGTCCAGAAAAGGTCCCATCCTCCAGTTTATCATATTCAGCACGAGCTAATGCCATGTCGATATAGCCGGTAAGAATTGATTTGAGCATTTTAGTACTCCCTCAAATTGATCTATTTGCGCCTGAACGAACGGTAATGATCACCATGTTTATGTCCCGTATTCTTTTCAATTGACAAATTAAAATTTTAAGTGGTTACAAAACGAAAGTCAAGCATCCGAAATTGCAACCCACCGCCCTTTTTGTTACGTGGGGCACCTATGCCACCAATTCCATCTCTGGGTCAAGATCTTTTTGAATCCCGATGACCCCCCGCCGTACCGTTGAAAGTTTATCTGATCCCCTTCCTCATAGTATCGATCAGTGGCAAACTCTCTCCCGTCTTTGAGATGAATAATATACAAGGCAGAGGTGACACAGGGGTATATCACAAAAACGGCCGCGGCGATTACTGTTAGTAGCTTTTTCATGGGGGTTCCTTTTTTGTGTTCAGAGGCATTTAAAAAATTAACATCGAACACCCGCCTGCCATGCATCACAAACGATGGTGGTATGATCATTGTCACCGGGTCGCTCACCTGTGCCAAAAGCTACCTCATAAATTCAAAAAAAATGAAAAACCTTGGCAAAATTACACAATGTCTTAAATGTCTCGGCTTTTGGCATCAGGTGCACTGGATTCGTCGCCATTATAGACTGGTTCCTCTTTTCTATGCTGCCTTAGCCATTCCACGAGGAGCGGGGGCACCCTGCAAGAGGCCTCGAGTACTGAGATCCTCATCAATGTCTGGCCAGTGGATCCCGTATCCCGCGCCGGCAATGCGCCAGTTCGCCCGCTGCTCAGACGTTGCATGTAGCAGACGTGGGTACCATGCCAAGGGAACCGTTATGGTTCGTCCATCGAAAAGATCAACACTGATTGTGTCGTCAGTGACGCGCACGTCCCTGACTTGTTCACCTGCTTTAGATTCCAAAGTAGTCATTCCATGCCTCCAAAAATTCCTTCTGGTGCTCTGAAGTAAGTGTTTCCAATTTCCTCAGTTCCCTTGCTGGAAACCCGAGATTGTACGCCAAAGCCACAGGACTGAGCCAGAACTTGGCTGAAAAAGAGTCCCTGTCAATGTGCACGTGTGGCGGCTCGTGCAGGTCGTGACTGACGAAGTAGAACCTGTATGGTCCTTTTCTTAATACTGCTGGGGACATTTTCCTATTCCTTGTCGATTCTTTTAGCAAACGTAATATTATCCGACAGTTTTGCCGGATAGATTATGATATTGTAATGAAAAAAAACAACACAAAAACAAGACGAATCCGCTTGAATGGGATACCCGGGACATCCATTTGTAAATCAGCAAGTCTCCCCTATCAACAACACGGGCTTCTTGAACCTCGCGCAAATGAAGCTGAAAACGTCCAGCGCCGGTATCGTCAAAAGGGTTGTGCATTAGTCTATGCATTAACTAACTGTAAATAAAGAAGAATTGTGCGTTTTTGCTCGATCGATGACCCCGCCATATCGTTTAAACTTTATCTGGCCCCCTTCCTCATAGGAGCATTACCGGTTTGTTAAAGCCGGAACCCTCCCGAATCATCTCCGCGACCCCATAACGTCATTCCCGCGAACGCGGGAATCCAGTCTATTGACATATATCTGCATACAAGTCCCGCCATTCGGAATTTTTCTCTTC
>Ga0222665_1001045_pt1 | contig 13736 bp, 8 predicted proteins | sample AntAcemetagen653_FD_179853 | JGI IMG/M metagenome (GOLD analysis project Ga0222665, IMG submission 179853) | Saline water microbial communities from Ace Lake, Antarctica - #653 | ecosystem: Environmental > Aquatic > Non-marine Saline and Alkaline > Saline | place: Antarctica: Ace Lake | collected...
AATAACAGGATAAGTTTTCCAGGAAGAACTGCTTTCAAAAAGATAGATAAGAGCAGATGCAGTGATGATTGCCATGAAAGGAATTGCCGGAAAGATATAGTGAGGGAACTTTGTTGCAGCGAGAGTAAAGAAAAGAAAGATGAATGAAAATGAGGCTAGAACAAAAAGCTCTTCTTTTTGTTTCTTCGCTTTTTTTGCGCAGAGATATAGCCCCGGAATGAAAAATCCTATCCATGGAAAAGCTCCAATCCCAAGCTGCCACAGATAGAACTCAAAAGGTCCATCCGGCTTTTTAATTGTTCCTTCAAGGCGTCCAAAATGATGTTTCCCGAAAAATTCGTTAAGGTAAGGCATTCCGTGTTTTGCTGTCATGTAGATATACCACCAGGCGGAAACAACGAGAAATATTCCCAGGCCTTCAAGAAGGCGGAGAGATCTTAGAAAATCAAGGTATTTGGAAAATAAATTTTTTATTCCATTAGAGTAGTCTGTTGAAATTATCATCCACAGACCCATGATCGCTGCCGGGAAAAAGACCGCAAGAAGCCCTTTTGTCAGCATTCCCAGACCCATAAAAAGATAGGCCAGTCTCAGCAGCTTTTTGTTCTTATCTCTCTGTCCGATATAGAGGAACCCGATTGACCCTGTTAAAAAAGTTACAAAGGTGATGTCCCACATGAACTGTCTTGTTATCAGGTATGTATATGGAAGGAAAATTGTAATAAAACCGGCAACAAAGGCTCTTTTTTTATCATTAAAAAGTTTAAGCGTGATATAGTGAATAAGAAGAACAAAAAGAACGCCGTTTATCGCAAAAGGAAGCCTTAAGGCAAGTTCAGTCGGTCCCAGCAGCATAATAAAAGGGAGATCCATCCAGAAACAGAATATCGGTTTAGACCAGAAGTTGTGCTTGCCAAGATAGATCGGATCAAGAAACCAGTCCCATGACGGGTTATTTATCATCTCCATTGCGACCCTGCCGTAATGAGGTTCCCACTGTCCCAGAACCGGATAGCTTCCAAGAAGAGGGAAGAAGAAGAGCGCGGAAATAAGAGCTAGAAAAACTTTTGGATTATCAAGAATAAAACTGACCGGAGATGACAGCTTGCGGTCGTTATTATCAAATTTCATTTTGGCCTCGCAACGATGATAAAAAACTCCGAGATTATAGGGAGAAAGCTTATTTATGTCAAAAAAACAAAAAATTGATAACTTATTTTCAATATGGTATAAATTCAGCGGTTTAAATAGGTGTGTAATATGCTGACAGATAAGATCAAAATAATTTTGTGTTTTCTTGTTGCATGGACATTTCTGCCATCACTTAATGCTGATGATACAAGAGAGCTGTTCATAGACCGGGAAATTTTTGTTGAAGATGTAAACGAAGCTCTTCTACATGAAGAGAATGACTACATTTTTGAGAAAATAGCACCTTTTTTAAAAGAGCAGAGGTCAATAGGATCTCCCAACTGCTTTGAATGTTCTTTGTTTCTGATAAAGGCTTCTTTAAAAGCTTCGGGAGACAAGCAGCTTATCTATGCCGACCTTGCAACAAAGATTTCCCCTGATCTGCCGGAAGCTCATCTGCATTATCTTTCCAGACTTTTAAGGTTTACTCCCCATAAGTTAAATAACATTTCCCGGGAAATACAGCTGACATTTAAAACCTTTTTTAATTTTCCACCAAGAGATGCGTTTTTCTATTCTCTTTTAAAACACTTTAGCCTGGGTTGTCTGATATTTATTCTTGTTTATTTTTTCATTCTCGTTGTTAAATACTGGGCACTTATTGTGCATAGATATCAGCATCTTGTAGGTCATTCACTGTTCTATGGACTTTCTCTGCTTTTTGTTATCGGTGTTGGAGCCTGGATACTTGTTTCAAGTGGAACAAACTGGCTTCTTGTGCTTCTCACTTTCCTGGTGTTTATTTCGGGATCTGTTCTGATGAGAGAGAAGATCGTTCTTTATCTGGTTTTTCTTTTTCTCATGCTTTCTGAAGGTGGGATAATTCTTACCGGAGCAAATATGGATGCTGAAGTTGACAATAGAACGGCCATCAATCATTTAAACGCAATCTACTCCCCGTCGTCCTCAAATCTTAACAAAATAGATTCGACTAAACCGGGAGGATCTATGGCGAAGGGATATTTATTTTACTATCTGGGAAACTATAAGAGGGTCGTTTTCCACTTTAAAAAAGCGCTCAGCGATATTAAACAGGGCGAAATAAGAGCTTCTGTTGAGAACGTTGTGGGCCTTTCATTTGCGAAGCTTGGTAACTATCAGAAAGCCTCGGCCTATCTGAAAAAAGCCTATGAATATGATGGGGATCCGCGAACAGGATATAATTTTTCAAAAATACTTTACGAAGGTGGAATGACAGAGAGGGCGACAGCACTTGAAGGAGCTCTGCTTGAAAAAGGCGAAGCAACAACATATGTTTTTCCATATTACAGGTTGCCGCCGATGTATAAGGTCTGGAGGTTTGTTTCAAGCGGTTCGACCCAAGACCGGTTTGAAAACTGGATAAGATTTGTTGTCTTTATTCTGGGGAACCTCTTTTTCTACATTTTGCTGCTTTTAACAAGAATAAATTACCTGAAAGGCCTTACTCTTGCAAGATGCATGGAATGCGGAACGGTAATGTGTTCAAAATGCAATGCCGGAGGGAAGCATGTCTGTGCTGTTTGCAGATTAATGAAGGCTGACCCTGAAATTTTTAAAAGAGGAGAGAGAGAAAAATATATAAAATATCGGGAGCACTACTTTGCCAGACATTCAATAATAACGGCGATCTTTAATATTCTGATTCCCGGCGGCGGCTTGATTTTTGCAAATCGCATTACTGAAGGTTCTTTCTATCTTTTTACTACGATCTTTATTTCAACGCAGTTCTTTATGGGAAAGACCAGCCTCATCTACAACATCAGGACAGGAAACTCCGGTGTAGTTCTGTTTTTTGCTGTTGCAGCAGTAATGATCGTCTATCTGATATCTATTGTCAGGGGTTTTCTTGTTGTGAGGGGTGACTAGCGATGACTACAGAAATAAAAAAGAAGATAGCTGTTCCAACACAGGAAATAGAAGGGAATCTTTCAGAAAGCTCGTTTTTTGACATAATGAGAGACATTGCACTTCCCAAACTTACGGGAATTCTAAGAATAACCTTTTCCAGAAAGACGTACAGATTCTATTTTCGTGGCGGAGTCCTGATCTATAGTGAAAACAGTCGGGAAAGAACCGAAAAGAAGGTTCTGAAGATCGTTCGCAATTCAGGCCTGATATCAAGAGAGACTTTCGTTAAATCTGAAAAGAAGAAGTCAACGATGCTTAGAAGTCTTCTCGAGATACTGATTGATCAGGGGCATGTTTCAATGCTGCTTTACTCAAAGATCATAAACACGGTTCTTAGAATGAATATTGTTGATGTGATGCTTGCGAAAAAAGGTGCGTACTGTTTTGAAGAAAAGAAAAGCATCAGAGAGGTTCATGGTGTCAGGACTGTTGACATAAAAGCAGTTCAGGTGGTCTCAAGCTGTCTGGATAAGCAGGAAAACAGAAAAGCCATGGCTAAGGTAATGAAGAATCTTTACGGTAATGTTACTGAGAAAACAGACGCAGATTATCTTACAGTTGGAAAACCGTTTATTCAAAACTTTTTTGCAACCGAGATAGACTTTCTCAAGTATATTTCAAAGGCTACACAAGATTACGCTAAGGGTGCGTGGACAGTCCAGAGCAAATTGAGCAGCTCCAAAACTATAAACGCTTTAACCCTTTATTTTTTCAGAGCTTTTGTGTTTTTAGGAATCTTTTTTTTCCTATATCTAGCCACGATGACAAATACGTTTAAGGTCGAGAAAGAACATAGATCGATAAAAGATTTTTATTTTTTTAAAGTTTCGCTTCTTACATCTCTTGTAAGTTTTGAAACGGGTGAAAAGCCCAGCGTTGAAAGAACAGTTGAATCCGGGCTGTTAAGCGAGGAAGATGTCAAACATTCTGGTTATAAATCAATGGAGTAGGTCATGACAAAGAAGATCAGGGAAATTAAACCGAAGGAGTTGAGATACTATCCGGACCTCAAAAAGTATGAGGGAAAAACAACTAAGGAAATAAAGCCTGTCTCGCAGCTTGTTTTCCAAAGACGCGGTTTTGAGGCCATGGACTTCGGCCTTACAGTTAACAAAAAGGGCTTTAATATCTATGTTGCCGGTGACGCGGGCACAGGAAAGACGTCAAATGTGAAAAAACACGTTGAATGTCTTGCCGCAAAAATGCCTGTTCCTGATGATATTCTCTATGTTTATAATTTTGAAGAGCCCGACTCTTCTGCACTTATCACAATGAAGGCCGGCACAGGTGAAAAGTTTGTGAAGGATATGGAAGATGTTCTTTCTACTTATATTTTCCAGATACCCAGGCAGATGGAAAGTGAGAGTTTTGAAATACAAAAAGGTGAGGTTGCAAGATGGTATCAGGATGAGAGCCAGAGCAACTACGCTGAAATAGAAAAAAAGGCTACGAAGCTCAGTTTTTCAATAAAGTCTACCCAGACAGGGCTGGTAATAAATCCGTTTGTTGATGGAAAAGTTATTGATAAGGAAACGTTTGATGCTCTTTCAGAAGAAGAAAAAGAAATCATTAAGAATAACGAAGAGCTTCTTCAGGAAAAACTGATAGCCTATTTTCATAAGGAACGCCGACTTGAAAAAAAGTATAAGGAAAAGTTAACAAATTTAAGACAGACGATGGTGCGCCTTATAGTTACGGAACCTCTTAGAGAAGTAAAGAACAAGTATCCGGAAAATAAAAAAGTTGAGAAATATCTTGAGGGGATCCTTGAATATATTGCTGACAATTACAATGAGTTTTTTATATACCGGGATATTGAGGAAGGAAAAATTGATCCTTCCAAGGTCGCGATTCCTGATTTTAAGGAGTACAAGGTTAATCTTCTGATAAACAACAAGGGCTTAAAAGGAGCTCCTGTAGTCTATGAAACTTCTCCGACTTTTCAGAGTATTATCGGGTTTTTTGAATATGAAGAGTTTCACAACTCCCTTTTTACAGATTTTACAAAGATGAAGCCAGGCGCTCTTCACAAGGCTAACGGCGGATTTCTTATTATTCAGGCAAGCGATATTCTTAAGAACTACTATGCGTGGACAGCTCTTAAAAGATCTATCAGAAACCGTTTTGTAAAGATCGGTGATGTTGATATTGACTTTAAATACCGCATTAATATTTATCCTGATCCTCAGCCTGTTGAACTTGACATCAAGGTTATTATCATAGGGGATGATTATCTTTACCATCTTCTTTATAACCATGATCCTGATTTTAGAAGAATTTTTAAGGTTAAAGCTGACTTCGGTTCATCAATTGATATTACCACAAGCTCAACCGATGCTCTTATCGGTTTTATCTCCAGGGTGGTGAACGAAGACTGCGATCTTCCTTTTGACCTCAGTGCAATAAGAAGACTGCTGCATTATAGTTCAAGAAAAGCAGATGATCAGAAAAAGTACAGAATACACGCAAGTGATATCGTGGAAGTTATTGTCGAATCCTCCTTCTTTGCAAAAAAGCAAAAGAAAAAAATAGTTAACGAGGATCTGGTTCAAAAAGCTTTGCAAAACAGAGAACAGAGACACGACAGATTTAAAGAGCATTACTACGAATCTATTGAAAGAGGAAAGATACTCATTGATGTTAAGGGTGAAAAGGAAGGTCAGATAAACGGTCTTGCTGTTTATTCCATCGGCGACTACAGTTTTGGAATTCCGTCAAGAATAACAGCGATGGTCTTTGCCGGAAGAAGAGGAATCATAAATATCGAAAGAGAGGCTCGCCTTTCAGGCTCAATACATGACAAAGGTGCAATGATATTAGCAGGATACATGGGCAACACCTTTGCTCAGGACAAGCATCTTTCGCTGAGTGCTTCAATTGCTTTTGAGCAGAGTTACGGCGGAGTTGATGGAGATAGTGCAAGTTCAACTGAGCTTTACGCACTTCTTTCAGCCCTTTCTGATATCCCGATTAAACAGTCAATTGCTGTGACAGGATCTATCAACCAGTTGGGAGACATTCAGCCAATCGGCGGAGTCAATGAAAAGATCGAAGGTTTTTATAACATTTGTAAGATAAAGGGAATGACAGGCGATCAGGGAGTAATGTTCCCGATACAGAACATTCAGAACCTTAATCTTTCCGACGAAGTAGTTGAATCCGTTAAAAACGGCGAATTTCATATCTATGCTATCAGCAATGTGCGTGAAGGAATTGAGATCCTCACAGGAGTTCCTGCGGGAAGAAAGCTTAAGGACGGCAGATTTACAAAGAATTCGGTCTTTAACCTTGTTAACAGAAAGATCAAAGCACTTAACGCGATAAAATAAAAGAGGAAAGTATGCCCCAGGTAAAGATGAGTTTTAAAAGCGAAAAGTCAGATGATGAGATTTGGAACTGGCTGAAAAGCAACTTTGACAGAAAGATCAATGGAAAGATCGCAATTGAAAATATTAAGATCTCTGATGAGATAGAAAATGGAAAATTGGGTTTCACAGGGAAAACAGTTTCCGGATCAATTGAAGTAAATTCGGGAAACATTGATTTTCTGGTCAAAATTCCGCTTCTTTATCGTCCATTTATCCCGAGAATAAAAGCAGCAGTCACAAAAGTAATTGAAGAGATATGATCGAGCAATTTCTCACTATTTTCAAGCAGTTTGGTCCTTTTGAGATAAAAGAAAAAGGATCGAGATTTATTTCACATTGTTTTCCTGTAAAGACATCTGAAGAAGCTGAAGAAACAGTTAAGAAACTGTGGAAAGAGCACTACAACGCAACTCATATTTGTTATGCCTATAATCTTGGAGAAGGGCAGATAGAAAAGTTCAGATACAACGACGATGGAGAGCCTTCAGGAACGGCAGGATTGCCAATTTATAACGAAATAATCAGAAAAGAGCTGTTCAATGTTCTTGTCACATCTATCAGATACTACGGTGGCACAAAACTGGGAACTGGTGGACTTGCAAGAACTTATGGATTATCCGCAAAAACGGTTCTTGAGGAAGTAGAAGTCGCCACAATTCATTTAAAAAAACAGATAGTTATGGAAGTTCCCTTTGATCTGACTGGTATTGCTATGAACCACATTAATCAATTTGAAATGGTCGATATCGGCGAAACACTCTATAGCGAAACCGGCCAGACAATGAACCTTAAAGTTCCTGTTGCCTCAGTCGAAAAATTCATTGCTGATATGATCGAAAGAAGCAATGGAAAGGTTGTGCCAAAAGAAAATTAAAAATCAGGTGAAATAAGTCCGCCCGTTGTTCCATCCGGAGCGATCTGAGTTGAAGGTAGAAGGCAATGTCCGCCGTTATAAGAAAGCACGTTATTGCTGCCAAGAGGGTGAACCTCCAGACGTATCTGTTCAATGTCTCCATCTGTGAAGCCGGCAAAACTCATTCCGATAGTAAATTCATTGTCGCCGGCAGAAAACTGAAATAAATTGAAATCAGATTCTCCGCTTGCAAGAGAGTAGAAACTCGTCCCATTGAAAAAATTGGACGAGCCGATTGAAACAGGAGCCACATTAAAGTCATTTAGTGCTGCAGACCATTGATAGCCTCCTGCAGTAGCTGTTGCAGACCCATATGAAAAATTGCCGAATTGGAAAGGAATGTAAACACCACCAGTTGTTGTAACCACTATCCAGTCATCTGGGGAAACATTGAGGCTGATGTCGTTATCAATGACTGAAATGGATTCAGCCCTGACAAATTCACCGTCTTTTTCAGAATAATCAGAAAAGTGGCCATTAATTAGGGTCAAATAAACATAGAAGACCTCAGTTTCATGCGATATCAGCTCAGAAGGGATTGTATTAGAAGAAGGTGTGAAATTTCCTGCACCGTCTGTCCATCCAGCATAAATAGTGTTCTCGGCATTCATGTTGAGGTTAATGTAAAGGTTTGTATTTGCTGCAATATTTCCAGTTGATCCAACAGCATAGTCAGTAGTATCGGCTCTCACTCCCAGTTTAGATATGTCGTTAGAGCTTGGTTTAGCAGGCATCGTTCCGTCAGAAACGATCTCGGATTCATTTTCTGCTTTATCAATTAAGCTATATTCAATAGTTGAACCTTCATTGATCGTGCCGAGTCCAGTAATTACAACGTGGCCTTCTGATTTGCCATAAGGTCCTGGAAACTTTGCGGTTGCAGTGAGAACTCCATCAATGTAAAGTCTTAAATAGTCTCCGGATTCCCCAACCGTTTCACCTGCTTTAATGACCAGCTCTCCGGAATAGTTCCTTATAAATATTGTTGCAGGATCCGGTGAGGTTGGTGCCGTGTCATCAGCCACAACTCCATAGATTTTGTCAGATGTTTTATTTCCTGCACCATCTTTTCCTTCAATAACAATTGAGTAATAAGCGCCATCAACAAGTGCCGGAATATTATGCCAAGAAAAAGATATTGAACGGGCGCCTTTTGCAAGTCGGGCAGGATCAAGGGACCATTCTCTTTCAACGATCTCATCTGAAGTTCCTTTCTCTAAATATGTAACGATTAGTTTCCCCTCAATAAGATCTTCGGTAAGCTCATAAAAGATGGTCGGTTCAATTGGAATTGAACTGCCGTCAGCAGGAGAAGTTATATAGATTCTCGGCATTGAAACATCGCCTTTTGAGATGAGCTTTATATCCGTTGTTGTAGCATCGCGATTTCCCGCATAATCTCGAATGTTACTTGCCGGGTTGAATTCAGAGCAGTTAGAGCTTTCTTCAGAATCTGCAGTAAAAGCGATTCCGTTTTCAGATTCGCCACTACATGTAAGGGACAGGATCTTTAGATCGGAGCTCCAGACAAGCAGGTTGCCTGCGAAGTCGTCACCGGCTGTCGTTCCGTTGCAGTCCGGAAAGTTTTCTCGTATATCATTAAGAGTTGAAATGTTGGAAATATCCATTGGTTCATTGAAAGTGAAAACTAGACGGTCCCCTGCGTTCCACAAGCCGAAAACGCTCTGATAGGCGTCTGCTTTTAAAAGTTTAGGGCCGGTGTTATCGACTGTTAGGTTAAAAACCGGAGTCAGCTCAACAATATCACCCTCCATGTCCAGAGCTTCGATAGTTAAGTTGTAAGTATCTCCCTCTGTAAGTTCAGCTCCTGTAATTTCCACAAATTCATGATAACCAGCTAAGGCATAGTCACCGGTAAGCACAACAGAATCCGTTTCCGGTCCGGTTCCTGAAATTCTCGTTCGTATAAAAGTTATATTCTGAACATCTTTGGCAAGAGTGTATGTTACAAAAGATGTTGTCGCAAAAGACTTGTTGTTCTCAGGCTTTATCAGATCAAAACCGAACGGTATTTTTCCATCTTCACCGTCTTCACCATCAGTCCCATCGGCACCATCGGCACCATTTGTACCATCTGTACCGTCAGCACCGCTAGCCCCATCTTTACCGTCCTCTCCGTCTTGACCGTCTTGACCGTCCACTCCGTCCTTTCCTTCTTTGCCATCTTCACCATCTACGCCGTTAGCACCATCTTTCCCGTTTGTTCCACCAGCGCCATCTGTTCCGTCTTCTCCGTTGGTACCATCAATCCCATCAATCCCATCTGAACCATTATCTCCGTCCTTTCCATCAGTTCCGCAGCCAGCCAGAACAAAAAAAACGATCATTAATGTAATTAGCAGCTTTTTCATTAGATATCTCCTGAACAATGTTAGCCTTTTTAAAGATTCAACTTAATCTCTGTCGTATAGTTTCTTATCTTTTCGACAAACTCTTCAGTTGTTTTTTTGTCTTCAAGATTTTTTCCCGCGTAATCCAGAGCCGTTTTACCTTTGAAATCCTTAGCAAGCGGACTGGCTTTTAAGTCTATGAGTTTGTTGAGATAGTTTGGAAAATTCTTTTCCGCTGAATATATTAGTGCAGTCTTTCTGTCGTTATCGCGGTCATTGATGTTAGCGATCTTAATAAGTGTTTCAAAAACTTCGGGACACTCCTTTTCAGTCTTGGCAAGATGAGAGAGAAAAGGTGTTCTTGAAAAATTATCCTTCCACTTGGGGTCTACACCTTTTTTAAGAAGAAGCTTTACATTTTCGATAGAGCACGCTTCGGCCGCGTAGTGCAGGGGCGTTTTCTTTGAATTGTCGTTTATTACAGTTTCTGCGCCTGACTTAATAAGTATTTGACTTAATTTAGATTTTGGAAGTTTGGCCGCATAAAAAAGAGCTGTGGCTCCATTTTCATCAATGTGGTTAATATTTATCTTTTTTTTAAGAAAAAGTTTGATAGCAGCTTCATCTTCAGATTTAACTGCGTGAAAAAAGCCGGTTTCATCAGGAAAATATCCTGAGCTGGTGATCTTGTCGTCAATGCTTTCTGTGCAGCCAAGAAAAAGAAGTAGAAAAACAATTAAAAGAGTTTTCTTCATCTCTGTGCGATAAATGATCTAAACTGCTTAATACATTCAGCATTCATCTCTTCAAGGCCGATAGAGATTCTTATCCAGTTAGGAAATCCGTATCCACCCATAGGCCTAACGATTACACCATTTTTAAGAAGATAGTTAAAACATTCCATTCCAGACTCCGGGTTATCATCAATTTTTACGAGAATGAAGTTTCCCTGAGTTTCAAGATACTTAAGTCCCATTTCTGTAAACTGCTGATAGTAGTATTCTTTTCCGATCTTGTTAACTTCAATTGATTTTCTTAAATATTCTGAATCATTAAGAGCTGCAATGCCGGCAGCCTGAGCAAGAAGGTTGGTATTAAAAGGCTCTCTTACGCGGTTCATATAATCAGCAATTTCAGGCGTTGTTATTCCATATCCAAGTCTTATTCCGCTAACACCAAATGCCTTTGAAAAAGTTCTTGTAACCATTATGTTCTGGAACTTGTCTCTGTATGAAAGAGTGTTCGGATAATCGTCAACATCTACATAGTCGCAATATGCTTCATCAACTAAAAGCATGGCCGTTTCAGGCATTGCATCAAGAAGTTTTTCAAAATCAGCTTTTGAATAATATGTACCAGTCGGATTGTTGGGGTTTACAAGACAGACAAGTTTTGTCTTATCTGTAATTGCAGCAATATAGCCATCAATATCAATTTTGTAGTCAGCTGTTTGCGGAACGAGAACTGTCTTAATGTTTGCAGCAGCAGGAATTAGTTCATAGATGATAAAAGCCTGCGCAGAAACAAGAAGTTCTTCGCCGGGGCCGACAAGAGTTCTGATAGCAATATCAATGACTTCATTTGATCCATTTCCGACGACAACGCCGTCAAAATCAATTTTTTCGCCTTTTTTGGCGTGATATTCGACAATTGCGTTTTTAAGATAGAAAGCATTTCCATCCGGGTAGAAATTAATTTCTTCCGCAGCTTTTTTTATAGCTTCAACGACTTTCGGATTTGGTCCGAGAGGGTTTTCGTTGCTTGCAAGTTTGACTGTGTGTGTTAGCCCAAGCTCTCTTTCAACTTCAGAAATAGGTTTTCCGGGTTTGTAGGGTTTAATAGCCTTAATGTGTTGTCCAACTTTGATCATAATCGTCTCCTTAGCTGTTCTTAATATGGTGAAATTTAAAAATAATATCGAGCGCCTGTCTGGGCGTAAGGTCGTTCGGGTCTATATCCTCAATTAATTCAAAAGCTTCCCTCATGTAATCAGGAAATTTTTCAGAGTTTTGAGAATCTATAGAAAAGATGTCTGTTTGCAGAGAGCTTCCACTTTCGAATCTTATTTTGCGGTCTGTTTTTTCCATATCACGGAGGATCTTTTCAGCCTTTTTTATAACAACTGAAGGCATATCTGTGAGTTTTGCAACCTCAACACCGAAGCTGCGGTTGCTTCCGCCTTCTTTCATCTGGTACATAAATCTTATTTTTCCGGCGTACTCCCTTGCGGTCATGTGAAAGTTGCAACAAGTCGAAAAATCTTCTGCAAGCTCTGTAAGTATGTGGTAATGTGTCGCAAAAAGTGTGGTTGCATTTATTTTTTCAATAATATATTCAGCAATTGCCTTTGCGAGGCTAATTCCATCATAGGTTCCGGTTCCTCGACCTATTTCATCAAGAATTATAAGACTTTTCGATGTCGCCTTATTGAGAATAGAAGCTGTTTCCTTCATTTCAACAAGAAACGTCGATTCGCCTTTTGACAGGTTATCGCTGGCGCCAACCCTAGTAAAAATTGAATCCACAATGCCTATTTTAGCTTTTTTAGCAGGAACATAACTACCCGTTTGAGCAAGGAGAACAACAAGAGCAGTCATTCTCATTAAAGTTGATTTACCGCCCATGTTGGGCCCGGTGATAATAGAAAATCTTCTGTCAGATTCTCCAATTTTAACCGTGGCTGGAACGTATGTTCCTCTGGGCACAGATGCCTCAACAACAGGATGTCTTCCATCAACAATTTCAAGACCTTCTTCTTCGTAAATTTCAGGTCGGCAATAGTTGTTCTCAAGTGCCATTTTTGCAAAGCCACAAAAAAGATCGACATGGGAAATGAAGACCGCCAGACTGAGAATATCTCTTTCGTTCTGTGATATCTCTTCAACGGTCTTTTCAAGTACTTCAAGCTCGATCCGGGTCAAAGAGTCTTTTGCACCAAGAATCTTTTCCTCAAGTTCTTTAAGTTCTCCGGTAAAGTAGCGCTCTGCATTTGATGTCGTCTGTTTGCGTATGTAATGCTCGGGAACTTTGTCTGAAAATCTTTTGCTGATCCCGATATAATATCCAAAAACACGGTTAAATCCGACCTTAAGCGTTGAAATTCCTGTTGCATCTTTTTCTTTCTGTTCAAGTGCTGCTATATGTTTTCTGGCGTTTGTTATCAGATCGTTAAACTCTTCGATTTCATTAGAAAAACTGCTTGTGACGAATCCTCCTTCCTTGAAGTTGAAAGGAGCGTCCTCAATAAACCTTTCATTCCAGTCTGTCACAATTTTTTCAGTAATTCCAAGAGAAAGTTCTTTATCAAAGAAAGGCAAGTTTCTCATAAGTATTTTTTTGCGGATATCCAAAGCTTTAGCCAGAGATTGCGAAAGCATCTGGATCTCTCTAGGTCCGCCACGCTTTACGAGGATTCTGCTTAAAGTTCTTTCAAAATCTCTAACTTTTGAAAGATCTGAGCGAATATCGTTAAAAAAAGCAGTGTTTTCGATGAATTCAGTAACACACATCTGTCTGGAAAGGATCTGATCTCTGTTTTTAAGAGGCATTTTTATGATGTTTGAAAGAAGTCTTTTTCCCATGGGAGTCTGAGTTCTGTCAATTGCCCAAAGGAGTGATCCTTCCTTTTTTCCACCGATCAGAGTTCTTTCAAGCTCAAGATTTGCAGTTGTATTGTAGTCTAGAGAAGAGCAATCATCGTTTTGCCACTCAAGAGGTTTTCGAAGAGGAGGAAACTTCCCAAAATAAAGCGTATCCAGATAAAAAAGAATGGTCTCAAATGTTTTTTGCAAGGATGGGCTTAAACCGCAACTTTTAATAATATCAAGTTGTTCCAACGCATTTTCAGATGGAACCCAAAGTCCGAACTCATCTTTATCGATTACTTCACCTGAAATTTCAGCAGAAGTCTGAGAAAGAACGATCTCTTTTGGTCCGACAGTGTGAACAAGGTCGTCAAGGTCCTTTTCCAAGCATTCATAGTAATAAATGTTTCCGCAACTTACATCGACCCAGACAGGAGAT
>Ga0222665_1001050_pt1 | contig 13677 bp, 6 predicted proteins | sample AntAcemetagen653_FD_179853 | JGI IMG/M metagenome (GOLD analysis project Ga0222665, IMG submission 179853) | Saline water microbial communities from Ace Lake, Antarctica - #653 | ecosystem: Environmental > Aquatic > Non-marine Saline and Alkaline > Saline | place: Antarctica: Ace Lake | collected...
AATAGATCCTTCTGGTGTTCGCTCAATCCTCTTAATCTTTCCATTATTTCCTCCTACCGTTCAAAAAGTTCAAGTATCTGCACACTCTTAACAAAAAGTGTTGCCGGCAGATCATCGTAATTTGCTATCTGTCTGTCAAAAAAGAACTCGTCGAGTATAAAACTCTTTTTATCTTCAGAGATCTTTCCGGGAAAACCCATCATGATAAGATCAGCCTGCGATGAATATTTTGTCAGAACCTCACCAAACGGAAGATCCTCTCTTTCTATAATGACAACCTCTCCAACAAGTCTTGCTTTTTCAAGCAGTTCCTTCATTTCCCGTCTGTCATTTTCATAAGTCTCCTGACCTTCCACCATTCGTATTATTCTAATTCTCGGACAGTTTATAATATAGGCAAGAAGAACCATAAGATTTCCATTCATTTCTCCACGCCACCAAATGTCTATGCGTTCCAGTTTTTCCAGTTTTTCCGAATTTTTCAAAAGCAGCACATTCTTTTTACGCTTGAGCATCATCCTGATAACAGAAATTGTATTTAACTTTTTCATGTACTCGATTAGAACCGTGTTCGTCTCTATTCCTGCAGGATGACTTGTTGTAAGAAGTGCTTTAACTGTGTCATCAAGATCTTCATATTCTATATTTTCTGTCGGAATTCCATAATCATTAAAAGGTGTTGTCCTTCCCAAAGCATTTAGGTGAACAAGTCCCTTATGTCGCTCAATAAACGAAGCGAAAAAGGCTATTTTTTCATGGGCAGAATCTTCTTTCGGCCCACTCACAGCAGCAACGACAGGTCTCCAGTTCTTACTTCCCTGAACAAGTTTTTTAAGCACTTTGAGCCATTTAGTTGAGAGAGTGAAGATTATTCCCCACCACACACCTTCGATTCTATTTTGCGCCTTATACTTGAGGATCATTTTGAAAATTATATACTGCGAAAAAATTATGCCCAAACCTACAAGAGGATCAAAAAGCATTATAGCTACAACGCAGATAAGAAAACCATAAAGTGAAACACTCCAGTGATTCTTCGATGTCGGACGGAATCCCGGATTACCGCTTATTCTTTCAAGAAAAGCACTTCCATTTATCCATCCATAAACCACTATGAACAAAATACCAACGATCATTGAAGCAGTTGAAATACTACCTGACCAGATGACTGCAAGTCCCAGAATTCCTGAGAGAATTGTCGCAAACCTCGGCTCGTTTCCACCTTTACGAAAATCGTTACCGAAAAATTTGAGTCTATTTGGAAGAACGTCATTTATTGCAAGAGATTGTAAGGTTCTTGGAGATGTCATAAAAACAGAAAGTGCGGAAGAACCTGTTGCAAAGAGAACACCTATAACAAGAATTAAGCCCAGAATATTTGAAGGAAACTTATCAGCATAGTTGATTATATCGGTAAGAAGAACTCCGACAGGAACATCACCTGCGTAACTTTCAATAAGAACATTCTTGTCCATCATTGAAAAAACAACTGCTGCAACCAGATAAAGTACAAAAGTCACGCCAATAGCTGAAAAAGTACCCTTTACCAGACTCTTCCTGGGATCTTTAAGGTCTCCACTCATTCCTATTCCCGCATCAATTCCACACACAGCAGGAAAAAACTGGGCAAAAGTCATAAAGAAAAGCCCCATCGTAAGTCCACGGTTCCCTGTCAAATTGAAATTTTCTGAAAAAACGGCAACACCTTCATAAGTCACATTAAAAAACGGAGAGATTATGACCGTAATTATACTTGCACCAAGCACAAAAAGTATAAGTGTCTGTATTTTAAGAGTAAAGTCTGCACCAACCATCACAATCACAAAAAAGACAAAGAAAAAAGCAGTTGCAATGATCTGTTTCTGCATAAGAATAGAACCCGGATCAGTTGCGGCAAAAACATCAAAAGAATCAAGCATAGGAGCAACAATAGCACGCAGAGGCTCAGCAAAACCTATCGAATAGAAGCCGATACTTGCCGCCTGAGCAAAATAAAGCTGCACACCTATACTTCCGCCCAGAGCCTTACCTAAACTTCGTCTGGAAAGAGCGTACATTCCGCCCGGCCCGATATCGTTGAGATTCGTCGCGCAGTCTGCAATTGAAAATGAAGTCGCAAAAGTAACAGTATGAGCAAGAATAATTACACCAAGCATTGCCCACAAACCGACATCCGCGATAAGAACAGGCATAAGCAAAAAAAGAACAGTTCCCAGAATTGCCTCAGTTGAAGGGACAAAAACGCCCTTAAATGTTCCAAATTTAACGCTCAAAGTTATCTCCTAATAAAAAACCGAGCCTATTTCACCATTTTTTATAAAATTAGTCAAATATGTGGGTTACAAATGAAATTATAAAATTGAACTAGGATCTATCAGTTAAAAAGAATATCGCTTCCAGGGTAGTATCCTATTTCGTCAAGTTCTTCTTCAATTCTTAGAAGCTGGTTGTATTTGGCTATTCTTTCACTTCTGCAAAGGCTTCCTGTTTTGATCTGGCCTGCGTTTACTGCTACTGCGAGATCTGCAATGAATGTGTCTTCGCTTTCGCCTGATCTATGAGAAATAACTGTTGAGTAACCTGCTCTGTGAGCGACTTCGATTGTATCAAGAGTTTCAGAGAGTGTTCCGATCTGGTTGAGTTTGATAAGGATTGAGTTTGCAACGCCTTTTTCGATTCCCATTCCAAGTCTTTCAACGTTTGTAACGAAAAGATCGTCACCAACTATCTGGATTCTATCACCGAGCTTTTCAGTCATGATCGCCCAGCCGTCCCAGTCATCTTCAGCCATTCCGTCTTCAATTGAAAATATTGGATATTTATCAACGAGAGCAACATAGTAATCTACCATTTCTGCACTAGTAAGCTCCTGACCTGTTGATTTCTTGAAAACATATTTTCCATTCTCGTAAAATTCTGACGCAGCCGGATCAAGTGCAATAACAATATCTTCGCCTGGTTTGTAGCCGGCTTTTATGATCGCTTCAACTATAACTTCAAGAGCTTCTTCATTTGATTTAAGGTTAGGAGCGAAACCGCCTTCGTCACCAACACCTGTTGCAAGTCCCTTGTCTTTAAGTATTTTCTTAAGTGTATGAAATATTTCAGCATTCATGCGAATTCCTTCACGGAAGTTAGGAGCACCGACAGGCATGATCATAAATTCCTGAAGATCAACTGTGTTGTCTGCGTGTGAACCACCGTTTATGATATTTGACATAGGAACAGGAATTGTGTCAGCTCTAAGTCCGCCAATGTATCTGTAAAGCGGAAGGCCAAGTGATTTTGCGGCCGCTCTTGCCACTGCCATTGATACTCCGAGCATTGCATTTGCACCGATCTCTGTCTTGTTGTCTGTTCCATCAAGAGCTATCATCGCTTCGTCTACCATTCTCTGCTCTGTAGCGTACATTCCAACAACTTCCGCAGCGATCTTTTCAACGTTCTCGACTGCGCTCATAACACCTTTTCCAAAGTATCTGTCCATATCGCCGTCTCTAAGCTCAAGAGCTTCGTGAATACCTGTGCTTGCTCCACTTGGAACTATTGCTGAGGCCATAACACCGTTTGCAAGTTCAACCTCGACCTCTACTGTCGGATTTCCTCTTGAATCAAGAATCTCTCTTCCTCTTACTCTTATAATTTCCATCATTTTATTGCCTCCACACAACATGTTAATAACAAACCAGCGAAGCATATTACTTTTGTGATATTATTTCAATTAAAATTGGTTAGAAAAGAATCCGTTAATAAACTCTCACTGGTAAATCTCTATAAGTGGCAGTTCCGTCACCAAGCTCTCCCTTGCTGTTTTCGCCCCAGCAATATACTGTCCCGAAATTATTTATAAAACAGACATAGGACTGACCTGCATCTATTTTAACGATTTGCGTATCGGAAGCCTCACCCTTATCAATTTTTATCGGTTTCAAACTCTGATCCTTGCCCCAGCAGTACAGATCATTATTCTTTTCAACTGCGCAGGTGTTTCCCCATCCTGCGGCGATCATATCGAATTTCAGTGAATTCTTGTTTTGAATAGCCACGGGAACTGTTCTGTTTTCCTGAGTTCCGTCACCTAACTGACCCGAATCATTCTCGCCCCAGCAGTAGATATCACCAATATCATCAAGAGCACAGACATGTCCGGAAAGTGAAGAAATATCAACGATCTTCTTTCCGACCAGAACTCCAGAATCATCAATTTTAACAGGAGCAGTTGCATTCTCATAAGTTCCATTACCAAGCTGTCCTCTTTCATTCTGACCCCAGCAGTAAACCGCGTTTTTATCAGTAATAACACAAACATGATTTGAACCGGAGCTTAACTTCACAACTTTTTCACCTTCAAGATCACCATCAAATATCTTTTTGGGCGTTAGACTATTTTTAAGAGTTCCATCACCGATCTGACCGAACATATTAAATCCCCAGCAATAGACACTTCCATCAACATCAAGAGCGCATGAATGATTTGAACCAAGTGAAATATCAACAATTTCGGCCCCTTGAAGATCACCCGACTTATATACCAACGTCGAAGAATACGAGTCAGTTATACTTTCATTCCCGAGCTGACCTTTTGAATTCTCACCCCAACAGTAAATGAACCCGTCATCAAGCAATGCGCAGGCATGATATCTTCCCATAGACATTTTTTCCACGCCTTCCCAGTGATCTCCATCATGTCTGATCTGTTTTATCGGAACAAGTGAACTATCCGGGAATTCATCAGGATCATTGATCCCGCTATTCATTCCCCAGCAGTAGATAGAACCTGACTCCTCAACGGCACAAGTTCTGTATATACTTGCATCAACTGATATTATTTTCCTGTCTGAAATTGAACAGTCCTCTGCGTAAGCAACCGGGATACAGCTTTTATCCATTCTTGTTCCATTTCCAAGAGTATAATCATAATTGCTACCCCAGCAGTAAACATTGCCACCACCATTCATCACACATGAAGACCGGTCTCCACTGCTAAGTCCCTGTATCCCGCTGCCGGAAAACTTCTCATCTGAATCAACGGGTTTAGCATAATCTTTCTGACTCTCGCTGCCCGTTCCCAACTGACAGGATGAATTCATTCCCCAACAGAAAGCTTTGCCCTCTTTATCTGCGGCACATGAAAAATAAGAACCCGAAGAAATTAAAACAGTCTTAATATCCTGCAAATATCCTAGTTTATTAACCTCTGCAAAATTAATGTCAGTCCTGTTAACGCCAAGTTCTCCAAAATTGTTTTCCGAACCTAAACAGAATATCCTGTAATAACTATCAATAACGCAGATATGATCTTCTCCGCAGTCTAAAGTAACAACTTTTCTTTTATCAAGACCCCATTCACTGCCAACCGAAAATGGAGCGTTCTTATCCTTAATGTTTGTCCCGAAGCTAATACCTCCCCAACAATAAACTTTACCCAACTTTGTAATAGCACAGGTAAAATCATCCCCGGCATCAATAAACTCGACCATGTCTTCATCAAATACTTCCGATCCAACTTTTCCGGGAATAAGATAACCGTCAGAATCATTTCTTCCAAGCTGACCCTGCGAGTTGCGTCCCCAACAGAAAACTTCTCTGTCGTCTGTTACTGCGCAAGTATGATAAGAACCACAAGAAACTGAACGCACTTTATTTCCCGAAACATCAACTTCTACAGGAAATGAAAAATTTCCCACGGTACCTGTCCCCAACTGTCCAGAACTGTTGCTTCCCCAGCACACAAGACGACCGTTATCAAAAACGACACAAACATGAACTTCACCGACTGAAACTGAAATAGGTTTTTCATCATCAACAACACCTAACAGATCTATTTCAGTTGGAACAAAACTATATGAAGAGTAATCCTCCCAGGGTCTTCTCCCCCAACACAGAACCTTGTCATTTTTTATAGAACAGGCAAAAGTTGATCCGACGCTAATTCTTCTAAGCCCGTTGTCGATCTCCTCTATTTCATCTTCAAAATACTCATCGTCACTAATGGTTTGATCCGGAACTTCATTTTCATCCTGGATATTGGAATTCTCATCTTTATCCGGGGTTTCTTGTCCATCATAATCGTTAATTTCTCCATAGTTTTCATCATAAACCTCCTCATTATTGTCATAAGGAATATAATCTTCACCTTGTTCAGCATAACCCCATCCATAACAGGAAGTTAAAAGAAAAATTAATGGTAACACTTTAATTATTCTCACGTTTCACCCCCAAACCATTAGTCTAATAAACCTTTACAGGTAGATCTCTGTAAATATCACTTGAATCCCCCAACTGTCCATTATGATTTTTTCCCCAGCAGTAAACACTTCCAGTTCCATCAATGAGACAGTTGTAAAAAAAACCTGAATCTATTTGATATACAGATTTTCCATTTGCATCACCCTTGTCAATACTAACAGGAAATTCGTTAATAGTATCCGGCTCTTCTTCTTGTCCAAGTTTTAAAAGTCCCCAACAGTATACATTGCTGTCTTCATCAAAAGCACAAGTGTGTGCCCAACCTACAGATACCATAACATTCCTTACACTTTCCGGCATATCAATTGAAGCTGCTCTTACCGGAACCCAACGGTTCTCTTTTGTCCCGTCACCCAACTGTCCGGAATAGTTACTTCCCCAGCAGTAAACACCACCTTCGTCATCCACAGTACAGGCATGACCGGAATAAATATCAATACTTACAAGCACTTTACCGTTAAGCTGTCCTTTTTCATAAACTCTCACAGGTGAATTACTATCCACTTCTGTACCGTTCCCGAGTTGTCCTTTATTATTACGACCCCAGCAAAACACCTCACCTATTTCATCAAGAACACAGACACTTTCATCTCCGGACTTGAGCAAAACTATAGTTCTATTGTAAAGATCACCCGACATATCGATCTCTGTAGGATAGAGTTTATTTTCAGGCAATCCCACTCCTAACTGACCAAAGTCATTGTCACCCCAGCAGTAAACATTTCCCTTACTGTCAAGCGCGCACGAATGATTGGAACCTAAAGAAATATCAACGATCTTTGCTCCCTTCATAACTCCATCCTGAGAAACTAGTTTCGGTTCAGTACTTCTGATATTATTTCCTGTTCCCAGTTGTCCAAAATCATTCTTTCCCCAACAAAAAACATTCCCGATTTCATTCAAAATACAGGTGTGCGACTTACCCTGAGACACTTTTACAATGTTTTGAGAAAAATCTTTCCACTCACCATCTTTCTCAAAAGGAACCATATAGTTATAAAAATCTCCACCAAAACTCTGCTCCCCTGTTTGTCCCCAACTGTAAAGCTCCATATCGTCACTGATCGCATATGTAGTCCGCTCGTTTACAGATATCTCGCTAAAAGACCTATTCCTAACAGTTTTATCCTGAGCTGTTTTAAGTTGACTGCAACTTTCCTCCATATTCGTTCCATTGCCTAAAACTGAAAATGCGTTACGACCCCAACAGTAGACATCATCCTTATCGTCCATCAGACAGGCAGACTGATAACCTGCACTTATTTCAGCAATACTTACACTGACTGAATATTGTCTCGGAATAATTTCAGGAAGAGTTTCATTCTCTTTGACTCCTCCCAAGAAAAGACAGGTTGGTTTATAACCCCAACAGTAGATATCATCATTGTCATTTACACAACTGAAATCATCTCCAGATTCGATTCTAACAGGCTTTACAGACCGAAAATCGCCCTCTCTTGTCACTTCGGCAAAATTAAGTTCTTCATCATACGAATAAACCCCTAACTTCATAGAACTGTTATTACGTCCCATACAGAACAACCTATATCTGCTATCAATTACACAGACATGACTAAAACCGCAGGAAAAATTCACGATCTTTCTTGAATCCAAACCCCATTTCTTTCCTATCATGTAAGGCTTTTCTTCTTCCACCCGTTCACCAAGATACAAAGATCCCCAGCAGTAAAGCATTCCTTCGGAGTCCAGAACACAGTTATAAGCAGAACCTGCTTCGATCCTTACGATCTCTTTACCATCAAGCAGATCCGAATAAACTTTTTTAGGCTGCAACATAATCTCTTCATCAACTTCTCCAAGCTGCCCAAAAGATCCGTCACCCCAACAGTAAACATCTCTATCATCAGCGATAACACATGTGTGATAGGTTCCACATGCAACATCTGTCACCTTCTTAGTTCTCAGTTCATAGGACATATCAACTTCACGGGGAACCCAGAAAGAATCTTCTAAGGTACCGTCTCCAAGTTGTCCCCAGTGATTATTTCCCCAACAGTAGACTTTTCCATTACTGAATATTACACAGGCATGCTCTCCACCTGCAGCCACAGAGACAGGACTCTCATCATTGATCAGTCCTGTGAAATCTATCTCAACAGGAGCATAGTCAACATCAAATTTTTCTTGATAATGGGTTACATCTTCATGCCACTCTCCCCAAGAATAAACCTTTCCGTCCATTATAGCAGTGGCAAGATACTTCCCCACACTCAGTTTCCTATTTCCGCTATAGATCTCACTATTCTCTTCTTCGAACAGCTCTTTATCACTTATGTATCCATAATCAATATCAACTGTTTCCTCTTCATGACCATCAACATCTTCATCTATGCAACCATCTGTATCCACTTCGTATTCATCAAGATCATCATGCTCTTCCTTAACATCGGGAACAGGTATGATCACTGTATCATTATTCGTATTAACTGGACCAAAACAGGATGTGAAAAATACCGTCAGCACTATAAATGTATTTTTTTTCATAGGTTCCCTCTGATCAATAAACTTCTACAGGAAGGTCGCTGTTAGTTGCAGTTGCGTTACCGAGCTGTCCACTGTGGTTCTCTCCCCAGCAGTATAGCTCTCCCAAACTATTTACAAAACACGTATACCCTATTCCGGCATCAATAGAGACGATCGGATATACGGAAGAATCACCTTTGTCCATTACTTTTCCAATATCGTAAAAAGAACTGAAAGTCTCTCTATCCTGAACACTGTAATCTCTGTATCCCCAGCAGTATAAGTCATTCTTATCATCAATTGAGCAGGTATGAGAATAACCTGTTGACAACATTACGCTCTTTATTTCATCCGGCTCATTCCCCACCAGAGCTCTCACCGGCACAGAACTATTCTCCTCCAGACCGTTACCAAGCTCTCCATACTTATTCCGTCCCCAACAGTAGACATATCCGTCATCAGCAATTACACAATTATGATCGAACAAAGTATCAATATGTTCTATCAACTTACCGCCAAGAACGCCTGTTTCATCCACTTTCCCAGGGACTGGACTATCTTCAAAACTGCCGTTTCCAAGTTGCCCATCTGAATTTCCGCCCCAGCAGTAAACGTTCTTTTCATCAGTTAATGCACAGACATGCTCCATCCCTGCATTGACATTTATCACTTTTTCACCTTTCAGAACACTGTCCATGTACACTTTTTTCGGAACTGAACTGCTTTTCCAGTCACCTTTACCCAGCTGACCTTTCGAGTTGTATCCCCAGCAGTAGACGCTCCCCTCAATGTCGACAGCACATGTAAATTGACTGCCGATAGAAATATCAACAATAAAACTGTCGGTCATATCACCGGTTTTAACAGGAATATCCATAGAGTAGCTGTCTTCGTCTGTTCCATAACCAAGCTGACCTCTGGAGTTATCACCTCCGCAGTAAACATCACCCATATTATCGAGATAACATGAATGCTGAGTGCCTCTGGCGATCTTAACTACTTTTCTCTCACCCAGTTCCTCCGCCGTGATCATATGGTAAGGTGCCAGATAGCTATAACTCTTTTCATCATAATTATCTGTCCCTCCGGTTTTTCCCCAGCAGTAAACATCTTTTGAGTCCACAGACGCACAGGTAATATTGTAACGGGTCATAACATGAGTTATCTTCTTTTCTCTAAGAGAACTGTCTAAAGCGATTTCTTTTAATTCACAACTATATTCCAATGTTGTCCCGTTACCCAGTTTGTAGCTATCGTTCGTCCCTCTACAGAAAACATTCTCACTTCCCCTATCTTTTATGCAGATACTTTTCGAACCTGCACTTATGTATCCGTCCTTTATCAGATCAGTATTTTCTTTAAACATTACAGGAAAGTTTGAGCTCACTTCTTCCTCATTTTTGAAGCAACAGTCCTCACTCTTTCCCCAGCAGTAAGTCTGACCGTCTTTATCAATAGCACATGTGAAAAACTTTCCGGCTATAAGTCTTTCTGTTTCAAGAAACTCGCCCTTACTATCTTCAATAACAACTTCGAAAAAATGTTTATCTCCTTCGTTTGCATCCATTCCAAGAATATTAAATATGTTAGAGTTTCCCATACAGAAGATCCGATGCCTGCTGTCAAGAACACAAACATGTTCAGCACCTACAGCGATATCAATAAGATGCCTTTCATTCAGGCCCCATTTGTATCCCGGCTGAAAAGGCTCACTATAATCTTCTTTGTACTCTCCCATATAGAGTTTGCCCCAACAGTAAAGGATTCCCTCATCATCAATTACGCATGTGAAATCTTCTCCGGCAACTATTCTTATAATATCCGCCTCATCATTGACTTTTAAATCAACTTTCCGAGGTATTGGAACGAAGGTTGCGGAATCTGAAAGTCCTAACTTTCCAAAAGATGAATCGCCCCAGCAGTAAACATCTATACCATCACCATCACCTGCAAGAACACAGGTATGACTCCTTCCTAGAGCAGCCATTAAAACATTCTTTCCCTTAAGCTCACCAGTCATATCTATCTCTTTAGGCTCGAGTGAAGAATACGTTGTCTTATTACCAAGTTGACCGTAAAAATTATCACCCCAACAGAACAAACGACCGGAACTAAAAAGACCGCATCCGTGCATATCTCCTGAGTAAACTGCAACAGGGGTTTCATCAATGACCTTATCTTTAAAATCGATCTCCACGGGAGCTGCAAAATATTCGGGATCGGAAATATTGTTATACCATGTTCCCCAGAAATAGATCTTTCCGTTAATTATTACGTTGACCACATTACCACCGACACTTATCTGGCTTTGAACAGGCGAGGACAGGATCTCAGACTCCGAATACTCTTCATCACTAACACGCTGCTGGCAATCTTCATCATCGGCTTCCTCGTCTGCAAGATCAATCGAACTATCATAATCATCAGCACTACTATTATCTATTTTTGTTTTCCATCCATAACAGGAAGTTAAAAGAAAAACTAATGGTAACAGCCTAATTACTTTCATCTTTTTCCTCAAAAAGTTTAACCTTCATAACTACCGGATTATGGTCTGAGAAATCAAAATCCAGATCAAAAGTCTCTACTTCCATCACTTTGACACCGGGACTCACGAGAAAACCATCAATAACTGTTGTGAAGTTCTTTCCCGATTCATAGGCAGACTCGTTGTTCCTGACAGTTGGAACATTTTCATCAAAGACCCATTTCCAACCCTTTGGTGTCCAGTTCTCATCAATTTTCTGAGCCCACGAAAGATATTTTTCATCAGTTGTATAAATTCCAAACTGATCTTTCTTAATTCCGGGAAACATCTGATTCCAGTCTCCACCAACTATAACAGCATTCCCCTTTTCATCTTCCTTTAAAGCATACTCCAAAACCCTTTTCATTTGCCTATTTCTTATCATTCCATCGTCGTAGGCGCTAAGGTGAACATTGATGACAACAAGATCGTTTTCATGATCCTTAATTTTGTGTCTTGAAACAAGCATACACCTCTTCAGATGAAACAGTTTTTGAGGCCATGAATCAACGCTTGGAAGACTGAGTCTCAAAGCCTTATCAGTTTTGAATCTTGAGCCTGTTAACATCCCCGAATGAACCTTTCCAATTGGATCAAGCACCGGAACAGGTACAAAATAAACACTAAAATTAATGGCAAAATAAAATTCGAAATATGTCAGACGATTTTTTAGAATCTCATATTGGCTAACTTTGAAGGATCTACCTGAATTGATGTCCACTTCCTGAAATAGATAGATATCGCTCTCCATACTGCTGAGACTTTCTAGAATTCCCTTGATATTTCTATTAACAACAGCGATGTTTTCAGGCTTTGAGCTTACTCCTCCATCCATGAAAAAATCAGCATCTTTCCCCAGTCCTCCATAACCCAGATTCCATGTCAGAACTGTGAGCTCTTTACCCACTTTTTCAAGCTTTGCTTTTCCATCAATTTGCAGGTTTTTTTCAGGCAGAGGTGTGTACTCATTAAACATGGACACAAGAAGAAAAATGGAAATAGAAAAGATAATTCCGAACAGGACAATGAAGATAACTTTTTTCATTTCAGAACTTATACTGGATGTTTAGCATCGTGTTTGTTGGCAGCTCTTCAATAAAATCTTCCATAAGATCAGGATCCATAGCTGTCTTTTTTCCAACACTAGGCTTTCTTCCAATAGATGTCAAAGCAGCCGGATTTATTGAGAAACTGAAGTTTGAAGCAGTCTTTTTGTCCTCTAGCCGCCGATTTAGTGCATTTTTATAGAAAACAAAGAAAAGCGAGGTGAATCCAATTGCTCCGCCAACTGCAATTGGCACAGTATAAGTTCCTGCACTATCAAAAATGTCGTCACTTGCAAGAAAGGCTATACCAAAACCCAGGAGTGAACCGCCAATTGTTCCAAGTGTGACAAGTGCGCTTTCCCATGTAAGAAAATCAAAGTTATCGGCAATATAGTGACCCAGAGCCATTCCTCCGATCGTTCCTCCAAGTGCAACACCGGAATATATCCTTGCATCCACACTTCTTCCAAGCGAAGTAAGGGCAAGAGGAAGTCCGGCAACAACAGAAACTGCTGTTCCTGCAATAACTGTATCTCCGTTTGTATAATGAGAGTTCTTTGCAAGATAGTAACCGCTTATCATTCCGGCTGTTCCGCCGATAAAAACTGCTCCGGCAAGAAGCCTTGCTCCATAACCCTTTGTATCAAGAGAATTTTCATCCGATCCACCAATAAGAAAGGACAACTCAAGGCCGCTTATGTATCCAAGCCAGGAATAGAGTGTGATAGCTCTCATGTTCTGTTCGGAAATATTCATATCATCTGCCATATAAATACCCAGAGCATATTCAGTCATACCTACAGCAGTGAGCATTCCGAGCATTCCACGCAGACGCACCTCGTTGTAATCAAAGCCCCCAAACAGAGTGAAGAGCAGAAATCCATCAAGACTTCCCCTCATTCCGCCAAGTTCCCCACCAATTGCAGCTCCGGAAGATACATCAGAATTTCTAAGTGCAAGAAAAGGAGCAAAAAAACCAAGACCAGCTCCAATTAAACTTGATGCGACATAAGCTTTATAACTTGCATCATCTCCTCCAAAAACGAAAGGAAGAGTTGCTCCCCAACCACCTGAATATATTATAGAAGCTGCCAACATCTCCGCAAGAAGCCCCATGTCATCCTTCAACAGTTTTCTTCCACTGGAAGATACTGCAACATCTTCTTTCTTTTCTTGAGGCTTATCAGGCTGTGTAACTGCCTTAACAATCTTTTTTGTAGGCTCCTCATAAAAAATCGCAAGCTTTTCACGTATACTTTTAATAAAGACTTCATCTGTATTGATCTCTATCTCACGAAGCTTCCCTGACGTCTCTATTACTGTTGCAATCAACCTGTAGCTTCCCAAGGAACCCTTGTAAAGTCGTGCGTT
>Ga0222665_1001059_pt1 | contig 13522 bp, 5 predicted proteins | sample AntAcemetagen653_FD_179853 | JGI IMG/M metagenome (GOLD analysis project Ga0222665, IMG submission 179853) | Saline water microbial communities from Ace Lake, Antarctica - #653 | ecosystem: Environmental > Aquatic > Non-marine Saline and Alkaline > Saline | place: Antarctica: Ace Lake | collected...
GGTTATTCAAGTACCTATCCGCCACACAGAGGTAAAATCTGTCTTCCAGGGTGGGGCACTCTTACCCGGCCACAGGTGGGGCATTTTCAAGTGGCCATCCGGGCAGCCATAGGAACTGGGTAATATTAGGACTACAAACTCAAAACTTCAATGAAAATGAGGCTTTTGGCGGTTAGGACTAATGCACGTAATCCTCACATTTGGCGACATTGAAAAGACATACAATATGTGGGAATCGTTCCTGAATTGACAGCAAGCAACATCTCACTTATACTCAACTCTATCAAAATCAAGATACCCTTCCTTTTGTCTCTCAAATCGACCTTTCTTTAGGTCTGGAGGGCGTAAAAATGAAATGCTCAAAATGCCAGCGTGAAAATCCTGAAGACGCCAGGTTTTGCAATGGATGCGGACATAACCTAACAATCCGTTCACAGCCATCCCCGAAAGACTTCTCCTTTGATGAGAAAATAGACAAAATCCAACGATATCTTCCACAGGGCCTCACCGAAAAGATCCTGTCCCGGAAAGATAGAATCGAGGGTGAAAAGAAACAGGTCACGGTCATGTTCTGCGACATGAAAGGTTTTACGCCCATGGTCGAAAGGCTTGGCCCTGAAAAAGCTTACGCTATCATGGACCAGGTCTACGAGATCCTGATCCACAAGGTTCATGATTTTGACGGCACGGTGAATGAAATGACCGGTGATGGCATCATGGCGCTTTTTGGAGCCCCCATAGCTCTCGAAGATGCGCCTCAGCGGGCGCTCAGATCGGCCTTGTCCATCCATAATGAGATTACTGAATTTAACGACCAAAACAGGGGTAACAATCCCATCAAGATGCGGATTGGCGTTCACACCGGTCCTGTGGTCGTAGGCACCCTGGGCAATAACCTCCGTGTTGAGTTCAAAGCGGTAGGCGACACTGTGAACCTCGCCTCCCGAATGGAAGGACTGGCAGAGCCTGGTACTACATGTGTAACCGAAGAGATGTTCCGGCCAACCAAGGGGCTTTTTCACTTTGAGTCATTGGGTCTTAGAGCGGTCAAAGGGAAAGAGGACCCGGTCCCTGTTTACAGACTGATGTCCGCAAAAACCGATGATTTCCGTCCTCGTTTGGGTGCCGGGCGAATGATTTACTCCGAAATCGTGGGCAGGGATAAAGACCTTGATAAACTGGAGCTCCAGGTCATGAAGGTCGTCAACGGAGAAGGGTCGATTGTCAACATCACCGGTGAGGCGGGCATCGGGAAATCCCGGCTCATCGCCGAATTGAAGGACCGGGATGTGATCAAAAAGGTGGTTCTTCTCGAAGGGAGGGCCATCGATACAGGAAGGAATTTGAGCTTTTATCCGATTATCAGCCTGTTGAAATATTGGGCTCGCATAAAGGAGGGGGATGGTGAGGCTGCCGCATTCGGAAAATTGGAGAATGCCCTCAGAAATGTGTGTCCGGATGATATAATGGAGATCCTTCCTTTCATCGCAACCCTCATGGGGATGAAACTAACGGGCAGGTACGCGAAAACTATTGAGGGGGTTGAAGGGGAAGCACTCCAGAAAAACATCCTGAAAAACATGAAGGATTTCTTGACAAAGGCCACTGAATTGACCCCCTTGGTGATCGTCATAGAGGATCTTCACTGGGCTGACACCAGTTCCATAGAGCTTCTGGAGTCCCTGTACCGGTTATCGGAAACCAAGAGGGTCCTCTTTGTCAATGTTTTCCGCCCCGGCTACCAGGAGACGAGCGACCGGGTCATTGAAACCCTGAAGGAGAGACCTTCCACCCATTCCGTTGAAATATCGCTGAAGCCCCTTGGCGAACAGGAGTCGCAAACCCTGATAAATAATATGCTCCATGTGAAAGGACTTCACCACGCTGTAAAGGATAAGATCATCAAACGTTCCGGTGGCAACCCCTTTTTTATTGAGGAGGTGGTCCGCTCGTTCATTGATGAAGGTGTTGTGGTCAAGACAAAGGCAGGCTTTGAAGTCACCGACAAAATCAACGCAATGGTTGTTCCACTGACCATCAACGATGTGCTCATGGCCCGGATTGACCGGCTCGAGGAGGGAACTCGGAATCTCGTGAAGGTGGCCTCGGTTATCGGCAGGAGCTTTTTTTACCGCATTCTTTCAGAAGTGGCTGCCACCACCGACGATATGGACAACCGGCTGGATCACCTCAAGACAATCCAGCTTATCCGGGAACGCAGGAGGGTGGAAGAGATAGAGTATCTGTTTAAACATGCCCTTGCCCAGGAGGCGGCCTATGAATCGATTCTAATACAGAAGCGTAAAGCGATTCACCTGAAGGTGGCACAATCTGTAGAAACGATTTTCAAGGAAAGGCTTCGGGAATTCTACGGCATGCTGGCCTTTCACTACGGCAAAGGCGAGGACGAGGAAAAAACGGAGGAATATCTGATAAAGGCAGGTGAAGAAGCTCTGAAATCTTCAGCGTCCAGTGAGGCCTTGCACTACTATCAGGAGGCGTTAGACCTCTACGTAAAAAAGTTTGGCGATACGGCTGATCCTGAGAAAGTTGTTATGTTTGAAAAACATATTGGTCTCGCATACTTTAACAAAGGTCAATTTCTTGAAGCAGTAGAATATTTCAATAAAGTGCTGGAACACTATGGAGAGAAGGAGATCAAGCTTTCGGTTTCTGGGATATTTAAGCTTTTCTTTAGATTTTCATATTTTCTCACAGGAATATACATGCCGTATCTTAGATGGAATAAAACTCCTTCTAATCGAGATAGTGAAATTAATTATTTTGTTTATAAGAAAGACCAATGCTTAGTTGCAATAGATGTCAAAAAATACCTTATATCATGCATCAATCACTCAAAGCGGCTTATTGCTTATGATGTATCAAAATTAGAAAAAGGGATAGATTTGCTTTGCGGTTATAGTACGGCATTTTCTTATGGCGGGATTTCATTTGGCTTAAGCAGAAAAATATTGGAGGTTGTTAAGGAAAAACTTAACAGAAATGATGCACAATCTAAGATTCTCTACGAGTTATGTTCAGTGATGTATAGCTTTTTATCGGGCGATTTTGAGATTCTTGAAGAATACGACAATGATTTAGTAAATCAGAGTTTGAAAACTGTTAATATGTTTACACCCAATTATATTTCTTTTTATATTATCCTAAAATTAGAAAGGGGCTATTTTACTGAAACAAATGATTTGTTAGAAAAACTTCATGAAATTGGTAACACATATGAACATGAATTTTCAATGGTTATGGAATATTACGTCAAAACATTTCGGTTAAAAAAATTCCGTAAACTCCAGGAAGCTCTGATTAAACTCAATGAGGGAATTAATTTTATTAATAAAGCAAATTTCCCTATGCATTTGTGTGTAATGTATTCCATGAAAGCAAGGATACAGACTATGATTGGAGACATTAAAGGGGCAGAAAATACTTTGCAGATAGCTAATGAAATCGAATCTGAAAACTATCCCTCTCCCTTGTTCCTAAACTATTTGTTGCGGAGTCAATTCATATTGTATTTATATCAATTGGAACAATCGAGAAAGACAGGTGATGTCAAGGATGTCGTCAATAACAAGACAAATGCACTAAGGGCCGGCAAAAAGGCTGTTAAGACCTCCCGGAAAGTGGCCTTTGATAAAACCGAAACATATAAACTCATGGGCGTATATTACTGGCTCATCGGCAAACAGAGAAAAGCCCTCAAATGGTGGAGAAAAAGTATCTTCGCAGGCGAAGGTATGGATGGTCGTCTTGAACTGTCACGCACATATTTTGAAGTGGGCCAACGCCTCCTTGAGCCGGGAAGCAAACACAAGTCGTTAAACGGCATGAAAGCTGAAGAATACCTTGAAAAGGCAAGGGCCATGTTTGAAGAGATGGATCTTCAGTGGGATCTGGATCAATTAGATAGAATCGGCGCGTACGCCCAGGGCAAATGATGTTTTAAGGCTGTGTCACCTCCCGTCCAAGCTCTTTTGAGGTGAGATCCGCCCTTTTTTGTCCTAAATATCCTTTTCTAGAACCTTGAAAAAGCCTGAGAGATGTTCCAGCGAATGTTCATCTATTATTGGTTTGACAAGGCGTAGGAGGTTATGACACCGCCGCAGAAACTGACATCTTCTTCCTATATCTTGTGGTTTCTTTTGATGAAGCAAAATGCTGACTTTCCTATATAAACCATCTGTTTGAATTTACAGGAAAAAAGTGAGGGTTACATCTGGCAGTCTTGCATGATTTTGGCGGATGTGCGATGCTACACTAATGCACGTTACCTTGACTTGGGACTGTTGCTGCCCATTCAAGAACTTTTGACCATGTTGTTTCATTTTTCAAGGCCAAATTCGTCGACAGGAATGAGATTCCTGGAAGCCCATTTTTTTCTTGACATAAAGGATTTTTTGTCGTTTTATCAAATATAGGTATTCTCACCATTCATTCAACCTCTATCCAGGAGGTCCCCATGAAAAAACACCTCAAACTGTATATGCCCTGCTCCTAATGGGTATAGTTTGCCTGTTGGGAGCTTAAATCTTCTTCTATAGAAAGCCAAACCCATCGTGAGATGAGGACGGAAAGCTACGGGTCTTAATATTCCCCGTTGAGCCTCTTTTAAAGTATTTTGCTGCTGAAAGATAGCCGAGCCGCCGAGTGTGACATCGTGAAGATCACATCATGGGCAGTCCGGCTTTTTTATTGGGAACTTGATCTGGATATTGAGGGAGGAGATGAATTAGATTCTCAACCTCTATAAAATCAATTTGGAGCGACTGATGCAAGAAGGTATTCAGAAGTTGCTTATACAAAGCCTCCAAGGGACTCTATTTCCTTTGGAGGCGAATTAAATGAATGAACTCATGGAATGGCATTACTTCAGCTTTTCAGCTTTAAGAAGAAAGGAGATATAGAATGATTATTTTTACGAATGTGTCATACCCCCCGGAGGGGGCAAAAGAAATCGCCGAGTGTTTTATGAAAGCACCGCAAATTCCCGAATACATGACAAGGAAGGGTCCGTATATCAGCTCAAGCATAGAAGGCGGGATTTCTACTTTCTCCATATATGAACTTGACAAATCCAGACTGGCTGAGGGATTGGAACTCCTTGGTAACTACATGGCTGGTTTTTTTGGGGTTCCCGGCTTCGCTTACGAGATCAAGCCATTCTTCGAGATCGAGGAAGCTTTAAAAATGATCGGAATGGGTTAGAACCCTGAGGCAGGGTTGTCATGGCCCTGCCTTTTTGTCCGTGCTAGATATTGTGCTTCGTGAAATCAATCACGATCTCATGATGCTCCTGATTTTAGGTCAAAATCAACCCAATCCAAGCGCCATGAGGGCTCGAAAATTGTGAAAGATTCATTTTCCATCCTTGTATAATTTTGGCGGATGTGCTATGCTACCTTAATGCACGTAACCCAGCATTGGAGGTCCTTGAAAAGACATACAATATGTGGGAATCGTCCCTGAATTGACATCGAACAACATCTCACTTATACTCAAGCCCATCAAAAGCAGACAAACCATCCTTTCTTTCCTCAAAGCGGCCTTTTCTTAGATCTGGAGGGTATCAACAATGAAATGCCCGAAATGCCAAGCCGAAAATCCTGAGACAAAGAAGTTCTGCCGGAAATGTGGTGGAAAGCTTTTGTTGTGTTGTCCCCAATGTGGAGTTAAGGTTCTTCCAGACGATGATTTCTGCGGAGACTGCGGCCAAAATCTGGAGAGAACAGTAGCAGCAGAAGAATCGCTCCCCGAGCTTGAAGGTGAGCGAAAATATGTAACCGTACTTTTTTCTGATCTTTCCGGATACACCGCAATATCAGAGAGACTTGACCCTGAAGAAGTTAAAGAAATCATGAGCCGTATCTTTGGCGAAATTGCGCTGGTCGTGGCAAAATATGGGGGATTTATCGAAAAGTTTGTGGGTGATGCCGTGATGGCACTCTTTGGTATTCCGAAAACTCACGAAGATGATCCTGTGAGGGCAATTCGGGCGGCAAGAGAAATCCACGATCTGATTGAAGGCATAAGCCCTGAAATAGAAAAGAAGATCGGGCAACACATTTCCATGCACACCGGCATAAACACCGGGCTTGTTGTCACAGGCGAAATGGACACGGAAAGAGGAATCCATGGGGCGTCCGGCGATACGATCAATCTCGCCTCACGTCTGCAGGGTCTCGCTGAGACAGGTGAGATCTTAGTGAGTCAGGATACATACCGCCAGGCCGAGGGATATTTCATTTTCGAATCATTAGAACCAACCATGGTCAAAGGCAAGAGAGAGCCTGTCAATGTTCATAAGGTGTTGTCCCAAAAGGAGAAACCACTAACAATACGCCGTCTTTCCGGCATGAGATCCGATCTCGTGGGCAGGAAGGCGGAACTCGACCAACTTGAAGAGGCCGTTGAAAACCTCCGGGAAGGAAAAGGAAGGATTTTCTCTATTTGCGGTGGTGCCGGCACGGGAAAAAGCAGGCTGGTTGAAGAATTCAAAGCGACGCTTGATCTTAACCGGATTCAATGGTTAGAAGGACACGCCTATGCTTATTCTCAAAACATACCCTATTTTCCGTTGATCGATTTCCTGAACAGGGTATTTCGAATTAAAGAAGACGATCCCATTGAAAACGTGAGGGAAAAACTCGGATCCGGGATCGAACATCTTGTTGACAACAAAGAGGATGTTGTTCCTTACGTGGGTCGTCTTTACTCGCTGGCTTACTCTGGGGTAGAGGATGTCAGCCCCGAGCTCTGGAGAACCCGTCTTCAGGAAGGAATCCAGACTATTTTTTCAGCGTTAGCCAAGAAAGGTCCGACCGTTTTCTTTCTGGAGGATTTACACTGGGCAGACCCCTCCTTTGTAGAACTGCTTCGACGCGCATGTTTAGAGATCCGACAACCCGCGATTGTTCTTTGTGTCTACAGGCCTACCTTTAATCTTTTCACGAGTCATCAGTTAAGCAGCATCGGTGGGAACTACCAGGAGATTCAAACACAGGACCTTTCACTTTCAGATGCGCAGGACATGTTGGAATCTCTACTTGAGACAAAAAATATACCTTCTGATCTGAAGCGGTTAGTTCAGAACAAAGCGGAGGGAAATCCCTTTTACCTGGAAGAACTGGTCAATTCCCTGATCGAATCTGAGGCGCTTATCCGCGATAATGGTACCTGGAAAATCACAAGACCTATCAGTGATTCTGACATATCATCTTCGATCCATGGCCTTATTTCCGGCAGGCTTGACCGTTTGGAAAAAGGAACCAAGCGTATACTTCAAGAGGCTTCGGTGATCGGGAGGGCCTTTCTGTACGAGATCCTTTTAAAGATCACGGGGCTACATGAGAATATTGAGCGGGGGCTAAGCACCCTCGAGCGACTCGATCTGATCAGGGCTCGGTCCTTTCAACCGGATCTGGAGTATATGTTCAAACACCCCCTTACCCAGGAGGTCGTTTACAATGGTCTGCTCAAAAAAGACCGACAGGAAATACACGAGCAAATTGCCCTGGTCATGGAGGGCGTATTCAAAGAGAGACTTTCGGAATTTTATGAGACTTTAGCCTTTCATTTTACCCGGGGTCAGTCTGTTATAAAGGCGGTCAACTACCTTGTAAAGTCAGGCGAAAAGAGTCTGGCAAGGTACGCAGTGGAAGAGGCCCATCAATACTACAACGAAGCTTTTGACATCCTTGCACCTAAAGATAACAAAACTCAAGAAGAGAAATTTATTCTCATCGACATTCTGAATAGCTGGGGCTACGCCTATTACTACCTCGGCGATATAAAGGGATTCATCGCTCTTTTCAGCTCTCAAAAAGATATGGCAGAGTCCTTGGACGACAAACCCCGGCTCGGGATGTTTTATACATGGTTCGGTGTTGCCCTTTTTATGGCCGGCAAAGTAAAACATTCCTATGAATATTTGTGCAAAGCACTGGATTTGGGTGAGAGTTCCGGTAACGAAAAAGTGGTGGGGTATGCGTGCACCTGGCTCAGTTGGACATGTGCGGAATTGGGCCTTTTTGATGAAGGTATCGGCTTTGGTGAGAGGGGCCGGAAAATAGCTGAGTCGTTTCCGTCCGATCAATACCTCTTTTTCAAACCTCTTGGAGGACTCAGCTACATCAACTTCATGAAAGGAGATATAGGAAGGGTTATAGAAGGCTCAAAGGTCCTTTTAGACTATGGCGAAAAAAACTCGAATAACAGAAGCAAGGTATTCGGACATTGGGTAGATGCGTGGGGTTACATCCTGACCGGAGACATGGAATCAGCACAAAAAAGTTGTAAAAACGCAGCTGAAGTTGCATTGGACCCTTTCTATTATCAGTTCCCCAGGATTGGATTAGGTTATGCTTATCTTCTTGGCGGCCTGTTTCAGGAGGCAGAAGACGTTTTACAATCAAGCTTAAGGTTTTGTGAGAAAAACGGTATTGGGCAGCTTAGCCAAGTAGCCCACTTATCTTTAGCCCCCACCTTGATTGCCAAGGGCCATATGAAGCAAGGACTAAACATGTTGGAAAAGGTGCAACAGGTCCTGATTGAAAATCAGAGGAAATTCTGGCATGCCCAGTCTGAATATGTGTTTGGAAAAGTCTATTCCCAGATTGCCACAGGGCACACACCCACCTTTTCGCTCATGACCAAAAACATCGGCTTTTTGGCTAAAAACGTCCCGTTTGCAGGTAAAAAAGCTGAGGGACATTTTGCCAGAGCCATCGAAATGGCAAAAGAACTGGGAGCGAAAGGCTTGCTTGCAACAGCAAACCTGGATCTGGGTCTGTTACACAAAGCTAGAAAGAAAAACGACCAAGCCAGGGAATACCTCTCCGAAGCTATCCAAATTTTTGAAGAATACGAAGCAAAGGTGTACCTAAAACAGGCTAATGAAGCCTTGAAGTCTTTGGAATAGGCGTCGACCTCTTTTCTACAGATAGATGCACGGACTATTCATCTGACCAGTTACAGCTACGGCATCCGCTGCCTGGTGATGGAATTGATGGCGACGGCTGAGTGCGAGAGCCGCCGAAAATTCGGAAAGGAGAACGTGAGTATTGCAACCTGCATCGCAGATCTCGGCCTCCTTCTGATCGTCTCGTTCTTTGTTGAAGCGCTGCCTAAAAGGTAGTAGGTGCGAAATTGGAGAAGAAGCCATAGTTCGGCCGTAAGGAGATACATAATGAGTTGGGGGTCGTATTCTACACAGTATTGCTTGTGCTGGTGAAGCAGGTCTGACGATGCACCTGTCCGAACAAGTGTTTTGCGAAGTATACCGATCTGGCGATTCATGAGTGCTTTTTCACCGTGCCGGACATGATCACAAAGTTTAGACTTACACTGCAAGGCGCTTTAGCGGTTGGCAAACAGATCCACACTGCGCCTGAAGCGTTTGGCAAAGCGATGTCGCTCGTCAATCCGCGGATTACCTTTACCTATCACTTCTTCAACGATTCCGACACCTCGAAAGAGATCAATGATCGTATCCGGACAACCTAAGACGGTCCGCTGAGTCTCGCCGAGGAGTACACGGTGTGGAACATCACCAAGGGCGTTATTCGCGTGCACATGGCAATTTATGATGAAGACGTCTGGCCACCTCCTGCCACTGAGAAGCACGATCCAAGTCTCAGGATTCCTTATTCGTAATCGGGTGTACTTTGGTACTGGAAGTTTAATGAACTGCATTATTTCCAATAACGAAACCTGTACGCCAACATACCTCTGGCTCAGTTCCAAATGAGAAAAGGATAGGATATTCAGAAAAACTGTAGTCTGACCCCATGATCCAAGAATGGAAGGACCACTACATCTTGTGGTCGCGCTCTTTTCAGACTGTTAATCTAAAAGTGAAGGCTTCCTATATTATTGTTCTTTCAGAGGTTTTTGGCAAAAAAGCTAACTTACGTCTCCCACTCTTGCATATTTTTGGCGGATGTGCCATGCTGGGTTCATGCACGTAAGTGCGCATCTGAGGGCGTTGGAAAGACACACAATATGTGGGAATCGTCCTTGAATTGACACCAAGCAACATCTCACTTATACTCAACCCTATCAAAAACAGATTACCCGTCCTTTTATCTGTCAACTCGACCTTTCTTTAGATCTGGAGGGTGCCAACAATGAAATGCCCGGAATGCCAGTTTGAGAATCGTGATGGAGCCAAATTTTGTAAGAAGTGTGGGAATAAACTTGAACTCATCTGTCCGTCTTGTGGCCACCCTTATCAGGCAGACAGCATTTTTTGTGATGAATGTGGGCATACCCTAACAGAGTCCAAAGAAGCTCCATCTGTAGATTATTCCGAGCCCCAATCCTACACCCCCAAACACTTGGCCGATAAGATTCTCACCACCCGCAGTTCCATCGAGGGGGAACGGAAACTGGTGACGGTGTTCTTTGCTGATGTGGCCAACTACACATCCATCTCAGAGAAATTAGACCCGGAAGAAGTCCACCAGATCATGGACGGTGCTTTCAAAATCCTAATGGATGAGATCCACAAATATGAGGGCACCATCAACCAGTTCACCGGCGATGGTGTGATGGCTCTGTTTGGTGCTCCGGTTGCCCATGAAGATCATGCCCAAAGGGCTTGCTATGCCGCCTTAGCCATTCAAAACGCCTTGGAGGAGTATGGTGACAAAATAGAGAAGGATACGGGGGTAGAGTTCAAGATGCGTGTCGGGCTCAACTCAGGGCCGGTAATCGTGGGAGCGATTGGGGACAATCTCAGGATGGATTACACGGCCGTTGGAGACACCACCAATCTGGGTTCAAGGATGGAGAGCATGGCCAGACCCGGCACTATCCTGATATCCGGAAATACCCACAGGCTTGTCAGGGACTTCTTTGAATTTGAGTCTCTGGGAAAAGTGGAGGTGAAAGGTAAAAAGGAGCCGCAGGACGCCTTTGAGCTGATCAAAACCGGTGAGGTGGAGACCCGGATAGGGGCCTCAATAGCCAAGGGTCTTACCCGGTTTGTTGGCCGAAAGAGCTCCATGGCTGCCCTTTTGATGCCTTTGAAAAGGTGAAATCAGGGTCAGGCCAGGTGATTGGAGTCGTAGGAGAGGCCGGGGTCGGGAAATCCAGGCTGTTGCTTGAGATGAGGAACATGCTGCCTCAGGATGAATATAACTATCTTGAAGGGCGTTGCCTCCAGTACGGCGGTTCCATGCCCTATCTGCCTTTGTTAGATATCTTGAGGTCCTATCTTGATATCAGGGAGGGGGACAGGGAGTTTCTTATCAAGAAAAAGATGGAGGAGAAAATCCTTGGTCTTGATGAAAAGCTCAAGTCTGTTATCCCGCCATTCCAGGACCTCTTATCCCTCAAGGTGGATGATGAAGATTTTCCGAAGCTCGAACCTAAAGAGAAGAGGGAGAGGACCTTTGAGGGTATAAGAGACATGCTCGTTCGAGGGAGTCAGGAAAGGCCGTTGATTCTAACTGTCGAGGACATCCACTGGATAGACAAGACCTCGGAGGAGTTCTTAAACTATATGATCGGGTGGCTGCCCAACACCTCCATCATGCTGCTGCTTCTCTATCGCCCCGAATACACCCATCCCTGGGGGAGCAAGTCCTATTACACTAAGGTCGGCCTGGATCAATTAGGCACTGACTCAAGCAGTGAACTGGTCAAGGCCATCCTGGAAGAGGGGGAAGCGGCCCCGGAACTCACGCAGCTCATTCTCAATCGTGCAGCAGGGAACCCCCTGTTTATGGAAGAGTTCACCCACACCCTGCTCGAAAACGGCTCCATAGAGAGAAAAGACGAGAAATATGTCTTGAGCGGCAAGGCCTCTGACATTCAGGTCCCCGATACCATCCAGGGGATCATCGCGGCCCGGCTTGATAGGTTGGAAGACAATCTCAAACGGACCATGCAGGTGGCATCCGTCATCGGCAGGGACTTTGCCTTTCGCATACTCCAGACCATCACCGGCGTGCGAGAGGACCTCAAATCCTCTCTTCTCAATCTTCAGGGACTTGAGTTCATCTATGAAAAGAACCTGTTTCCGGAGCTGGAATATATCTTCAAGCACGCCCTCACTCAGGAGGTGGCCTATAACAGCCTGCTTTTAAAGAGAAGGAAAGAGATTCACGCCAAGATAGGAGAGGCCATAGAAGAGATCTACGCCGAGAGGCTGGAAGAGTTCTACGAGATGCTGGCCTATCATTATTCCAGGAGCGATAATGAGGAAAAGGCCTGTCATTATTTCAAACTTTCGGGTGACAAAGCCGTCAATAACTTCTCCACTCCGGAAGCATACCGGTTTTACAGCGAGGCCGCTAAGTTGCTCCGGAACCAGCCTGACAATAACCAAAATATAAAGTCTCGTTTAGAGGTCCTTCAGCCAATGGCTCGTATTGCGATCATCCTTGGTTGTCCTGATGGCTCGCTTGAGTTTTTGAAAGAAGGAGAAAGAGCAGCAAAAGATGTGGAGGACACAAAAGCCCTGGCGCATTTTCAGACCTCTATTGGGATATACTATCTTACCTCAGTTGGCGATCCTGAAAAAGGGAGAGAGTATATGCAAAAGGGTCTGGGAGAGGCCGAAGTGACAGGGGAAGCCGAAATTATTATCCCTGCAACAGCACAGCTAATCTATTCTTCAGTTTTTGAAGGGAAGTATTCCAGTGTATGCCTATTAGCACCAAAAACCATTGAGCTTATTGAAAAAACACATGCAGAACATGAACGTTTTGGTAACCCCTACAACCTCTATTCGCTATTGCAAGGCGTTTATGGCATGAGTCTTGGTGTTACCGGAAACTTTTCAGATGGAAGGCTATTCCTTCAAAAAGGCCTGTCTTTTGCCCTTGCTCAAGACGACCCGTTAAGCCTTGGCTCGATCGAGCATTGTTATGGCAGATTTTACTGGGAAATGGGTGATGGTGAAAACATGGTAAAGCATATTCGCCCATGCATTGAATACTATGAGAAGAGCCAATACCTTATGCTGCTGGGTGCAGTATGGGGCATGTTAGGCGAGGGATACTTTTTTCTGGGGCAAACAGACCTGGCTCTGCAGACTATAGAGAAAGGTTTGAAAATACATAAAGCTAACGGCATGACTATCTATTTGGGTTGGTTACATGGTGCACTCGCTGAAGTTCTTTTTGAATTGGGTGATCATGAAAAGGCTCTGGCCTATTCGAAAGAGGCAGTGCGTTTATCTCGCGACAACAATCAGAAAGATAACGAGGCACGTGCCTTGATAACCCTTGGAAGAGTTGTTGCAGTAAAAAACAGAATGAAATTTGAAGAGGCGCGGGAACTGATTCTCCAAGGGATAAAACTGCTCCAGACCCTGGGACACAAGCCACAATATGCCACTGGTCTCATGTATCTGAGTAAGCTTTACGCGGACGCAGGCCAAAAAGAAGAGGCCGTTAAAAACCTCAAAAAGGCTGAAAAAATGTGTCAGGAGATGGGTATGGATTATTGGCTTGGCAAGACGCAGGAGGTTTTGGCGGCACTGTAGAATGCGACAGAT
>Ga0222665_1001064_pt1 | contig 13425 bp, 12 predicted proteins | sample AntAcemetagen653_FD_179853 | JGI IMG/M metagenome (GOLD analysis project Ga0222665, IMG submission 179853) | Saline water microbial communities from Ace Lake, Antarctica - #653 | ecosystem: Environmental > Aquatic > Non-marine Saline and Alkaline > Saline | place: Antarctica: Ace Lake...
GCGAATATTTCGACCATTAATTCGCTTCTAGATAAAACTGTCAAAGAGCTTGAAAGGCTGCAGAAATCATCAGACGCAATAGAATCGAAAAATGATTCTGCTCAAGCTGTATCGGTTCGGATAGAGCCACTTACTATGATAGGAGGGGCTCTTGTCGTTGCAGGACTTGTTGCTTTTGGGAAGAAATGCAAAGATCTTGCTAAAAAGGCATCAGATCAATGGAAAAAGACAAGTGATACTCTTGCGGATGTTGCTGATGATAAGGCTACTGTTGAGGAATATAAAGAAGAGAAGGATAAACTTATTGAAACGCAACAGGAATTCGGAAATGATCTTTCAAGTCGTATAATAACTGCTAACCTTCCGGGAAATCCGAAAGGTCTTGGCACTCTGATCTTTAAAGAAGTTGTGACAGATCAAGTTCAGGAAGGAGTAAAAACTCTTTTTGCAACCAAAAAATGTAATGAAGACCTTGAAAGCACCTCCTGCAAAGTTGGTGCTACCATTACAGACAGCGATGGCAAAGCTCCTGTTTTTCCTGAGAAATCTGACGTTGTGATGGTTAAGGATGATAAAGCTCGGGTTGTCGTTGAAGATGTAGAGGTTGCATCAGGAGCTGAAAAAGAAATTGTCAGAGCTGAAATACCGGTCGAAGATGCAACACCTGAAAAAGTAACACAGAATGATGATGGTACTTATGATCCGACAAAGATAGATGACGAAGATGACGGAGGCAGCGGAAATACGACAATCATGTGTTATGATTATATAGATGGAGCGGGTCATTTCGCCTGTCTAAAATACAACGGCTCAGAAGCTGAACTGCAGAATGAAGATTATTCCGACGCAACGTTTCAGTGTATCAATGCCGACTACAGACAGTATCGTGAATATTTTGGATCTGATTCAGAATGTCGTGATGAATGCAAAGTTAAGGCAGAAGCAGAGCGGGGCGCAAGCTGTGATACTCCTTAATATTTAGTAGGTTTCCCCCTGCCTCTCAAATCTAAATCCCATCCCCGCAAAATGATTAGGAAGAAACTTGTAGTAATCTCCGAAATCGTTAACAACTGATTTTCGAAAGATATATTCCATCATTTTTTTTACAAATTATAACTAACACTTTTCAGCATGTTTTTTGTTGTTTTAACCATATGAAAACACTGAAATAAAGTGTCAAATTCTTTTTTGCTTGCTTTTTGGTGAAAAAGTGCAAAATATTCATAGGGCTACTGGCAAAAAGTGTTTGTTTTAATTTAGAAATCCAGGGGGTGAAGTATGAAAATTCAATTGTGTGCAAATGAAGATGAGGTTCCACTCGTCCAAACACCAATTTTTGTAGGATCGTTATTTCGAAAAAAATTCTTTCCGGAATCTAGTGAGACCGACTGGTCAAGCTGGAAATGGCAAATTCAGAACAGTATAAAAGATGTTGAGACTCTTTCAAAGATGTTTGAACTTACTGATGATGAATTGTCTGCGCTTAATTTAAACAGAAATTCCCTTCCTTTCAGAATTACTCCTTACTACGCATCAATTCTTTATGGCAAAGGTGCGGATTATCCACTTAGAAAAACAATGATCCCTCTACCCAATGAAATGGAGATCGGTTTTGGTGAAAGCGAAGATCCTCTTTGCGAAGAAAACATGTCACCGGTTCCCAACGTCGTTCACCGATATCCCGACAGAGTTCTTTTTCTTGCGACTGAATTTTGCAGTTCCTATTGCAGATACTGTACAAGACACAGAGTCGTTGGAAACAAGAAAGAACTTCACAGGTTCAGTTCAAAATCATGGGAAAACGGAATTTTATATATTGCTTCTCATCCTGAGATCAGAGATGTCTTAATTTCCGGTGGCGATCCACTTACTATGCCCGATGCAAGACTCGACTATCTTCTCTCAAGGCTTAGAGCAATACCTCACGTCGAAATTATCAGAATAGGAACAAAGGTTCCTGCGGTTCTTCCACAGCGGATAACACCAAAACTAATAAGAATGCTCAAAAAATATCATCCGCTGTTCATAAGTATTCACTTTACACATCCCGATGAAGTGACTCCGGAAACATCCGTTGCGTGCAGAATGCTTGCTGATGCGGGAATTCCTCTTGGAAGTCAGACTGTTTTACTTAAAGGTGTAAATGACAATGCTGAAATTTTGACAAAACTTTATCACAAACTCCTCATGGTGAGAGTCAGGCCTTACTATCTTTACCAGTGTGATCCTGTTCAAGGCACTTCACATTTTAGAACAAGTGTTGAAAAAGGACTGGAGATAATTGAAAAGATAAGAGGCTTTACAAGCGGTTATGCTGTTCCTAACTATGTCATAGATGCTCCCGGAGGTGGAGGGAAAATTCCATTGCTTCCCGATTACTATCAGGGACGAGATAATGAATATGTCTATCTGAAAAATTTTGAAGGTAAAAGGTATCGGTATCCGGATCTTCTGATCCCGTCAGTTTAAACCAGGAAAAAAGAGGTTAAAATGAGAATAGGATTCACATATGATCTTAGAGATGATTACATTAAGAAAGGGTTTAGTGCAGTTGAGGCGGCTGAATTTGACACAGTTGAAACAATTGAAGGGATCGAGAATTCTCTTGAAAAACTTGGACATACAGTTGAACGGATCGGTTCAGTGAAAGATCTTATGAAAAAACTACTTGAAGGGAAAAGGTGGGACATTGTTTTTAATATTGCAGAAGGTGTTTCAGGAGTTGGAAGAGAAGCACAAGTTCCTGCAATTCTTGAAGCATACGACATTCCCTATGTTTTTTCTGATCCAATGGTTCTTTCGATGACTCTGCATAAAGGTATGGCAAAAAGGATCGTCAGAGACGGTGGCGTAAAAACTCCGGATTTTCGGGTGGTTTATAACGCAAGTGACATTGAAGACGTAGAGATGATCTATCCGTTCTTTGCAAAACCACTTTCAGAAGGAACAGGTAAGGGAATAGGTGTTATGTCGATGATCAACGATGTGTACGAACTTAGAGACACCTGCATTTTTCTTCTTAATGAGTATAAACAGCCGGTAATTGTCGAGAGATTTCTTCCTGGTAGAGAGTTTACAGTTGGAATTACGGGAACCGGAAAAATGGCGAGAGTGGTTGGAGTGATCGAGATAAATTTCCTGCCTCAGTCTGAAAGTGATGTCTATGGGCTTATAAATAAGAAAAACTATGAAAAAATGATGAAATACACTGTCCCTGAAAAGGAAATGTATGAAAAATGTGCAGAAGTAGCTCTTAAAGCCTGGCAAATTCTTGAATGCCGGGATGGAGGAAGAGTGGATCTTCGCAATAATGAGTCTGGCGATCCTGAATTTATTGAAGTAAACCCTCTTGCCGGTTTGAATCCCATAGATTCTGATCTGCCGATCCTTTCAAGAATGAACGGACTGGACTATGACGGTTTGATAAAGAAGATAATGACTTCGGCAATAAAGAGGTTAAACGATGAAAAACGAGAAGATTAAAACTTTAGCCATTCTTCATCAGGCTGTTGATGAAAACTCTCTTCCTGATGAAATAGATGTTCTTATCCAGGCCCAGGAGATATCTGAAGTTCTTAAAGATCTTGGATACAGTGTCAGGATTTCTCCAGTTGAAGATATGAAATTTGCCGATGAGATCGCAGAAAACTGCGACGGCGTTTTTAATCTTGTTGAAACTTTAAAAGGAAAGGCTGTGAATTCACATTTAGTGCCTCTGATCCTTGAGTTCATGAATATTCCATTTACAGGGTCAGGTTCAAGTGCTATTGCAGTTACTACGGATAAAATATTAACAAAATCAGTTCTTTACGCAAATGGAATTCCGACATCCAAATGGTGCGCTCGCAACATTTCGGGAGATTTTGAGGAAGGAACCTATATTTTTAAGCCGGTTTCAGAAGACGCATCTCTTGGAATTACATCGGAAAATGTATGTGTTGTCAAAGACATGAAAATGGCTCAGGAACTCATTGTGAAATTTCAGAAACGCTACAGGCTTCCTTTTTTCTGTGAGAAATATATCAGCGGTCGTGAATTCAATGTTTCCGTTGTAGGGATTAATGGAAGTCCCAAAGTTTTTCATCCTGCTGAAATGATATTTCTGGGAGATCATGAAGAGGGAAAGATCGTTGATTACGATGCTAAGTGGAATGAAGATTCCGAAAACTACAGAAACAGTATCAGAACATTCTCAAATGCAAGAGAAGATCGTGAGCTTTTTGAAAAACTTGAAGATCTTACATGCAGATGCTGGGAACTTTTCGGTCTTGTCGGATATGCCCGAGTAGATTTCAGAGTTGATGAGAATGGGAATCCATATATTCTTGAGATCAATGCAAATCCGTGTCTTTCTTCAGATGGAGGTTTTGCTGCGGCAGTGCTAAATGGTGGATTTTCGTTTCCCGACATAATAAGGATAATTGTCAGTGAGGCTCTAAATGAGAATAAGAAAAGAAATTACTGAAAAAGATATATCTCATATAAGTGAAATTCTTAGATCTACGGGGTTTTTTTATGATTTTGAGATCGAAACCGCTATAGAAATAGCAGAGGAAACTCTCAGTAAAGGTGAGCAAAGCGGATATAGCTTTCTTTTTCTGGAAGATGAGCACACCTATGCATTTGCATCTTTTGGAGAAATTCCGTGCACAAAAAACAGATTTGATCTTTACTGGATAGGAGTTCATGAGGATAAAAGAGGCGAAGGATTAGGATCGCTGTTGCTCAAGGAAACAGAAAAAGCCGTAAAAACGCTCGGCGGAAAAATTCTTTATATTGAGACATCATCAAGAGAAAAGTATGTTCCGACAAGGGAATTTTATATTAAGAACGGATATAAGATAGAAACTGTTCTTGAAGATTTCTACGATGATGGTGACGGAAAGGTCATCTATTCAAAAAGGATGTGAAAATCTAAAATTTTTCACCCGAAAATTAACTTTTTAGGGATCTGATCACTGACTTTTGTTTTGAGTTTTTTGTTGAGTTTTGATCTGTAATTTCCTGTTTGATTCTGGATCGCTCCAAGCAAAATTGCTGGGTTTACTTCATATTTTGCGGCTGTTTCCTTAACGACATTTTCTTTTAAAACACTATATTTAGAAAACTCACTGAGATCATCTATATGGAGGATTTTCTTTGCGTATTCATTCGCCTGGATTTCACGTTCATTTGTTGAAACTGCGGAAAAGTCATCCATAAATCCTTTGGGGTTTTCATCAAGATGAAGAAGGATGTGAGCGAGTTCATGAGCAAGCACAAAATAGAAATTGTCGATCCTGTCGAATCTCATGGTGTAGACAATTACAGGATTTTTCCCCTGTATAAAGACTGCTCCATCAAGATATGTCTTTTTCAAATGGCTAAGAACAAGAAATTTAACTCCTGCATCATTCATTGCTTTTATAATTTTCTTCACACCTTTTTCTTCAACAGTTAACTTGTGAAAACTCGCCGCTATTTCCTTCACTTTTTTTCTGTTATAATTCGTAACCTTTATTTTTTCTGCACTGTTTTCAGCCATCCTGTGCCAGACTTTTGAGTTAAGAATATTAAACTTTTCCTGAAATGCTTCCGAGGTTCTAAAACTGGGGAGAACTCTTTTTTCAAGAAATGAAAAATCTAGCATTTCAATCCCCCAGAATTTTTTAACCTGCTTTATCAATGATTCTGTATTTTGAGGTTTTTTGAACCAGTCTTTTTTTATCAGCTCACCAACAGGCATTATTTCATATATTTTTGCTTTTATCTCCACATCCTTTTCTTTCTGAGTCTCCTCTTCAAGTCTGCATCTGTAATTTATATCAAGATTAAGCCAAAATTGCGCTGACTGACCGAAAGTTTTTGAAAGAAGTTTCGCCATTTCAATTGATATCGCGATTTTACTGTTGAGCAAATGATTTATGTTTTTAAGTGACATTGATGTTATTTCTGCAAGATCATTCTGTATCCAGTTTCTTGCTTCAAGTTCATCTTTTATTGTTTCGCCTGGACCAATATTTATGAAAGGTTTTAGTTTCTTTAACATTTTAATCTCCATAGTGGTTACTTATATCCGTCAACCCTATTATTCCAACGATCTTTTTATCATCTTCCCAATCAATGACCATTTCCATACGATACTGTCGATTCAGACGCACTGAATAAGTATCTAATCCTTTCAGTTTCTCAAAGTTCATGGACGGTGTTTTCCAGAGATCTGAGATCGCAACAGCCGCTTCCAGTTCACCAACTCTCTGAACGAACTTCCTTATCACCTGAATATCAAGTTTGTACTTCCGGCTTTTTCCTTTTTCATAAAGATCTTTCAAGTGTTTGTTTAAAAATTCAATTTTCACCGTTACTCCTTATTATCTTATCCTAAAAACTGAAGTTGTCAAGATGCTTTTACCCGTCAGGTTATTCATTAAGACCGCCTTGAGTCATATAAAAGTCAGTCGCCAGAAAAAGAATACCTTTGTTTTCAATTATTACAATATTTCTAATTGGTATTTGTTATTCTTGTCTCTCTTGAAAGACAGCTGCGGGGGATCTATGAAGAAAAAGGGGGGTCACAGGCAATTCTTCCGTAAATATATCTTGCACGGTTGCTTTTCTGCTAGGTCTGGAATTTGAATAGAACAAATAGATTCAGTTTACATAATGGAGATTAAGCGAAGTTGAGTGAAATGGAGATGTTTCAGTAGATTCATAGACTTAACCCCTTTTTTGAATTTTATGTGTTTTCGGAAAAAGGGAGCAACCACAAGATGTAGTGGTGGTGGGTGTTTTTTTGGTGGTGCGGTAATTTAATGTTTAAACGATTTAGTGTTTAAGTGTTGTGTTTGTTCGTAACAGTTTTGCTTTCACTGGGACAACTATTTAAAATTACTAGATCCTAATTCTAAAACTACGTTTTTCGGGGAATGGGCAAAAAAGGCCTGTTTTCTTCCCTAAAATAAAATTGCGTGTTAATAGTTACTATATTGGCTGAATACTTTGTTTTGGAGTTTCTACGTGCATATTGTAACAAAATTAGTTTTTTCCTTTGTGCTTGTCTTGTTGTTTAATTCTGAAGTCTATTCGGAATGTCTTCCTCAAGAAGAATCGTATAAGAAGTATGTTGAAAAAACATCTCTTGCCCAGGAATATAAAGAAAATGAAACCTCCATAAAATTACTTAAGAAACATCTTGAATGTCATCCCGATAAAGAAGTGTTCCATAAACTTGCTGTAATTTATGAATATTCCGGAAAATATTATCTCGCAGGGCTTGCATATAAAAACGCTGGCAAAAACGATGAATATGCCAGAATAGAAAAAATTAGAACTCAAAAAATCTCCAGCAAAAAGAAAATTTTTGAATTACTTGCTAATAACAGGCAAAAAAGATTGTTGACAAGGTATAAAACCAGAAGAGGATTTGAACTTGCCCTTTTTATAGGAGGATCTGTAATTTCAGCCACAGGTCTAGCTCTTTTTATCCATGATAAAGCAGGGGGCGAGAACTCGCTTGGTGCTCAGTATGGTTTAATGTTTGGAGGAATTACTTTGATAGGCGCAGGATTGTTTTTAGATCCATGGACTTATAAAACGCTTAAAACATCAAAATGGTATGAGAACTCTCACCAACAGCTTATCATTACTGAAGAAACCTTAGTAGACAAAAGAGAGATTTATGGAAACGCTGATAAAGCAGCATCAAAATTATCTTATAAAAGATTCCGTAACACTGGAATAGGGTTATTGATATTATCTATACCTTTAACGGCATTAACCATTTATGGTTTTTTCGATAGTTATAATGTTTATTTAAAGGATAAAGAAGAAAAAAAAGAAAATCATTCGGAAGACGAAAAAATGTTTGAAGATTTTGGAGGAGTTATGGTTATACACATTCTTCAATTATTCTCTTTTATACCAGCTATCCTTTCGATTACGGGAGGAACGATTCTTCTTGTAAAATCCTCTGAATACAAAAACTTAAAAACTGACGCTCCTACAGTAACTTTAAACAACATTTCCCCGATGATAAACCCGATCACTAAAACCTATGGAATTTCAATGGGATTTTCTTTCTAGATTACTTCTTTTTTAGTAAAGATCCTTCAGGCATATACTCGTCGTAAAGACACTGATCTGGACACTCAGCACAGTAGCACTCCATATCTTTAAGTATTATGGCTCCTGTTGGCTGATAAGTGATGTATTTCCCCTCTACTCCGCCAAAAATATACCCCATTCTGTTCCCATATTCATTGGGATTCGGAAAACAAATCTTCTTGTCCTTACTTATTGAGTAATAACAAGTTCTGTAATCAACATCAACTTCAGAGAACTGATAAAGTTCTGAGAAAACTATAATATCTCCGTCCCATTGTCCTGATGTATATGATATTAAATCCGATGATTCAGGTTGAATGTTTAGATCTGTATATTCAATCGGGTTTTTAGAAAGATCTGCTATTGTAAATTTATTTAATCCGGAACTTCCAATGTATGCAACTAGATTGTTGTCTCCTTTTTTTGGAAATGGTGCGGAAGCTTTTTCCCCATCTCTATTAATTTTTCTACAACCTGTTGTTATACCAGTAGGAGATTTAGTAAGATCACAGGCCCAAATATTTTCATCATAGTTGAAAAGAGCAATGTTGTTTTCTATATGGGGGTAATAAATCATCCCTTCCCCAAGCTTTTTCCAGTTCCAATCATCAACTGAAGCATATAAAATCTCCTGCGGCCCACTATCGTCAACACTCTCAATATTTATAACAGCATAGTTTTGGCCAACTGCCGGAGGATATAAAAAGTTTGATCTGTAAACACCGTCCTGGTATGCCACTTCATATTTCCAGCCACTCTCTATTTTTTTTGCTGACAGAATATAGCCTTTATAGTCATAAGTATTCCCTGCAATAAAAAGGAATCTATCATACCTATAGGCTATCCTTTCAGAAGAATAAGCAACCATTGTATATTTCCCTGTGGCAATTTCATATAACATGCTGCCTTTAACAATATATTTCCCATCGACCTGTTTACCGGTAGTAGCATACATTCCGATTTTCCCTTCCCATATATCTCCCTGTTTGAAAATACCTGTCGAATTATGGTATATTTTTCCTAGGGCATCTATATCACATTTTTCGTCAACATATTGAGGGGGAGGGGCCGCTTTTTCTGTCATATCACAGGGAAGTGGGTAACAGTATTCATCAGGATACTCCTCAATGACCCTGCGATTATTCATCTCCCAGAGGTTTCGCACACATTGTGGATCGTTCTCAGAAGCTGGGAGGTCACACTTTCTGCAAAATGTTATTTTTCCATCCTTATCCTCATAGGGAAATCCTGCATTAAGCAGACTTGGACAATCCGGATCTCCCTCTGTTCCTCCCAGATAGTCATAATCAGGAGTTTCCGTTTCATCAGGTTGTACATCCGTATCATTCACCGCAGCATCATCACTAAAGTCTGAATCCCAATTATTGTCATTGTCCGGAATATCACTATCAGTGTCCAGATCAGGACTGGAGTCTTCTATATTGTCATCGTCGGTTACTGAATCCTGTATATCGAGGTCTGTAACAGATAAATCTGTCCCGGCATCTTGATCACTGTCTTCTTCCGGTTTCTCTGAATTACAGGATGTACATGACCAGAAAAAGAAAAGAAGAAGCAGTATTATTAAAATATTGCGCATAATCTATTACCATCCATCCGATTCACAAATGCTTTCATTGTATCCGTCGCAAGTTGAATTCACAAAAAAAACTATTAAAAATGAAACCAGAATTATTCTTATTCCCATGGATCAACCTCCGGCATAAAAAATTCTCTCTGTTGCCACATTTCATAAGTATATCTTATGTGGTCCTTATTTGGAAGATTTACCTGTGTGAGGTTGCCGAGTGCATCGTGTGTATAGGTTGTCGTTCCCAGAGCATCGATCTTGGTTCAATTGTGTTCATATTTGCCTCATTAAGTTGCGTTAAACGCCACAAACCAAACCGTTATGTTGAAAACCATCAATAACAAAACTTTGAGATTGAATTAAATCATAGAGTTACAGAACAAACGCAACACTTTGTATAAAGTGTTGAATTGCATCAAAACGCAACTTACTGACTTTAATTCCGAGGGGGATTTCTTGATGGATTTGTGATTTACTTTAAAACTCGGCACCTGAAACTTCTTCAACTGATATAGCGTTTTGAGCTGACCTTTTTCTTTTTTGTATATTGATATGATCCCGCCTGAAAGTATTGAGCGGATCGAGATAATTAAAACTGCGGCTTCAGCTCAGTACGGAAGTTTTTTCTCAAAAAGGATGGAGTTTATGGGAGAAACTGTTGACAGTCGACTGCTTATGCCAAGTGGAAAGGTGAAAATAAAACTTAACGAAGAGTGGTCGCTCAACGGATCTGTTGAATATGCGGACTGGGGATCTGAAACAAGTGATGAAAAAAATAAGCTTCTAATTCCCAAACTTTACGCAGCATGGTGGAACTGCTTATCGTTTCGGGAATGAAGATCTTAAACCGGAATATAGCACAGCTTTTTCATTGAGCACCGAGTATAGTCCGCACAGAACAATAGAATTTTTCGTCAACGGCTATGTAAGTCTGATCGATAATTTTATTGTCCCGCAGTATCAGGGCCAGTGGGATGAAGACCCGACAAAAGATGTGTGGAGAAGGGAGAATATTCTTAGGGCAATAGTTTATGGAGCTGAATTCAGTTCAAGATGGACTCCTTAAGGAAAGCCTGGAGCTGGAAACCGGATAATGATGCCGATAGAGATGATGAAAAAGGATATATAACAGAACTAAGTGACTACCAGATGCTCAGCCTCGGAGCGCAGGTCACATACAACAAAACCTATCAGATAGCATTAAAGGTCAACAACCTTCTTGGACAGAATATCGAAAATCTTGATGATGCACTCACAAAAATTGACGGTGAGCCGACTTTTTATGGCAGTTTCAGGTTGTTTTACTAATCGCTGGTCATAAATTTGATTCTAAAAAATAGATTTCCTAACATTAATTAGTATTATCTTGTAATGCGGTTTGTTACAAGGTGTTTTACTTTATTTTCGATTGGAGGATTCGATGAGAAAATTGATCTTTTTAATTGTTTTTTTGTTTTCCTGTGTTTCTTTGTATGCCGGAACGGACTCTATAAATTTCAATAAAGTCAAGTTCGGAATGGGCGGAGGTATTGGGTTTTCAGCCTCAATTTATGATGATTATGGGTTTTACGGGTATACTATCCCGACAAAAATTGTGCTCCCCATTCAGATTTTCAAGTATTTCCGTCTTGAACCGGTTTTCAGTCTCTCAGTCAGCAGATATAAAGACGATGAATATGATGAATCTGGTGATGTCGATACCCTTACAAATTTTATGGGTGGAGCAGGGTTCTTTTTCACCTATCCATTTGATGCGGCAATGATCAATGTAGGTGCCAGGATAGAAGGTGGAATAAGTCACTACAAATCAAAAAATGAAGAAGAGACCCGCACAAGATATAGAAGAATTTTTATGGCGGAACCCGTTATCGGAGCGGATTATTTTCTGAATGGTCATTTCAGTATCGGATGTGAAGTAACACTGGGTTTTTTCTATATGGGAGGTATTGTTGTCGATGAAAGTTACGATGACGATTATGATGATGATTCCAGTATACTCATGATTCGTACCGGAGGAACATTGTTTTTCCGGTTTTACTTTTTTTAAGCCTTATAAATTAAAGTTCTAGCAGATAAAAACCTTTACAGAATTAGCCTGTGAAGAGTTGCTGTTTCTGCCCGTGACATTTGCAGCGACAATGATGTCTCCTGTTTTTGCGAGTTCTTTTGTTAATAAGGTTGTCGTGATCTCTGCAAGAAAACTATCAAAATTTTCCGGTTTCTTTTCAAGGAGAAATGTTTCAGTTCCTCGGTAAATGCTGCAAATTCTAGCCGTATGAATATTACTTGTAAAAACATAGATGGGAACTGATGGTGCAAAATGTGCAACGGTTCTTGCGGTAAATCCTGACTCGCTATAGAGAACAATGGCTTTTGCATTGAGGTTGCGTGAAAGTTCAACTGCGGAAAAAGACACACTGTCAGACAGAAGATGGTCACTTTGAGGATCAATAGTTCTTGTGGGCTTCTTCATCAGCTTTTCAGCCTGCTCAAGAGTTCTATCCATAATATTTACAGCTTGAACCGGGTATTTTCCGATTGCAGTTTCTCCTGAAAGCATTACGGCATCAGCTCCTTCAGTGACCGCAGTTGCAACATCACTGATCTCGGCTCTCGTCGGGCGATTGTTGTTTATCATTGACTCAAGCATTTCAGTCGCAACGATTACAGGTTTTTTATCTTTCTGCGCTATATTAATTATATATTCCTGCATGGGAGGAAGTTCCCAGACTGGTAATTCAACACCCAGATCTCCTCTTGCAACAAGAATTCCATCGCTGATCTTTGTGATAGCTTCAAGATTTTCAATTCCCTTGGCAGATTCGATCTTTGAAATAACAGGAAGGATCTTTCCGAAGCTTTGCATAATATCATGAAGTTCTGATATGTTTTCCTGTTTCTGTACAAAACTGAGCATAAATCCATCAATTCCATTCTCAATACCAAATTTTACATCTTCAATATCCTTTTTGGAAAGTGCCGGTAAAAGAATTTCCTTTCCAGGAAGCATAAGCCCTTTTCTTGATCTGAGCATTCCACCTGAAATGATCTTACACTGAACATCGCTCTTTCCCGAGGCGATTACCTTAATAACGATCTTCCCATCATCAAGGAGTATGGTGTCGCCAATTTCTACCTGTTTAGCGATATGGGAATAGTCTGTGCTTATTTTCTTCGCGCTTCCCTGAACTTTTTCAGTTGTGATTAGAATCTCTTCACCTTCAAAAAGCTCAACTTCATCGCCTTCGATTACGCCGATTCTTATCTTGGGGCCACGGAGATCCATAAAAACAGGAATGTGTTTTTCAAGTTCTAAAGAAGCTTCTCTTATATTACTAAGGTATAGAAGAGCGTCAGGATACGATCCGTGAGACATGTTAATTCGAAAAATATCGACACCTGATCGAATAAGATCCTTCATCAAATCTGTTGTGTAACTCGCCGGCCCTAGGGTTGAAATTATTTTAGTAAATGCCATGAGAACCTCATAAAAATGTTAAAACCGTGCTTAAGGTAGCTAATAAAAAAGCAAAATTCAATGTTATTCTACTTTGAAACATAAAGATTGCGCATAAAATCTGTAAAAAATACAGGCTATTATAGTTATTTTTTAATTATTGCGAAAAAAAATTAAAAAAAGGTTGACAGTTAGACGAGTAATCCATATATTGGTCGAGCGTTTTTCGAGTTCATTGAAAACTGAGCAGCAGAAAGAGACAGAAAGAAAGCATCAGCGAAGAAGTATAAGGAGC
>Ga0222665_1001066_pt1 | contig 13364 bp, 13 predicted proteins | sample AntAcemetagen653_FD_179853 | JGI IMG/M metagenome (GOLD analysis project Ga0222665, IMG submission 179853) | Saline water microbial communities from Ace Lake, Antarctica - #653 | ecosystem: Environmental > Aquatic > Non-marine Saline and Alkaline > Saline | place: Antarctica: Ace Lake...
GGCAGATCACGCTAACTTTGATCAACTAAAATATTCAGATAATTGGGGCGGCCTCATATTATAGCTTTCTATAATACCATCACATGAAGCGAAGCTTCTGAAGCTTTCTGTTTACCGTCCTCTCAACGGTAAACAGAAAAATAAAATTCTCTTTGCGTTCTTTGCGGCTTTGCGGTGAATAAATTCTTTGAGTTAGCAGTGTACCCCCTGAATAATTACATTTTTTCTTTTCTAACCACTCGTAACGATTTGATATTATAGAATAAGCCTGCTTAAATTTAAGGCAGCCATGCCTCTTCATATAATTCGCCTGTATAAATAATGCGGGCATCTCCTTCCAGATAAACATCGTAAAAGCTGTCTGATTTTTCTTTATAGTATACATAAAGATGCATTCCGCTTTTAGTTTTCATGGTTACCGGGGATTTAATTTTTTCTGATTTTTTCGCCGTTACAATGGCCCCTGCAACAGAACCTGTACCGCAGGCCAGGGTTTCATCCTCGACTCCGCGCTCATATGTTCGTATAGCTACGACTCCGTTCTTCTGCAGGCATATAAAATTTACATTTGTACCACCAGGAGAAAACATTTCATGAAACCGTATTTCCCTGCCAAGATTAACAACATCAATATCATCGATGCTGTCAGTATTAATAACTACGTGAGGAACTCCTGTATTGACGCTGTTTATAATTAAAGAACTGTTTTTAAGGTTAATAGAGTAGTCGACCTTAAAACTAACAGGGTCTGGCATCTTAACCTTAACCAGATGATTTGTAACCTGTGCGGAAACTATCCCTGCATCTGTCTCAAATGACATTTCAGGGCCGGCTATCCTGTTTAAATGTGCAAAACGCGCAACGCATCTTGCTCCGTTTCCGCACATCTCGGCAGTATTTCCGTCAGAATTAAAAAAACGCCACTTAAAATCAGCCAGATCAGAATTTTCTACAAGTATTAATCCGTCAGCGCCTACGGACATTTTTCTGCGGCACACATTTGCGACAAGATTTTTAAGATTATGTTCATCAATAATCTTATTTCTGTTATCAATTATGATAAAATCATTACCGCTGCCGCTTGCTTTTAAGAATTCAATATGTTTCATAATTAATAACCGTTTACGGTTGTCGGTTTACAGTTCACAGTTTTTTCAACCGCGAACCGATAACTGTAAACTGTGAACAATCAGTTTTTCTCTAAAAACTTCGGTATCGACTCTCCTTTAACTAAATCTTCGTATTTCTGACGGGCTCTTATAACATAAAACCGGTCTTCCTTTACCATTACTTCAGCTACTTTAAGCCTGGAACAGTAATTGGACGACATTGTAAATCCGTATGCGCCGGCGCTCATCACTGCAAGAAGATCATCTTTCTTTACATTGGAAATACTGCGATCTGCAGCCAGAAAATCTCCGCTCTCACAAATAGGTCCTACAACATCCGCATTTATCATCTCATTTTCAGATTTTATAACCGGTTTAATCGCATGGAATGCATCATAAAGACTTGGACGTAACAAGTCGTTCATGCCTGCATCAACTATAACAAACTCCTTGCCTCTGCCTGATTTTTTGTAAAGAACCCTGGTAACCAGTATGCCGGCATTCCCGACAATGACTCTGCCAGGCTCCAGGATGAGTTGAAGCGACAGCCCTTCAAGAGATTTAACTATTGCTCCTGCATAGTCATTGAGCTCAGGAGGAGATTCCTCGTTATAGGTTATTCCAAGGCCACCGCCTATATCAAGGTATCTTATTTCAATCCCCAAATCCTTCAGTCTGTTTATCAACATCTTGATACTTTTCAGAGCATCTACAAAAGGCTGCACCTGGGTAATCTGCGATCCGATATGACAGTCAATTCCGATCACATTAATATTTTTTAAGCTCTTTGCAACCTTATAGCCTTCAATTGCCGTCTCAATGTCAATGCCGAATTTGTTCTTTTTCAGACCTGTTGAAATATATGGGTGTGTCTTGGGATCAACATCAGGATTTACACGAATCGCAACAGGAGCTTTCAATTTTAAAAGACCGGCTCTTTTGTTTATAAGTTCAAGCTCTTCAAGTGATTCAACATTAAACATCAAAATGCCGGTATTAAGAGCATAGTCGATCTCATCAATACGCTTTCCAACGCCTGAATATACAATGCTATCAGGCTTAAAGCCTGCTTTTAATCCGCGATAGAGTTCTCCGCCCGAAACTATATCAAGACCACTGCCAAGGCCTGCAAAGAGTTTTAAAACTGCAAGACTGGTATTTGCCTTTGCAGAAAAACAGACAAGCCTTCTTATATCGTCAAAAGCTTTATCAAAAGCAACAAAATGTCGCTTTAATGTGGCATGGCTGTATAAATAAAAAGGAGTGCCCACTTTTTCGGCAATCCTTTGAACCGGAATATCTTCGCAATAAAGCTCATTGTTATGATAATTAAAATGATTCATAAATATTTACCAGCCGCCACGTAGGACGGCCCTACCATTATTTAAACATATTATGGTATTTCCCAATTTGAAGGTCACATCCCCACGGTAGGGCGGCCCTACGTGGCGGCCTAATTCATCAATATTCAAATTCTATATAATTTGAGTCTTTTCCTGTTGACCCGTTATCAGAATAACCAATTACCTTGTAAATATATTTATAACCTTTTTCCAGAGTTTCATTGTGCGTTATTTTTTTATTTATATCCTTTCTGCTTACAGGAATATCTGAAATCCGTTTAAAAATCACAGGACAGTTTTTACATAACGGCCTGGAAAGAGAGGTTTTTGATTTATACACAATAAAACCGTCAAGACATGATATAATTTTTTTATTTTTATCTGGAACAGACCAGGCCAGTTTCAGCATATCATTGTCTATACTTGAATTTAAATCACTAACAGCAGGTATCTCAGCTTGTCCGGGAGGGACCGGCAGCGTTTTTCTGCCGCATCCTGAAGAAAAAACAGCCATGCAGAGCAAAATAGAAAATATTATGATTAGACTATTATCAGAATTTTTATTTATTATTTTTTTCCAGATCATCAAGCGTTTTTTCAGCCTCCTCTAATGCTGCGATTACATTCTCTCTTGCAGTTCCGCCAAAAGACTGTCTGCGGTTTATTATTTTATCCAGGCTTAAAATATCAAAAACATCTTTTTTAATAAGTAGTGAAAAAGATTCTAATTCATCTATTGCAAGCTCGTGCAGTTCTTTATTCTTATCAAGCGCATAGCTGACAGCCTTTCCAACACAGGCATGAGCCTGCCGAAAGGGCATTCCTTTTGTTACAAGATAGTCAGCAAGATCGGTTGCATTTAAAAAACCTTTGTTTGCAGCCTCATACATTGTCTGTTTATTAATTTTCAGCTTTAATATCATTGATGAACAAATATCAATACAGGCACTTAAAATGTCAACCGTATCAAACAATGGTTCCTTGTCTTCCTGCATGTCACGATTATAGGCAAGCGGTAATGACTTCATAATTGACAAAAGCGTCATCAGGTTTCCAAAAACACGGCCGGTTCTGCCACGGATCAGTTCAGGCACATCAGGATTCTTTTTCTGGGGCATAATGCTGCTTCCTGTTGCAAATGAGTCAGGAATTTCAATAAAACCAAATTCAAAAGTTGACCATAAAATCAATTCTTCCGATAGACGGCTGAAGTGCATCATGCAGATACTTGCCGCTGACAGAAATTCGATGATAAAATCCCTGTCAGAAACCGAATCTATGCTGTTTCTCGATACTTCTTCAAATCCAAGTAATTCGGCAGTATAGTCTCTGTCGATTGGAAAGGTAGTGCCGGCGAGGGCTCCGCTTCCAAGGGGCATTACATTTATCCGTTTCAGACATTCTTCCAGCCTTTGTGTATCGCGCAGAAACATTTCATAATATGCCATGATATGGTGTGAAAGAAGCACAGGCTGAGCTCTTTGAAGATGTGTATATCCGGGAAGAATTGTATCAATATTATTCCGTGCGAATAGGACAAGAACTCTTTTAAGCTTAGTAAGACCTTTAATAATTTTTGCGACTTCATCTCTAAGATACATGCGTACATCCAGGGCTACCTGGTCGTTACGACTCCTTGAGGTGTGGAGTTTCTGTGCGACTTTTCCTACTGACTGAAAAAGGCTGGATTCAATATGCATATGTATATCTTCCAGACCGTCATCAAACTGAAATTTTTCTCTCTCAATTTCTCTTTTTATCTTACTAAGGCCCTGGATAATTGATGAAGCATCTTCTTCCGTGATAATTGATCTGCTTGCAAGCATTTTACAGTGAGCGATGCTGCCCTCAATATCATAAGAGTATAACCGTTTATCTATGTTGATAGAAGAAGTAAAAGCTTCTACGCCTCTATCGGTTTTTTCTGAAAATCTGCCGCCCCATGGCTTTTCGCCCATATATATATTCCTTAATTATTATTTAATGTCATTAACTCAGATAATTTTATTATTTACAACCACGAAGGACACGAAGGGTTTTTTCTTTATCTTCGGTTACTTCGTGTTATTTGTGGTAAAAATAGCAGTACGTTCATTATGGTTTTCTTGAGTTAACGGCGTTTATGATTGCATCATCTTTTGGATACGCAGTCTTAGAGCATTAAGACGGATAAAGCCGTCAGCATCTTTTTGACTGAAAACGCTGTCCTGCTCAAATGTGGCAAAATCCTCGCTGTAAAGTGATTTGTCGGATTTACGTCCAAGAACACGACAGTTCCCCTTATATAATTCTAAATTTACTGTTCCTGAAACATTTTCCTGTGTCTGATCTATCATATTCTGCAAAAGTCTCATCTCCGGTGAGAACCAGAAACCATAATATACAATTTCAGAGTATTTGGGTATCAAAGAATCTCTTAGATGCATTATTTCTCTATCCATGGTAATTGATTCAACAGCCATATGAGCTGTCCTAAGTATAGTGCCTCCGGGAGTTTCATATATTCCGCGGGATTTCATGCCCACAAATCGGTTTTCAACTATATCCGCCCTGCCTATTCCGTTACGCCCCCCCAGCCTGTTCAGTTCTTTAAGAATATTTGCCGGCGAAAGGGTTTTGCCGTTTATCGCAACTGGATTGCCCTGATTAAATATTATTTCAATCTGTTCGGGTTTATCAGGAGCTTCCATGGGTGAAACACTCAGCGTAAACATATCTTCAGGGGGCTGATTCCATGGATCTTCTAACAGGCCGCCTTCGTAACTTATATGAAGAAGATTCCTGTCAGAGCTGTAGGGTTTTGCAGGCGTTGTGGGGACAGGTATGCCTCGGGTTTTGGCAAATTCCATAAGCGATGTACGTGAATTAAGCGTCCATTCACGCCACGGAGCGATAATTTTAATATTTGGATTAAGCGCAAAATAACTCAGTTCAAATCTTACCTGATCATTACCCTTTCCTGTAGCTCCATGGCTTACCGCATCTGCCCCTTCTTTCTGCGCTATTTCAATTTGTCGTTTTGCTATAAGAGGTCTGGCAAGGGCTGTGCCAAGAAGGTATTGGCTTTCATAAACAGCATTTGCGCGAAATGCCGGAAACACATAATCCCTGACAAAAGTCTCTTTAAGGTCATCTATATAAACCTTTTCAGCTCCGGTTTTTAAAGCTTTTTCCTCTAAATGATCCAGCTCTTCTTCCTGGCCCAGATCAGCTGAAAATGCGATTACCTCGCAATCATAGGTCTCAATAATCCATTTTAATATAACCGATGTATCAAGGCCTCCTGAATAAGCCAGAACTACCTTATTTATTTTATCAGACATGATATGATCTTGTTCCCCGTTTTTTTAATTGTCTATCAATAGGTTCAGCAATGCCTTGTGCATATGAAGCTTGTTTTCGGCCTGGTCCCAGACAACCGAATTTGGTCCCTCAAGCACTTCTTCACTGATTTCTTCACCTCTGTGAGCCGGCAGGCAATGCATTACAATAACATCTCTTGAAGCCTTATTGACAAGCTCCTGATTTATCTGAAATGGTTTAAACGCCTGTATTCTTTTAGAGTGCTCAGTTTCCTGGCCCATGCTTGCCCATACATCAGTATATATAACATCAGCATCTGCTACTGCTTCAACAGGGTCCGAGGTTAATAAAATATTGCCGATTTTTTTTTCAAGCGCATTTTCAACAATTTTACTGTCAGGGTAATATCCTTCCGGGCAGGCTAATGTAAGATTAAGCCCGATAACAGACGCAGCGTTTATCCATGAATGGGCAACATTATTACCGTCTCCAACCCATGCTATCTTAAGATTCCCATAATCACCCTTATGCTCTTTTATAGTCAAAAGGTCGCTTAAAACCTGGCATGGATGGTATAAATCTGTCAGGGCATTTATCACAGGAATATCGGCATATTCTGCAAACTCATTTAACAGATCCTGAGAAAAAGTCCTGATCGCAACACAGTCTAAATACCTTGAAAGAACTCTGGCTGTATCTCTTGCCGGTTCATCCCGTGCGATCTGACTATCTTTGGCGCTTATAAATATCGACGTTCCGCCAAGCTGAACCATTGCCGTTTCAAAGGAAAGACGGGTGCGTGTCGAAGGTTTTTCAAAGATCAGACCTAATGTTTTCCCGGCAAGCGGCCTGCTGAAATCTTTATTACTACGATTCTTTTTAAGCTCAAGCGCCTTATTTAGAAAAGATTCAAAATCTTCTCTGGAAAAGTCTGAAAGAGTAAGTATGTTTTTTTTCAATTCAACCTCTTAAAAATATGGGTATAGCCTGTCAATTACAGATGGAACTTTTTACGAATCCATCAAAATTGGAAGCGCCAAAGGCGCATTCCTTAACTTTAGGCACTTTAGCTCACTTTAGACACTTTATTTATAATATTTCATCCAAACATGTTATCAGGGAATCTATTTCATTCTTTTCTATAATAAGAGGGGGAACAAACCGTAAAATATTTCCCTGAATACAGTTTACAAGAAATCCTTTTCCCATACATTTTTCCACAACAGGCCCACAGTCTGTTTTAAGCTTCATCCCCAGCAGCAAACCCATTCCACGGACATCTATAATGGAATCATGCCTGCTTTTCAGCCATAATAGTCTTTCCTTAAAATAAGCGCCTGTCTGAGAGCAACGCTCTATAATTTTTTCTTTAGCAAGAATCTTAACAACTTCAAGTGCAGCAGCGGTAATAACCGGCGTACCCCCAAATGTCGTTGCATGCGAACCAGGCCCGAATGCCTTTGCCACATGTTCTTTAGACAGCATGGCACCTATTGGCAAGCCATTGCCGAGGGCTTTGGCTAATGTCATAATATCCGGTTCAATTCCGAAATGTTCGTAAGCGAAAAGTTTACCTGTACGGCCCATGCCTGTCTGTATTTCATCAAAAATGAGAAGAGTTCCTGTTTTATCACAAATCTGTCTTACGAGTTTAAGATATTCCGGATCAGGGCAACGTACTCCACCCTCTCCCTGGACAGGTTCTACAATAACCGCGCATGTAAAGGGACTTATTTTGTTCCTTAAGGCATCAATATCATTAAACGGTATAAAATCCAACCCCTTGAGCAAAGGAGCAAAACCTTCCTTAATCTTATCCTGGCCTGTAACCGATAGAGTAGCAATGGTACGGCCGTGAAAAGATTTTTTCATGGCAATTATTCGGTTACGGTCTGGTTCTCTCTTGTCGCTGAAATACTTTCTGGCCAGTTTTATTGCAGCTTCGTTTGCCTCGGCACCGCTGTTGCAGAAAAAAACCCTGTCTGCAAAGCTGTTTTCAACAAGCCATGACGCAAGATTTACCTGTGGAACAGTATAATAAAGATTCGACACATGGAAAAGAATGTTTGCCTGCTCTGACAGAGCTTTTGACACTGCCGGATGAGCATGCCCAAGACCGCAAACAGCAATTCCCCCAACAAAATCAGTATAGGCACGTCCTTCACTGTCCCATAAAGTGCAACCCTTTCCTCTGGTTATTACAATCGGAGGCCTTTTATATGTTGCCGCTATAACCTTATCTGCTTTATTTATAATATCATTTTTCATATTTCTAACCTATATTAGAACTTCAGTGCCAATACCCTTGTGGGTAAAAAGCTCCAGCAATACTGAATGACGTTTGCATCCATTAATAATGTGAACCTTTTTAACCTTATTTTTAAGAGCATCAATTGCACATTCAAGCTTTGGAATCATACCCTCGGAAACGGTTTTATCTTCAATCATACTGTTTATCTGTTCGCTATTTATAGAAGATATTACCAGACCCGAGGCATCAAGAACACCGTCAACATCTGTAAGATAAATAAGACGTTCGGCATTCATTGATATGGCTATTTTTTCTGCAACATGATCTGCGTTAATATTGAATGTCTCTCCAGCCTCCCCGCTTCCAACCGGGGCAACGATTGGGATAAAATCCTGTTTTATCAGGGTGTTTATAATATCGGGATTAATACGTGTAACTTGTCCCACCAGACCGGGATCAATAATTTCAGGCGGCTTGTCAGAATCTTCCTGATATTTAATATGGAGTTTTTTTGCTGATATAAGATTTCCATCTTTGCCGCTTAAGCCGACAGCTTTCCCCCCATGCTGATTAATTTCCGCAACAATCGCCTTGTTTACCTTGCCTCCCAGTACCATCTCCACAACATCCATAGTCTGCTCATCAGTAAAACGCAGTCCCCGAATAAACTTTGGATTTATTCCCATCTGGTCGAGTACCGAGTTGATCTGAGGGCCGCCTCCATGGATAACAACAGGGTTGATCCCGATAAATTTAAGCAGGGTGATATCTTTGGCAAAATCGGTTTTCAACTGCTTGTCAACCATTGCATGACCACCGTATTTAATTACGATAGTCTTGCCGTAAAAACGCCGGATATAAGGTAAAGCTTCAATTAATATGTGAGCAACATTTGGAGTCATAATAAATCGCTACGTTCTAATTTCTATGGCGTCGTACAAAGTCATTTGCAAGCGACATTGAGCAGTTTTGGAAAAAGATTTAGATTGAGCCTGGCGTTAAAAATTGCAAGCTGTTTGAGGGCGTTAGCCCGAGTTCTTGCAATTTAGCCGGGATTAATCTGAATCCCAAAAATGCTCACAGAGCGAACAAATTTTACTTTTTACGATTTCATCAATCTTAAATTAAAAATTGTTTTTTTTAAAGGATATATCTGCTTAAATCCTCGTCATCCTGGATATCTTTTAATTTATCATCAACATATTTTTCGTCAATTATAATCTTTTTTTCTTTCATGTCTGGAGCATCAAAAAGCATATCTTCAAGCAGATATTCCATAAGAGTATGAAGCCTTCGTGCTCCGATATTTTCAGTAAGAGTATTAACCTTTTCCGCAATTGCCGCAATTCTTACCACTGCATCATCCTCAAATACCACGTCAATGCCCTCTGTCCTTAAAAGCGCCACGTATTGAAGAATCAATGCATTTTTCGGTTCGGTCAGAATTCTGAGAAATTCGTTTTTCCCAAGAGATTCAAGTTCTACGCGAATCGGAAATCTGCCCTGAAGTTCGGGTATCAAATCCGACGGCTTAGTCGTATGAAAAGCGCCCGAAGCAATGAAAAGAATATGATCTGTTTTAACAGGGCCGTATTTGGTTGTAACATTACAGCCTTCTACTATAGGCAAAAGGTCCCTCTGTACGCCCTCTCTGGAAACATCAGGGCCGTGGCTGCCGTTTTTACTAACAATTTTATCTATCTCATCGAGAAAAATTATTCCCGTCTGTTCAACCTTTTCGATTGCCAGATTTACGACCTCATCCATATCTACAAGATTCTGGGCTTCTTCCTGCGATAAAATCTTCATGGCTTCAGGTACTTTAAGCTTTCTTCTTTTCGAATTTTTAGGCATAAGACCGCCTAACATGTCCTTAAAGTTAAAACCCATTTCCTCTATGCCCATGCTTGAAAAAACCTCTACAACAGGCGTATTCTTTTCTGAGATATCAAGATCAACATATCGATTATCTAATCTTCCCTCACGAAGCATTGCGCGGAGTTTCTCTCTTGTTGAGGTTGATTCGGCATGGTTTTCTTCAATAACAACGGTTGATATTTCTTTTAGAGCAATGCTTTTTTCTTCCGGCGTTGGTATTGGTTTTGGTTTTGGAAGAAGAAGGTCGAGCATTCTTTCTTCAGCAATCTGCTGTGCTTTTCCTTGTACTGATTCCTGAGCTCTTGCTTTAAGCATGGTTACTGTAAGCTCTAAAAGGTCCCTTACCATGGATTCAACATCTCTGCCCATATATCCGACTTCGGTAAACTTGGATGCTTCAACTTTTGCGAATGGTGAATCCGTGAGCTTTGACAGTCTTCTGGCTATCTCAGTTTTTCCTACTCCCGTAGGGCCGATGAGTATAATATTTTTCGGCGCTATCTCGTCGCGGAGCTCTTCAGGAACCTGCTGCCTTCGCCACCTGTTTCTTAAAGCAACCGCTACTGAACGTTTTGCCTTATGCTGGCTGATAATATATTTATCAAGCTCCTTAACAGTTTCTGATGGTTTTAAATCACTCATATTGGTTTATATTCCTTAAATAAAAAACAAGGCAATAATTACAACTATACCTTGTTATGTCCTTAAACTTATAGTTCTTCTATGGTTATCGAATCGTTTGTAAACACACAGATTGAACCGGCTATTTTCAAGGCTTCTTCTACAATACTTCTCGCATCCATATCTGTATGCCTTATAAGAGCAGTTGCAGCAGCTTGAGCGCTTATGCCTCCAGACCCGATACCCATGATTCCCTCATCAGGTTCAATCACATCACCATTTCCTGAGATAAGAAACATTCTTAACTCATCGGCTGCAATCATAATTGCTTCAAGGCGTCTCAGATATTTGTCGGTTCGCCAGTCTCTTGCCAGTTCAACAGCACTGCGGGTCAGATTCCCATTATAACGTTCGAGCTTTGCCTCCAAACGTTCGGAAAGGTTTAAGGCATCAGCAGTTGCTCCGGCAAATCCTACAATAATTTTATTATTATAAATTTTTCGTACTTTTTTAGCATGATGTTTTATAATATTATTATTTAAGGTTACCTGTCCGTCTCCGGCAACAGCCAGTTTGCCATTAAGCCTTAAAGCAAGAATAGTTGTTCCATGAAAATTCATATTAGAATCAGTCATAAAAAATTACCTTAATTAAAAAGTTTAGTATTATGCAGCAACCTGTTTTCAGCTTCTTGGATGGGCCTTGTCATATGTTTCCATTAGCCTGTCTATACTTACATGTGTATATTTTTGTGTAGTAGAAAGGCTTTTATGCCCTAACAATTCCTGCACAACCCTTAGATCTGCGCCAGCATCAAGCATATGAGTCGCAAACGAATGACGCAGGGCATGAGGTGAAACCGGCATTAAAAGACCACATTCTTTTGCGACTTTGTCAAGAATACGGCCAATGGATCTTGTTGTAAGACGACCATTATTTTTGTTTAAAAAGAGCGGGCCGTCTACATCGGTTTTTATGTTTTTTTCCAGACAAAGCCTTTTCCTGTAATCTTTTATCGCATTAAGAGCCTTTTTGCCTATTGGTACGATTCTTTCCCTTGAGCCTTTTCCAAAAACGCGGATTACGCGGTTTGTAAAATCCACAGCAGTCAAATCCAGACCGGCAAGTTCAGATACTCTTATTCCACTTGAATATAGAGACTCATAAATAGCACTATTTCTCAAGCCGGCCAGGGTGTCGGTCTTTATGGAATCCAGCAGCCTGAAGGCATCATCAACCGTTAGATACACTGGAATTGTCTTTCCCTGTTTTGGTGAAACAATCAGTTCCGCAGGGTTATCAGTAATCAAACTTTTTTTGACAAGATATCTGAAAAAAGAACGTAAAGAGGAAAGCTTGCGAGCTATTGTTACTTTTTTATTTTTTTTGTGTAAAAATCCTAAATAACCCCTTATCATCAGGGTATTGACCTTATCTGCTTCTATTTTATCCTTTTCTCTTTCTTTTAAATACTGGCTTTGAGCAAGAAAACATGTAAATTCTTCAAGATCATGCTGATATGCCCTAGAAGTATTTTTTGAATATCCCTTTTCAAATGAAAGAGATTCAATAAAAGATTTTATCATCTTTTTCAAAGAAGATGCCCTCGTAAAAAGTCACAAATTTAACGATAGATGAAGTCATTAAAACTCAATTAACTTTTCAATATCATCCCAGGTTTCGACTTCTACAAATGGATGAACTTTTCTGTTCCATGGCTGCTTGAATAAAACCGGAGTTATGCCAGCCTCTTGAAGTTTAAAACATGTCTCAAGCCTGTCTTCGACAAAATATTTAATATTTCTGCTTAAAAGAACATTCGGCTTATCTTCAAATGCGCCGGTTGTAATTATTTCTATTGAATCCGGCTCAAGCGGCAAAACACTTAGCATCCAATCATATATCGGGCCGGGATAAGGTCTGGCTGTTACAAAGAGCAGCCGATTCTGACTTTTCCCAAGCCTTGCCAGCACCTTGGTAGCTCCGGCAATAGGTGTTAAGGTCGCATCATAATTACCGTTAGTTATCATTTCTAATATATTGTCAGTAATGTTTTTATCAATATCAATACAATCTTCAATAGCATAAGAAGTAATATCCTCAGGTCTGATCGAGGTTATACCATACTCATCACGCGCTATATCAAGAAATAACGTCATGGTGTCGGCAAAAACCCCATCAACATCAAAAGCTATTGAGGACGGATTGATCATAAATAAACCCCTGTATTCTTGTTTTTAGTTAAAAAATCCTGCCATCTTATATCTGGTGAGCCGGCAAACAGATTTTTTAAGTTATCAAAACGCAAGTAAAGGCAACTCCTGTAGATTTGAAAAATCAACTGGTATGCCGGAAGCGTACAACAATTCCAGGCACTTATAAATTATGCTGCATTTCGTGCCTTTTTTTTCAGTCTGGAAATACGGCGTCTGGAAACAATAGCCATTTTTTTATTATCTGACTTTAAAAAAGTTTCCTGTTCAACCTTTATTTTTCTTATTTTTGCCTTTATCTCGCGAACTGATGCATCGGTTTTTTTCCCGGGCACATCTTCAATTCCTTTTGCCTTTTTTATTGCGCCTATCAACTCCGGCTTATTCATACCATGAACACCGGTAATTTCAGAGATATCACTGGCAACAGTTCTAAGTTCCTTGGCGGTCATTTTATCTAAAGGTTTTTCCTTGATTTCTTTTTTTTTCTTAGCGCCCATATATAGCAAATCTCCTTTTATGTACTTAAAATTGATGAACTCGTAAAAGCTCCACTATGCCGCTTTGCAGCACTTGAAACCAGAATAACTTTTGAGCAATCAGTCTTCAGTTATGATTAAATTAAAATTAGAAAACTGTTTGAATG
>Ga0222665_1001067_pt1 | contig 13362 bp, 7 predicted proteins | sample AntAcemetagen653_FD_179853 | JGI IMG/M metagenome (GOLD analysis project Ga0222665, IMG submission 179853) | Saline water microbial communities from Ace Lake, Antarctica - #653 | ecosystem: Environmental > Aquatic > Non-marine Saline and Alkaline > Saline | place: Antarctica: Ace Lake | collected...
ACGAAAAATGTGATAATGCTGAATTTGATGATGGTATAGGTCCTTTCTACTGCAGCAGTGACTGTATGGATATAATTGGTATCTGCGGAGATAAGATCAGGCAGGATAACGAGGGCTGTGATGACGGCGAAGATAATGGAAGATACGGTTTCTGTGCATCTGATTGCAGCGGGCCGGGTAGACGATGCGGTGACGGCGTTAAGGATGTTGGTTATGAGCAGTGTGATGACGGTAACAGCGAAGATGACGACTATTGCACCACTGACTGCCAGACAATTCTCGGTAGATGCGGTGATGGTGTGATCCAGCCTAACGAAGAGTGTGATAAAGCTATTTTTGGAGCTGGAACAGGCACTTATTGTTCGGATGACTGTTTGACAGTGCTGGGTGAATGTGGTGATGAAACTCTTCAGGATAACGAACAATGTGACTGGGGAGATGCAAACGGTAGCCCTTTCTGTGAATATGGTATAGAAGAATCATGCTCAACATGTAATTCAGTTTGTAACTTTGTGCCTGGACAGTCTACTTTCTGCGGAGATGGAAAGATCGATGTTCAAAATGGCGAAATGTGCGATAATGCTGAATCCGGCGTGGGTTCAGGACAGGGAATCGGAGCGTACTGCTCATTTGACTGTAAAACTGTTACAGGCTCATGCGGTGACGGAGTAGTGCAGGGTAACGAGGTTTGTGATAAGGCTACTTTCTATGAAGGTATCGGGCCGGAATATTGTGCATCCGACTGTCTTACAATAATTGCGTTTTGCGGAGATGGATCGCTTCAGTCTATTGAAGACTGTGATGAAGGAACAAACAATACTGATAGTTGCGACTATGGAGAGACAAGCTGTACGGTCTGTAGCACTCAGTGTAAAAATATAAACGGAAAAGTGAGTTACTGTGGAGACGGAAAGAACAATCCGACAGATGAATTCTGTGATTCAGGCGTAAATAACGGTGAATACAGGACTGCGGCTCCTGGCTACTGCAATGTCGGTTGTCAGGGTATTGGTGCTGGCGGATATTGCGGAGATGGAATTCCTCAGACCCCTGAGGACTGTGATAATGGTGAGGATAACGGTGCTTCAGAATGTGAATATGGAACCGAGACCTGTGATGTTTGTACTCCTGGTTGTGAGATAGCTCCTGCGACAGGAAAATTTTGTGGTGATGACCTTATTACAGACGGTGAAAAGTGTGATGACGGTGGAGATAACGGAACTTACGGTCATTGTAAATCTGATTGTACAGGCATGGGTGAAAGTTGCGGAAATGGCGTTATTGATGGATCCGAATTTTGTGATGAAGGTGAAAACAACGGCCTTTACGGTCACTGTAATTCAACATGTACTGCCATAAAAGAATGTGGAGATGAAATAAAGCAGCTTGAGGAAACATGTGACTCAGGAGTAGATAACGGTGCCTACAGACTTGAAGCTCCGGGAAATTGCAATTCCGATTGTCAGGGTGTAGGTGAAGCTGGATACTGTGGAAACAGCGTTGTTGAAACCGGAAACGAGGAGTGTGATCATGGAGGTCTGATAACGACTGATTGTGTATACGGGGAAACGGAGTGTACAGTTTGCAATAATGAATGTCAGGAGCAGGTTGGAAATGTTTCATACTGTGGAGACGGAGCTATTCAGCTCGCAGACGGTGAAACCTGTGATGATGGTGCAAATAACGGAAATTACGGATACTGTGCTTCTGATTGTAAATCTATGGAAGAATACTGTGGAGATGATATTATAAACGGAACTGAAGATTGTGATGACGGTCCAAATAATGGACTTTATGGATACTGCAAATCTGACTGCTCAGGAATGGGGCTTTATTGTGGCGATGGAGTTCAAAATGGTGGTGAGATCTGTGATCATGGTGTGGATAACGGAAAATATGGGTTCTGTAAGGCTGATTGTACGGGTTTAGGTGAAAGATGCGGAGACAGCCTTATTCAGAGTGGAGACGGTGAAACCTGTGATAATGGAGTTGACAATGGTACTTATGGGTATTGTAACTCTGAATGTACTGCTATGGGTCCATACTGCGGAGATGGATCAGTAACAGATGGTGAGACTTGTGATGATGGTGCTAATAATGGAAATTACGGGTTCTGCAATGCTGAATGCTCAGATCTAGGTGTGCGTTGTGGAGACGGCGTGTTACAGACAGTTCAAGGTGAGATCTGTGATGATGGTGGCGATAATGGTACTTATGGACATTGCAAGGCAGACTGCTCAGGCCAGGGACCATACTGCGGAGATGAATTAGTTACAGATGGTGAAACCTGCGATGATGGTTCATTAAACGGTGATTACGATAAATGTAATGAAACCTGTGATGGTGATGGCCCATATTGTGGCGATGGAGGTCTGCAGGGTGACGAAGTCTGTGATGATGGTGTAAACAATGGAACCTATGATCATTGTGCCGGAGATTGTTCCGGTCCTGGGTTAAGATGCGGTGATGGCGAAATAAATGGTGGTGAAATTTGTGATAATGGAATTTTAAATGGTTCTGAAGGATACTGCAATGAAAATTGTACTGGTATGGTGGAATATTGCGACGATAACATTATTAACAATGGGGAAGATTGTGATAATGGTGAAGATAACGGGAATACCAAATGTGACTATGGCGAGACAAGTTGCGATGTCTGTACAAATTCATGCACAATAGTTCCCGGACTTCCAAAATATTGTGGTGACGGGATAAAACAATCATCGGATGGCGAAGTTTGCGACTCTGGCGGCAGCAATGGCACTTACGGGAATTGTGCGGCAGATTGTAAAAGTCGGCTAGAGTGTGGGGATGGAACTATAAACGGACCTGAAGATTGTGATGATGGCGATGATAACGGTTTGTATGGATATTGTAAAATAGATTGTACCGGAATGGGACCATACTGTGGTGATGGTGATATAACTGATGGTGAAATCTGTGATGACGGTGAAAATAATGGTTTACCTGGATATTGTAATTCTAGTTGTACCGATACTTTAATTAATTGTGGTAATGGCTTATTAGAAGGCGGTGAAGCCTGTGATGACGGTGAAAACAATGGCCAGCCGGGTTATTGTCTGTCTGATTGTAGCGGATATGATGTTTTCTGTGGAAACGGAATAATTCAGACTGGAGAGCTGTGTGATGATGGAAGCAATAATGGACAGTACGATTCTGTCGGAGAAGGATACTGTAACAGTGACTGTAACGGTTACAATGAAGGTGGTTACTGTGGTGACGGAAGTACTCAAGCGACCTATGAAGAATGTGACGAGGGTCCGGACAATGGGCTTCCTGACCACTGTACTTCAGAGTGTAAATTACCGACTGATTGCGGTGACGGAACTATTGATGAAGGTGAGTTCTGTGATACAGCTGAAATAAATTGCAGTGATTTTGCACAGTTTAGTTCAGGAACAATTCCATGCCCTTCCGACTGTTCTGCTCCTGATTTTTCAGGTTGTGTTGATGATCCGGCCTATATTTCCCCATTCTTTATAACTTCTCAGACTGAATGCTATAACGATACAGCGATAATAACCTGTCCGATCCAAGGGAATCCTTTCTATGGTCAGGAACCGCAGTTTAATTATGAAACTCAGATTTTTACAGTTGGTACAGATACTATTTCAGAAAGTGTAAGTGGTCTGATATGGCAAAAAGACACTCCTTCAACTTACACAGGTTGTACAGCTGGTGCTCCGTCAGGTTCGAAGTGTGATGTTGGCGAGGGTTGGAATTACTGTGAAGCTCTTTCATTAGGAGGTTATGATGACTGGAGGCTGCCTTCTAACTATGAGCTAAGCAATGTGATTAATTATTTTGAAACAGCATCGCTCCTGTTTGATAATTTTACAAACTCTGAGGCTGAAGATTATCTTTCAGATAGATATACCATGGCATCAATGAATGAAGGAACTGTAATTACGACAGATAAATCATCCATCGGACTTGTAAAATGTGTTCGCGGAGAAGAGCTTTTTAGAGATGGAGAGGTCTTTGAATCAGGAGAGCTTCTAGTGGACATTCTTGATGAAACAGCAGGAAAGATAATTTTCTGGCAGTATGACAGTTCTCAAACTGCAGATGACTGGGAAGCTGCTTTGGATTATTGTTCTAATTTTACAATTGGTGGCGTAGTGGGGGGAGGATTGTCCGGATTCCGCCTTCCAACGGTAGTGGAGTTGCAGTATTTTGCTTCTAAGTCACTATCAAAATATCCTCAAATTATTGACACAGGCACTTTCTGGACATCAACAACATTTAATGCAGATCCTACGAACGCTTACACCGTAGATTTCTCAAATGGAAATGTAAGCTATGTGGATAAGACAGGAACTGCTTTTGTGATGTGTGTCAAATAGACGTTCTTCATCTTCATTCTACTTGCCTTGAGGCTTTATCGGTGGTATAATATTCTGACAGTTTTTTGCTATTTTTGTGGAGGTTATTAATGAGATTTTTGCATATATCATCTGTTTTTATTATCGCATTATTATTTTTTGGTTGTGTGCCTGAGAAAAAAGACGAGTCAATTTATGGGCCTATGCCTGATGATTCAGCTGTTGGTGATGATGGTGATACGGGAAATACCGGGGACACTGGGAACACTGGGGACACAGTGGACGATAAGGACGTAGCGGACACTGGAAATACAGGCAATACTGGTGACACTGGAAATACAGGAAATACTGGCGATACTGGCGATACTGGAAACACAGGCGATACAGGCAATACAGGCAACACGGGTGACACTGGAAATACAGGCGATACAGGCAACACCGGTGATACAGGAAATACAGGAAATACAGGGGACACTGGTATTGATCCGGGAGTTTGCGGTGATGATAATGTTGGGCCTTATGAGGTCTGTGAAATAGGTGATACGCTGGAATGTACTTTTATTGATGCTGAGACTTATGAGGGTGGGATGGCAGTTTGTTATGCTGACTGCTCGGGATGGAATCTTTCAGCTTGTCAAGAAGCTGAAGATCCTGATGATGATATTTTAGATGATGATCCTGATAAGCTTTTTGAAGATACGAACGAAGATGGAATAGATGGTGACATTGAGAAATCGATCTTTGTGGATGGAGTGAATGGAAGCAATCTTAATCCCGGAACAATGGATAAACCGGTTGGCTCCATTACGAAGGGAATTCAGAAGGCTGTTGAATTCGGAAAGAAACACGTTCTTATTTCAGGGGGCGGATATAACGAATCAGTACAACTTGCTGACGGAATATCTCTTCACGGTGCTTACAGTGGAAAACCATTGTGGAATAGAGGTGTTATCAATGCAGTTGTTATAAACGGTGGAGTCAAAGCTGTTACCGGTGAAGATGTCAGCAACATTACTATTTCATTTATAAGAATTAAGTCAGATAATGCTGTAACGGCAGGCTCAAGTTCTTATGGTATGTTCTTAAATAATACTTCATTTGTTGTTCTAAGCAATGTTGAAATAGAAGCCGGAAAAGGGGCGAACGGTGTGGATGGAAGTCCTGGCGATGATGGACTTGATGGTATCCAAGGGTCACAGGGAAATCCGGGTTGTGAAAGTGCAGGCGGATTGCTCGGCGGAATTTTTTGTGATGGGCCTTGTGAACAACCGTTAGGCGCTGGAGGTGGAACATCTCCTTGCGGAATGAATGGTGGAGCTGGTGGCGTTCCAGGGAGATCAAAAGCTATCGGCAGTCCTGGAGGTAATGGTGTCGGATCCTCTGATAATGGTGGTGCTGGTGGTATAGGAAACAACTATGATGATATGTGTCTTTTTACTGAAGGACTTCAAGTACATGGTGGTAATGGTCAAAACGGGGCCTTCGGTAATAACGGAGCCGGTGGAGAGAATTTTGGCGAATACAATATTAATGGATATATAGCTGCTGACGGTTTTGATGGAGAAGATGGTCACCACGGTCAGGGTGGTGGCGGTGGCGGTGGCGGAAAAGGCGGCACAAATACTTGTTCAAGTTATGGTAGCTCAGGCGGCAGTGGCGGCGGCGGCGGATGCGGAGGAAAGGGCGGAACTGGTGGAACTGGTGCCGGAGGTTCTTTTGCGATGTGGATTATGGGTAGTAGTGATATCGTTTTAGATGAGGTAAAGTTCATTTCTTCAGATGGTGGAAATGGAGGAAGAGGCGAGCATGGTGGAGATGCCGGTGTAGGAGGTCTTGGCGGAGATGGCGGTCCTTATGGTGGAAGCAAAGATCAGGATGACGGCGGCTGTGGCGGCTGGGGTGGACAAGGTGGCCTCGGTGGTGATGGCGCTCACGGCGGCGGCGGCGGTGGTGGTCCAAGCATAGGACTTGTGTATATAAATACGACACTTACTGGAATTCATACATGTGTATACCTGACAGGCCTTGGTGGAACCGGTGGCTACAGTGGTGAAAATCAGGGCGTTGACGGTCAGAAACTTAATTATCTTGACCTTTGATCAGTTCTTACGTTGAGCTTCTTCAACAAGGAAAAAAATCCCGCTAATAACAACAACAAAATAGAAAAGATAGACGAAATGCCAGATGTCAGTTACGTTCTTGACTTTTTCATGGATCCAGTATCCTGACATAATTCCGGCTTTTTCAACGAAAATGGATACAAAGTTAAGTCCTGCAGCAATAAAAAAGAACAAGATCTTTCTTAGGTGTTTTGGTTTTATAGTGTTAATGATTCTAAGTGAAATAAGTGCGATAACTCCACCGTAGATCGCTGAAAAAAGAACAATAGCAACTGGAAATCTGTAGCCGGGAAAATAGAAAATAGATTCAGGATATCTTGTGCCTTGTCCTTTAAAAACAGACAGGTTCATGATTTCAAGGGCAGTGGATGATGCAAGAAAGGCCAAAAGAGATAGAAAACGATTTATTGAGGTGCAGTAAAAAACGACAAAGATGACAAAACTAGTGAAAATTAAAATCTCAATAAGCATAAGGGCCTCTTTTCATTTATATCAGATATAATCTATTTATTATGCCAATAATGTCAAATTGCTTGATTTTTATGAATTATGTGGTATCAAATGACCAGAAAGTTCTTTTTCTGTTTTCTCTGCATGCGTTTTTACGCAGATTTTCACACAGTACAGCGAGGTAAATATGTGGAGCGGTAAAGCAAAGGAGATGTTTGAAAAATTGGAGCCTCTTGCTAAGAGCATGGGTTTAAAGATAGTCGAGATGGATATTCCATTTGGAAATAACGGAGTGTTCAGGGTTTATGTCGATAACCTGGATAAAAGTAGCAAAATGACAATAGAGGCGTGTTCAAAACTATCTCCTATCGTAAGTGACTTTATGGATACAGAAGATGTTTTTCCATTCAGATACTATCTTGAGATAAGTTCTCCGGGACTGGATAGACCTATCAGAAGATGGGAAGATATAAATGATGCTGTTGGAGAAACCTTGAAGATCAAACTTTCTGTGGCTGTTGACTCCAGAAAGAGGATCAAAGGAACTCTTGTTTCTGTAGATTATGAGAACGGCATTTTCACTGTTGAATGTGATGGAAGTGAAATAACTATAAAAAAAGAATTTGTTAAAAAGATAAATATTATTTGGAATGGAGAAAAGTGATGGATTTCAATTTGAAGGAACTGGTCGATCAACTTGTTAAGATGAAGGGTATTAAAAGAGAGCTTATCGTTGATATCCTAAAAGAAGCACTTTACAGAGCTGTTCAGAAAAAATTGGGCGAAGAAGCAGATATCGACATTATGTACGATGACGCCACTGGCGAGCTTCAGGCTTTCTACTTTAGAGAAGTTGTAGAAGTTGTTGAAGATAAACAGCTCGACATTAATCTCGAAGGGGCTAGGAAGCTTAATCCTGATGCTCAGATAGGTGACACGCTCGGATTGAAAATGGAAGCAGGCGAACTTGGACGTATAGCCGCTCAGGTTGCCAAACAGGTTATAATACAGAAAATAAAGACACTCGAAGGCGATCTCGTATATGAAGAGTTTAAGGACAGGCAGCTTGAGATCATAACCGGCACAGTTAGAAGATTCGAAAAGGGCGGAATTATCGTTGATATCGGTAAGGCTGAAGCATACATTCCTTACAGCCAGCATATCCCGACCGACCGTTTCAGAATTAGTGATAGAATAAAGGCTTTTATCACAGATGTTGTTAAAACTCCTCAGGGTTGCAACATTCTTTTAAGCCGTATCAATACGATGTTCCTTATAAAGCTTTTTGAGCTTGAAGTGCCTGAAATAGCTGAAGGAATAGTTAAGATCGAAGGTGTGGCAAGAGATGCGGGACACCGTTCAAAGATAAGTGTGAGATCTACAGACAGCGATGTCGATCCTGTTGGAGCCTGTGTAGGAATGAAAGGTTCAAGAATACAGAATGTAGTTCACGAACTCAGCGGTGAAAAGATAGATATAATTCCATGGGATGAAGATCCTGTTAAATATATCTGCAACACTCTTTCTCCTGTTGAAGTTTCACAGATAATTATCGACGAAGATGAGCACAGCATGGACGTTATTGTTCCGGACGATCAGCTTTCAGTGGCTATCGGACGTGGCGGGGAAAATGTAAGGCTTGCAAGTCAGCTTACAGGATGGAGCATCGATATTCAGAGTGAATCTCAGATGCAGATGATGCTTGAAGAAGCAAAAAGACGACTTCTTTTTATTGAGGGTATTGATGAAAGTATAGCAGATTCTCTTATCAGACTCGGCTACACGACCCTTGAAGATCTTACAACTGTTGAGCCTGAAGTTCTTTCCGAACTTCCTGATATTACGACTGAAAAGGCGAAGGATATTATAAAACAGGCGGCATCAATGCTTGATAAAGGTATGGGCGTTATTGATATTGATGAAGACCTTGAGGAAAAACTCAATGTTACTACGACCACACTTAAATGTATAAATGAAGAGCTTTCAGAATATATTGCAGAAAAAGGTTATCACAACCTTGCAGATATTCAGAGTGAACCTGATACAGAAACTTTCGCAAAGAATGCAGAGCTTAGTCTTAGAAGAGCTCGCCAGATTCGTTACAGCCTTCAGCTTCATATCGATGAAATGAATGGTCTTGTTACTTCAAACGGCAAAGTTAATGCCGATGCATTCTTTGATTTCAGTAAACTTGATGAAGACACAGAGGCAAAGACAGAGCCGACTGAAGAAAAGACGGAAAAGAAGGCGGAAGATTCAGCAAAAGAGAGTACAGAGAGTTAAAAAGATAGGATGAGGAAGGAAAGAACCTGCATATCCTGCGGTGAAAAGGCCGCTGGAGAAGAAATGCTCCGGTGGTTGAACATCAAAGGCAAGATCACGCCGGACTGGCTTGGAAATCTCGAAGGTAGAGCTATCTATACACACTTTAACAGAGAGTGTGTAGATCATCTTTACACGAGTAAAAGGCTCAATTCAAAGTTTTACGAGGGCACATTGGATCATTATTATCCACGGGATAAAATATTTGTGCACATTAAAGAGCAGGCTGAAAGATCTATGAGTCATTTTTTGTCTCTGGCCAGAAAATGTGGCGCAGTAACTCGAGGTCAGAACCTTATCGTTTCGAGTTTGAAGGATGGGTCGGATATAAAATACTGTTTTTATGCCGAGGACACTTCCTTGAGAACTGTGAAGCTTATGGAAAAGAATCTTGAAAATGTGAAAAGGATTCCTTTTACAAAAAGCAGCCTCGCCAACCTCTTTGATGGTCGGGATACAGCTGTTTTTGCTCTGAATTCCTCCCAGCTCTGCGAAAAAATTGTCTTTTATATTAAAGTATTTGAAAAATTTATTTCAGGAGATATTGATGCGAATAAGTGATCTATCGAAAGAGATCGGTGTAACGTCTAAGGATATTATGGAGTTCCTTAAGACAAAGAAAATAATTTACACCAGTCACTTTAACTCTGTAAACCCGGATGAAGAGCAGATCGTAAGAGAGAAGTTTTCTTCAGGGAAAGATGAATCTCCTAAACCGGCAACAACTATCATAAGAACTGGAAAGAGAAAGAGAAATTTCATTCCTCTTGATGAAAGAGCTGAGGCTGAAAAAGAGGCTCGAGCTGTTGAAGAGCTGAGGCAAAAAGAGGAAGATGCAAAAGCCGAAGAAGAGAGGGCTAAGCAGGAAGCAATGGAGCCCGAGGCTGTTTCAGAAGAGGAAGTCGTTGCTAAGGATCCAACGGCTGACGAAAAGGCTGAACGATCAGAAGATATACGGGAAGAGAAGCCTAAGAAAAAACTTAGTATTGAAGAAGAGGCAAGACTTCTTGCAAAGACTGAAGAAGTTGAGAAAGACAGTGAAAATAAAGGTGATCCTAAATCAACCGAAGAGAAAAAAGATGATGATTCAGCAGTAAAGAAACATAAAAAGATAAAGGTTGTTATTCCCGAGGCTGATTCTATTAAGGACACAGATGATAATAATAGTAAGAGAAAATCCAGAAAGAATAGAAATAATGAAGCTCCACAGGTAAAAGGCAAGGTCAAAGGTGGTGATGTAAGACAGTTCATGGATGACAGTTATCACTCAAAGTTCGCTAGAAAAAGAAGAAAGGACATGAGGAAGAAAAGGAGAGAACCTGCTATTGCGGCGAATCCTACAAAAGCGATTAAGATGGTGCTCAAACTGGAAGAGGCTGTAATAGTTTCAGATCTTGCAAAGAAACTTGGGATCAAGGTTAATCAGCTTATTGGAAAGCTCCTTGCAATGGGAGAGATGGTCGGAATAAATGACAGAATTAGTTACGATACATGTAACATAATTGCAGCGGAATTCGGCTTTACAACTGAAAACGTTTCTTTGAATGAAGAAACTTATATTGAGGTTGCCGAGCAAAGTGAAGATAGTCGGGTGACAAGACCACCGGTTGTTACTGTTATGGGGCACGTTGATCATGGTAAGACTAAGCTTCTTGATGCGATTCGTGATACGAATGTAGTTGACGATGAAGCTGGAGGTATTACTCAGCATATAGGTGCGTATTCAGTTGAACTTGATGGTGGAAAGATCACTTTTCTTGATACTCCGGGTCACGAAGCATTTACAGCAATGAGAAGCAGAGGTGCTCAGGCTACCGATGTTGTCATACTTATTATTGCTGCTGATGATGGTGTTATGCCCCAGACAGTTGAGGCTATCAACCACGCCAAGGCTGCCGGAGTTCCTATTATCGTTGCAATAAATAAGATAGATAAGCCGGAAGCTAATCCGCAGAAAGTAAAGAATGAGCTTTTGAAGTATGAGATCGTGGCTGAAGAGCTCGGTGGAGATACTTTGATGGTTGAAATTTCTGCGAAACAGAAGATAAATATTGATGGACTTCTTGAAGCTGTTCTGCTTCAGGTCGAGATGATAGATCTTAAAGCTGATCCGAGTAGACCCGCTGAAGGTATTGTTATTGAATCAAAGATGGATCCAGGCAAAGGTCCTGTTGCAACAGTTCTGGTTAAAGATGGAACTCTTAAGATCGGAGATCTGGTCGTTCTTTCAACTTCATGTGGTTATGTTCGAAGCATGATGGATTGGACTGGAGAGAGGGTTGTAGAGGCTGGACCTTCGATGGCTGTTGAGATAACAGGTATGGATAGCGTTCCTCCGGCAGGAGAAAAGCTCCATGTGTTCACTGATGAGAAAAAAGCAAGAGGACTTGTTGATCTTAGATGTAACAAATTGCGTGAAAAGAAATATGAAAATGACAGCAGAATGTCTCTTGAGAATCTTTTTTCCAAAATGGAAGCTGGAGATGTTCAGGATATCAATATCGTTGTGAAGGCTGATGTCGATGGTTCTGTAGAGGCTATCATATCTTCACTTAATAAGATCGAGCATGCGAAGATGAACGTTAGGATAATTCATGCAGCAGTTGGCGGTATCAATGAAAATGATGTTCTTCTTGCCAGCGCTTCAAATGGAATAATTGTCGGTTTTAACGTTAGAGTCGATAACAAGGCAAAGCAGGTTGCTGTTGCAGAAATGGTGGATATCAAAATATTCTCTATCATTTACGAACTTATAGATTCTATTAAGTTGGCAATGAGTGGAATGCTTGCACCGATCATACACGAGGACCTTATAGGAAAGATAGAGATCAGAGACATCTTTAAAGTCGGTAAGCTGGGAAATATAGCAGGATGTATGGTCATTGATGGAAAGGCTGTCCGTAAATGCAAGATCAAGCTTGTAAGAAATAACGTTGTTGTCCATCAGGGTATTCTTTCAACTCTTAAACGTTTTAAGGACGATGCTAAAGAAGTTAAGAAAGGCTACGAATGTGGTGCTACTATTGAGAACTTCAACGATATCAAGGTTGGCGATGTTATCGAGTGTTATGTAGATAGAGAAGTTAAGGATGAGGTTCTCTAATGGCTGGAGAGATACGAAGAAGAAAAGTTGCATCAGCGATCAGTAGATTTCTGAGCACATTTCTTGTCAGTGAATATGGTGCTACTCCTATTGCGATGATCCAGATCAACAAGGTTGAAATGACAGTTGATCTGAGACTTGCAAAGATATATTACTACACATTCAATAGCGAGGAACGGGAAGAGATCCAGGCACTTCTTGAAAAGAGTAAGAAAAACATCAGATTCAGATTGGCGAATCATATTAAGAATCTTAAGTTTGCTCCGGATGTAAGTTTCATCTTCGATGGTTCCGTTGAAAAGTCGATAAGGATCGAAAAGATCTTTGACGAAATAAAAAATGAGGAAAAACCCGGAGATGAGGATGAGGATGTTTAAAGGTGTTATCCGTCAGATAATGTCAGCTCAAACAGTTATCATTGCAGGACACGAGATGCCCGACGGAGACTGTATGGGAAGTTCTCTTGCTTTGGCTTCAATGCTTAGAAAAATGGGCAAGGAAGTTTCAGTTTTCAAAGAAGATCCTTTTCCTTTTAACTACCTTTTTCTTGAGGGAGCTGATGACTATATTTCAACACTTCCTGAAAAAGACCCGGATCTTTTTATAATTCTAGACAGCGGATCTCCGGAAAGAGTTGGTGAGACGCTTTACAAGAGACTTCAGGACACAAAAAGTCCGAAACTGCTAATTGATCATCATCTTCAGAGTGATGAAAAGAAAGCTTTTTATGACGAAGCGGTTGTTGAAAGCGGAGCCTGCGCAACTGCCGCATTGATATATAAATTAAGTCAGGATCTTGATCTTGAACTTAACAAGGCCGAATCAGAGGCGATCTATGCTGCTATCATGAGCGATACTGGTGGATTGCGTTATGGAAGTACAAATAAAAATGCGTTTATTATTCTCAGTGAACTGCTTGACAAGGTAAACCCATGGGAAATATCATCGAATATTTATGAAAACGTGCCTGTGGAGCAGCTTAAACTTCTTGCGGAAGTGCTTGCTGACATGAGAATGCTTT
>Ga0222665_1001070_pt1 | contig 13358 bp, 9 predicted proteins | sample AntAcemetagen653_FD_179853 | JGI IMG/M metagenome (GOLD analysis project Ga0222665, IMG submission 179853) | Saline water microbial communities from Ace Lake, Antarctica - #653 | ecosystem: Environmental > Aquatic > Non-marine Saline and Alkaline > Saline | place: Antarctica: Ace Lake | collected...
ACGTTAAGATAATCTAAAACTGATCACTCACTTCTTCTCATGAATTCAGCAGCATTTTCAGGAAATGTCGGATTGACATAAACACCGCCTTCAAGCAGATCGGAATTGATCCTGGTGATCCTGGGGATGATCGTTATATGCCAGTGATAGGCGAGAGCTTCAATTTGTTCATTCTGACCACTGTTAACCGGATGATAATGAAAAAAGCAGTTGTAGGCCGGTGAATTGAGTGCTTTCCGCATTTTAGCAAAGACGGTCTTTGCGGTTATCGCAAGCTCTTTCACTGCATTTTCACTTACGTTATCAAATATGTTCTTGTGTCTTTTGGGAATTATCATTATCTCAAATGGAAACCTGCTGGCATAGGGACAGATCGCAACAAAAAGCTCATTTTCATAGATGATTCTCTTTTGATCTTTAAGCTCCTGCTCAACAATGTCACAGATAAGGCATCTTTCCTTTCTCTGATAATATTCAATACTGTTATCGATCTTTTTCTGAATAAAAGGCGGAACAAAAGGCAGTGCTTTTATTTCAGAATAGTTATGATCAATAGCACCACCTGCGGCAAGACCTCTATTCTTACTTACAAGAATATATCTGAATCTCGAGTCTTTTCTAAGATCTGCAATTCTCTCCCTGACGATATTAAAAGCATCGGAAATCTCTTCGATCGAGAGTTGATCAAAATAGATGTTGCTTCTGGGAGTTTCGACAACAACTTCATGCGCACCTACTCGGAGCATTTCATCATAAACTCCGTTACCCGTGGATCTTTTCGCACTTTCCACGTTGAGTATCGGATTCTTCGCCGGAAAAACTCTCGAAGACCAGCCTTTATCAGCATAAGCCGGATTAATTTTCCTTAAAATATCCTTTCCTGTAGCATACTCAAGCCCCGGCAGATAAGGATTTATATCAAACTTTGCCTCCCTTTCTGAACTCTGATAGACCATGGTGTTACCCTTTTCAGGAGTAAACACGACCCAGCAGTTATTCAGAGGATCTCTTCTCATTGAACCTTTTGTCATCATTATTTCACCTACCTTTTAAACATCCCATAGAGTAAAAATAGTCTCTTCATCGGGTACCATCAGATTAATTGACCCTGACGAAGGTATCCTCTCAAGTTCAAGTCCTTCATCAGAAATGATCTTAAAATACAGACTTATCTTTTCTCCTTTTTTCAGTCCCGCCATCTCGGAGTTTAAACTGAATTCTATAACCTCATCAAAAGCAGCCTTTCCTGCACCGACTATCTCTCCAAGCAAACCAGTCTCATTGTTAAAATTAACAGTAAAATCAACGACATCCATCCTTGTTACCGGAAGGCTGAAATCAAGGTCTTTCCCATTCATAAGAAAACCTTTGAGAGTGTATTTTTTATACTCATAAAAACTAACAGGATCCACAAGCTGGATCTTAAAATACAGATAATTCTTATCAAAACCGTAAAAAACCGTATCTGTCAGCTTAATGGAGTTATACATCGCTCCGCCAGTTTTGCGGGAGTTTTCAAAAACACCGGCACCGGACCATTCGTAATAGCTGTCATTCCTTCCTGTAATCGCAGGTTTAATCGTGTTCGTCGGATTAATGAGAACATTTACACTTGAAGAAGATCCAATCGGAATATCAAGAAAAGTCGGATATTTTTCTCCAAGAAGGTTATAGACCCTGCGAAGATGCCTTCTGAAAAGTCTGTCAAAAAGCCAGTCATTCTCTGTTGAGAACTGCGGGCCGTACCACCAGAACCAATCACTACCTTCAGCTCTGTAAAGTGAACGCATTACCTCTTTATCAACATCAGGAACAACAACGTTTTCCTTTCGGTACTTCTCATAAAAATCTCTCACACGTTTAAGATACTCCCAGGCCGTGTTGTCTTCACCGTTACCTATCCATATTTCATAGTTACTGTTGATCCAGGAACCGGAAAAAAGTTTAGGTAGCGGCTGCATGATCTCATGAGCTTCACTTTCAATAACTTCTTGAAAAGTTGAAGTCACAACATCCTGATTATTCTGAAGTCGGGTAAATAGTTCCTTAATAAAATGCACTCCGTTATCAGGATAACTTTCCCATGCATTTTCTCCATCAAGAATAACTGAGACCACCGGTTCCGGATGTCCCTGAGGCAGGTTAAAACGGACACTTTTTACATAGTTCAGAAAAACATCAACTGCATTAGAAGGTTCCATTCTGGAAAACGAAAAACCCAGAAGATCACTGAGGTATTTATCTCTGAAAAAACCGACGATATGTTTATCTCCGGTTGCTTTCAATCTGTATGGTCTGTAAAGAACCGAAGACTTGTCATGTGTTCCAAGTGAATTGAGCAAAACACCCTCATCAGTTGCAAGCCATTTTACACCGGCTTCAACTGCTAGAGGAATAATTTCAGGAGAAACTGAACCTTCAGACGGCCACATTCCCTGAAGCTCTCTCCCCCAGAATTTTTCACTGTACTTTTTGCCTTCACTTAAATGCCAATTTGCATCTTCAGGATAGGAAAACCTCTCAGGCAAAGGCGCAGATGAACTTCTTGCCGATATTTCCGTATCATAAACAAGTGGTAGTATCGGATGATAAAAAGGTGTAAAACTCAGCTCAATGACACCTTTTTCAGCAAGATCTCTATAGATCGGAGCGATCTCATTTAGAACTTTTCTCTGAATATCAAGAACGTCAGCTTTATCCTGCGGTGTGAAAAGTCTGTCCTTTTCATCAAGCTCCACAAGTCTGGGATATCTTTCCCTAGCCATAAAGCCGAACCATTTCAAATTGAAAAGAACCTGAAGATCAAAGATCTCATCATCAGAGAACATCTTGGACATTTCAGCCCAGTTCAGTTTATTTTCATAACGCTGCCTCTTGCTGAGGATCTTATGATACCGGGGAGACGTCTTTACCAATCGCTCCCAGTTAAGCATGAAAAAGTTTTTGAGAACAAAGGCCTTCTCTTCATTTTTCATATCTTTAGGGTCCATCAATGTGTGCTCAAGCCATGGATCTGTAACATTATTGTCAGTATAATCCACAAGCTGTTCTATCAGTGAAGGAACAACATTGATAACCCCTTTTACACCATATTTTTCCATTGCAAGAGGAATGTCGTAATAACCTTTAAGAGCATGAAGTCTCACCCAGGGCATAAGATATCTACCTGTGCTTGCATCTCTATAATAAGGCTGATGCATATGCCAGAGAAAAACCAGTTTGGTCATGGGTTATCTATCCTCCTGAAAATTATAGTTTTTCGGCACCACAACAATTCCTTCCTCTGTTACCGTGAAACCTCTTTCAAGATCTTTTACAAGATCGTATCCAATCTTTGTTTCAGCTGGAACAATAACTTTTTTATCAATGATAACATTTTTAAGCTGACAATATCTTCCAATTTCAACATCGTTAAGAATAATACAGTTTTGAAGCGATGAATAACTGTTAACTCTGACTCCGGGAGAAAGGACCGAACGATTTACTGATCCACCACTGACAATACAACCCTCAGAGATAATAGAATCAGTAGCAACTCCAAGCCTTTTATTCTTTTTGTCGGCAAAAACAAACTTTGCAGGCGGCATTTTGATCTCCGGGAAACCAAAAATAGGCCACTGCCTGTTGTAAAGATTAATTGCAGGAGAAACTGAAACGAGATCCATATGTGCATCGAAGTAACTTTTTATTGTTCCCACATCTCTCCAGTAAGGTTTTTCGTAAGAATCTTCCTCGGGCATATAGATCTTATTTTTCAGGAAATCGTAAACATAGACCCTCGCATAAGGATAAAGTGCAGGAATAACATTCTTTCCAAAATCATGCACACTGCTACTATCCTGCGCATCTTCTGTAACAGCCTCTACAAGAACATCTGCTTTAAAAAGATAGTTCCCCATACTCACAAGAGCCATATCCGGTTTTCCCGGAATACATTTAGGCTTTTTAGGTTTTTCTTCAAAACCTATCATGCGGTAATCTTTGTCTATCTCGATAACTCCAAATTCCGAAGCCTCTTCTATCGGCACAGGAATAGCAGCGATCGTCATATCAGCCTTCTTCAGGTTGTGATAACTATGCATCTGAGACACATCCATCTTATAAATGTGATCTCCGCTAAAAACAAAGACATCTCTTGGGGATTCATCCCGGATAAGATTCAGATTCTGATAGATTGCATCTGCACTTCCAAGGTACCAGTTATCTCCCGTTCTCATCTGTGCCGGAACACTTGAAACATACTGATTGAATGCCTGTGAAAGTATCCAGTTACTTGAAAGATGCTCATTAAGCGAATTACTCATGAACTGTGTGAGAACTTTTATCTGCATATAACCGGAATTAATGAAGTTGCTCAGAACGAAATCTATTATTCTGTAGTTTCCTCCAAAAGGAACAGCTGGTTTTGCTCTGTCAAGTGTAAGTGGCGACAATCTTTTTCCCTGCCCGCCAGCAAGTATCATTGCTAAGGTCTTAGCCATTATTTCCCCCTATTAACTATTGAATTCATTAAGTTTTCCCTGAAGCAAAGCTTTTATTTCATCGACTCTTTTCGCAGAATCAGCTTCAACTCTCATCACAATCACATTCTGAGTGTTGCTCGGTCTCATAAGTCCCCAGCCATCATCGAAAGTTACTCTGACACCATCAACATCGACAACGTCATAACCTTCCTTCTTAAAAAACTCCACAGTCTTATCAACAATACCGAACTTCTTTTCCTCATCAACTTCGACTCTTATCTCAGGCGTAGAAAAAGTCTCCGGAATTCCTTCAAGCAGTTTCTTGAAATCAACCTTATCCATCTTTGAAACTATCTCAAGAAGTCTGAAAGTTGAATAGATCGCACAGTCATAGCCGAAGAAACGATGTTTAAAAAAGATATGTCCACTCATCTCGCCGCCAAGCTGTGCACCGAGCTCTTTCATCTTTGCCTTGATAAGAGAATGTCCGGCCTTCCACATCACACCATTTCCACCACGGGCCTTTATGTCATCATAAAATGTCTTGCTGCATTTCACTTCACCGATAATCGTGGCTCCCGGAACTGCTTCAAGCACACTTCTTGCAAAAATTGTCAGAACCTTATCGCCCCAGATGACCTCACCGTTTCCATCAACAAGACCGATCCTGTCCGCATCACCATCAAAACCGATTCCCATAACAGCATCACTTTCTTTAACGGTCTTTATCATGTCCTGAATGTATTCCACAACTGTCGGATCAGGATGATGGTTCGGAAAAGTTCCATCAGGTTCTTCAAAAAGACTCGTCACATTTACACCCATTTTACGAAGCAGAGGAACTGCAACAAATCCGCCGACACCGTTTCCACTGTCAATGACGATTTTAAGTCTCTCTGGATTTTTGATCTTAATATTTTGAAGAATATACTTATTAAAATCAGGAATTATGTTGTACTCGCTTTTTCTTCCTTTATCCGCTGCATCAATGAAATCTTGCGCTTCCATAATGTCAGCGATTTCCTGAATTCCATCGCCAAAGACCGGAAGATCGCCCAGATTGATCTTAAAACCATTATATTCAGGTGGATTATGGCTTCCTGTGATCATTATTCCACCCTGAACATCAAGATTAAAAAGAGAATAGTATAAAAGACCAGTCGGAACCATTCCAAGAAAAATTGTGTCAATTCCCGAATCGTTAAAACCTTCAATGAGAGCCTTTGCAAAAACAGGAGAACTCTCTCTTGCATCATGACCGATACTTACTTTTTTAAGCGAGGGATTCTTTCTTTTAAAATACGATGCGCAACCTCTTGCCAGATTATAGGCAAAATCTCCGCCGAGATCTCTATCCACGAAGCCTCTTACATCATACTGCCGGAAAATAGTTCTGTTGATCTTCATTTTAGCCTCCAGTTATTTCTTTGCGCAAATTTTCTCAAGTCCATATTCAAAAATTATATCAGATACATCTCCAATCGGAGTTTCTGTCGGATGATAAAGAGGAATATCAAAACCCTGATACTTGATTACTCCGCCACCGCCATCCTGCATAACGTTTATCGCAGTAATAACTTCAAGCGTCTTTCCAAAACCAATAGCAGAGATACAAAGCGAATCGACATCAATTTCACCGGATTCAGTTTCCTGCTCACCAACTGCGATTATAACATCGTTGTCACCAAGTGGACTTACGTTGTAGTAATCAGGAGTGATCTCGTCACCTTTGAACATAAGAACAACCTGCGGCCCATACATTTCAATATCCTGAAAAGTCAAAGTGTAGGCAATTGAAGTAAAAAGTGTAAAAAACTTCTCCGGAAGCGGATCAAAACCTTTGTTCACTGCCAAACAGAAAGTTCCACCAGTTTTTCCAGTTCCTATGAGAGTTGCTTTTGTCAATATCTGCATAGTGTTATTAGCATAACCGCCACTTATATCAATAGGAGTGTCACCTTTATGATTAAACGCATAAGTAGCATCAAATTCACATTTTTCATCGCCTTCCTGAGGAACGCAGAGTTTCTGGGAATCAGTAACACCGTTCACCGTATCAACTACCATCTTTGAGATAAATCCGTAAGGCACAACTTCAACTGTCTTTTCACAGGCGGTGTCGTCCCAACCGCATTCAGCGCTACAGGTAACATCTCCACCCTTATATTTTTTCCAATCAAGATCTATACATTTCATCGTACCATCAGTTTCACAATCCTCACCCTCTTCAACTTCTCCATTTCCACACTGAGGAAGACAAGAAGAAGTATCATATTCGCTACAATCGTCCTTACACGTCGCAAAACCTGTAAGAAAACCAAGTGTTGAACATTCAACAGAACCACCGTCACACCCTTCGCCCTCTTCTTCAAAAGAATTACCGCAAATGGCCTTTGCAACACAACCTTCCACATCAAAACCGGAGCAATCATCTTTACAGTTTGCAGTTCCAGTGCTGTATTTTTCCGGATCGATCTCTGTACATGGCTTTGTTCCACCATCGCAAAGCTCGCCCTCATCAACTTTACTATTTCCACAGAAGGACACATCGTCCTGTAATTCATTATCCAGCTTTTGATCATCCGCTGTTTCAGCAAGGTCATCCGTTTTTACCTTGTCATCACTTAGACTGTTACTTGCACTACCGCAGGAAACAAAAAGAAAAACGGCAAAAACAACTAAAATAATTAAACTAAAGCGCATGACCTTCCTCACCAAAATTGTTACGTCACAACATTCTACTTGTTTGTATTAAAATAACAATGTTAGATGGGGTTAGATTTAATGAATTAATCGATCGTATCTAGAATTGGTTCAGCATCAAAATTTATTTTAAGATCCTTGCGATGTTTCGCTGCTGAAGTCATAAGGTCCTTAAGTTTTTTCAGTTCAACATCCTCATGGAAATCGTCTTCAAAAGTAAGTGCAGAAAGCATCAACTCGTTGTTCTTAAGACTGAAAACTAGATCAGTGAGTTTAAAATTCTCTCTTAGCGCGAACTCAAAGAACTCACCTATCCTTTCTTTGGGAACCGTTGTAATCGGAGCGTCAAGCACTATAAATTTTGTAGCCTGAACATAGGAGATCTTGATCCAGAGATCATCGTTTGAGAATTCCCAGAACATTGGTCCGCCTCTTGAAAGTTCCGGGTCGAATCCTGAGTCTTTGATCATCGACTCTATCTTTGCGACTATTCCTTCTGGCTTAAAGGGTCTTGTGTGAATATCGTCCTTATCAAATCTGAACCCGCAGTTGTTGCAGAAGTCTCCCGAGATATCCTCTTTTTTCTGCGTAAGTCTGCAAGAACGGCATCTGATGGCAACAGATCCTTTTAGAGACGAATATGATTCAAGACATTCCTTTATGTATGTAAAAGGCAGTGAAAAGGACAGCGACTCCGCATCACGGATGATAAAGGTGTTCATTCCTATTATTTCACCGTAAGTATTGATGAGCGGTCCTCCGCTGTTTCCCGGATTGATCGCAGCATCTATCTGAAAATACTTTATTCCGTTGTAATCCCTTTCTGTTTTTGAGATTATTCCACTTGTCGAGGTGTATTTGAGTCCCAGAGGATGTCCGATCGCAAGGACTGTGTCACCTTCGTTAACTTCCTTTTCTGAAAGAATCGGTCCTTCTGTTGCAGGAACCGGAGATTCAATAAATGCAACATCAAGATGCGGATCGATAAAGACCACTTTTGCCGTTGTCTTTTCAAATTCCCTTCCGTTGACTACAACTTCTTCACAGTTCTTTACAACGTGGTAATTTGTGACGATGAGTCCTTCGTTAAAAAGTATAAATCCTGTCCCACCGCTGTAAGGTGTCGCGATCTGGACCACACATTTTCTAAAAGTGTCTATTATTTCATTCATTTTCTTCATTGCGTCTTCATCCAAAAATTTAAGAATGTAATCTCATTGAGGAAAGAATACGTAAAGCTGTTAACGTTCTCATATCTGAGGTTCTGGATATAAAAAATCAGCTTTGGATATGTCTTTCTATTCCTTGATATGATCTTTTGTATCTGACTCTCAATAGTCCATTTGCTGAACTTATTCTGGACAGGATCATAGAGATTGCATTTTATTCCCATTTCCTCAAAAAATTCAGGATAGAAAATCTTGTAGTAAAGCGTCAGCAATTCCCTGACTGCGGGAAATATTCCCTGAAAATATAGAACATATCCCAAAGCCTGCTCATAAACTGCCTGAGTATGTTTATCCAGTCTTCTTTCAGCGTAATATTTTGCACTGCTGAACTCTTTGAGAAAGAACTGCACAAGATCGTTATGAGTAGAAGCGTTCACTATCGCAAAAGTTTCTACAGTTTTAAAGAATGAAGCTTTCATATCCTCATCAGACATATCGAGAATATCCCGGAGATACGACATCATCTTCCTGATCTTTTCAGGCACACTAATCACCTTGTCGCTATAGATAGCAACAGCCATATCGTTAAGTTTCCAGACCTTCGCCCTTGGAGAAAGCAGAAAATCAACACGGTATGAAAGTGCCAGCAAATAGTGAGACATCACATTCGCATCTTTATCCGGAGTCATCGAAGAAAGATCACTAAAAGTGTCGTTTATCCACTTTTTAAGATACTTCACCTTGATGTCACGTTCAGTTTCAGGAATCTCTTTGGGAGCGCGCGCAAAACTTTCCTCGAGCATTCCAAAATCATCAAAAAGTGCCTGAGAATGAATGTCAGCCTTCATCGCCATTTCCTTTATCGCGTAGTAAAGTTTTATCGGCGAACACTCACTAATCGGAGAATGATGTTTAATAATAACAGTTTTGTCATCAATGCAGAAACAGTTGTAGTGCATCATGAAGTTCTTGATAAGCAGATCTCGAAAAAGCGCAGTAGCAACACCATTAAATCGACCGATCTCAGAGGAAACATAAAGTCCCTTGTCATCAAAAGTTCCCTTAATGATAGCGCTGCCGTGAACGATCTCGAACTCAATCTTGTCGAATTCTTTTGTATAAGTTACATTTTTGTGCGGAGGATTTTCCAGATAATCCAGAAACCGCTCGAAACTCGCAACATACTTCTTATCCTTAAAAAGCTCAGTCGCCTCTTTCCAGATCTTGGTATAAGCATAAGGTTTGTTGCACTCGAGGAAATGTCCGAACTCAACACCATTATTTTGTGTCGATTCTTTCTTTCCAGTCAAAAAATCAAAAAGTCCCATGATAACCTCAAAAAGATTTTTGGAAGTTTACACTATTTGAGAATGTTTTGGAATTTTTAGACCTTTCCCTAAATCCCTTACCTAAAGGCAAGGGACTTAAATCATAATTCCCCAAATTGAAATCACTTCCTTTTCCTTGATTGAGAAGGAACGAGGATGAGGTCTGACCTTTCCCTAAATCCCTTACCTAAAGGCAAGGGACTTTGAACCGATATCTTACCAATTGAAATAGCTTCCTTTTCCTTTAGGAGAAGGAGCGAGGATGAGGTCTGACTTTGAGTTAGCCATCAATACTAGTTTCTTTGACAACTTCTCTGACTTTCTTAAGAACTTTGTCTATATCTTCTTCAATTTCTTTATTCGAAACCCTGAGGATTGTACACCCTAAACCTTCTAATATTTTCTCTCTTTCAAAGTCTCTTCTTTTCTGAAAACTATGAATATCTCCATCGACTTCAATCACCAAACCGCTTTGAACACAGTAGAAATCAACAATAAACCGATCAATTATATGCTGTCTTCTAAATTTAGCTCCCAGTTTTCCACCTCTCAACTCTTCCCACAGAATTCTTTCTGCTTTCGTAGGATGTTCTCTCATTTCCAATGCAACTTCATATAAAGCATGATAAACTTGTCTACTTTTAACTGCCGAAATCACTTTAGGATTTTGCTTTGCCACACTCTCTCCAACGCATTAGTCTTGGTTTGATTATGTTATGTTATTAATATTAAAATTCAAGAGGTTTTTGACCTTTCCCTAAATCCCTTACCTAAAGGCAAGGGACTTTGAACCGATATCTTCCCAATTAAAACTGCGTCCTTTTCCTTTAGGAGAAGGAGCGAGGATGAGGTCCGACCTTTCCCTAAATCCCTTACCTAAAGGCAAGGGACTTAAATCATAATTCCCCAAATTGAAATCACTTCCTTTTCCTTGATTGAGAAGGAACGAGGATGAGGTCCGACCTTTCCCTAAATCCCTTACCTAAAGGCAAGGGACTTAAATCATAATTCCCCAAATTGAAATCACTTCCTTTTCCTTGATTGAGAAGGAACGAGGATGAGGTCTCTTGAGTCCGAACCTACTTTTCCTTCTTTTCTTTCTCTATCCAATTTCCCCCGAGCGCTCTATGAAGTTGGACTCTTGAGAGGATCGCACCTTTTGTGATTGTAAGATTAAGTTTTTTCATGGAGATTATGTTCTTTTTCAGTTCAAGAAGTGCTGGATAGGAATAGACTCCTTTTTCATAGCGTGTTCTTGCAGTTTGATAGATCTTTTCCATTGAGATGAGTCTCTTTTCGACACTATTTTTCTGAATATCTGCGTTTTCAAGGGTTAAAAGTGCGTCCTCGACTTCTCTAAAAGCATTTAGGACTGTTTTTTTGTAGTTAAGCTGTGCCTGCTGATAGAGGACAAATTTCTGATCTACAACTGCGTATTTGCTTAGCCCCGCAATTGAATAGCTCACATCTGCACCGGCTGAAGCTGTGAGAAAATCACTGGTAAAAAGTTTTGTAAACTCCATAACATTGAGATAACCAAGGAGTCCTGTAATTGAGATCTTTGGAAAAAGATCAGCCCTTGCAGCTCCTATATCCTGTCTTGCCGCTTCAACCTTGAATTCAGCCGCTTTTATATCCGGTCTATTCTTTAAAATTGATGCCGGAAGTCCTGCCGGGATCGGATCATAGTTTTCAGGAAGTTCACCAACTCCTGTTTCAAGAAAACCCTTTGGATATTCACCGATAAGAACAAGCAGAGAATTTATTTTTTTCTTAAGATCACTTGAAGATGAATTTAAGGCGGCTTCGGCACTTTCAAGCTGCTGAGAACTTTGCTCAAGTTCAGTAAGACTGCTCATTCCCGATTCATACTTCTGCTTTGAAAATCCGTAAAGCTCTTTTGCGATCTCAAAAAGATCTGTGTCATATTTTTTCACTTCCTGAAGTTCTCTCAGGTCATTATAGAGTATTATCGTTTGAGAAATTATTGAGAGATAGACTGTCTGCAGATCTTCCTTGGTTGCAAGAAGGTTTGCGATCACAGATTTTTCCTGACTTTTGAGCCTTCCCCAGATATCAAGTTCAAATGAAAGTCCTAGATTTAGTGTATAGCTATCCGTAGTTTTCGGTGCATACCCCATCTGACCATTGCTAAAAGAAACAGCCGGAGCCCTTCCGTAAGATCCACCAGCCTTTGCTGAAAGCATTGGGAAGCGCAGTCTTCTGGCCACTCCGAACTGACTATCCATCAGATTAACACGGCTTATAGCAAGCATTATGTCAAGATTGTTAACTATCGTTTTTTCCACAAGTTCATTAAGCGTTTCATCGTTAAATCTTTCCCACCATTTATATGGAGAAACTTCATCTTGTGTGACAGAATTGATCTGACTTGAGAACTTTTCAGGAGCTTTCTGCTCTTTTGCGAGATCCTTTTTCTTTGGAGCCATTGAGCATGAAACAGCAAAAAATGCTAAAATTATCACAGAAAGTAGTTTTCTCATTGTGCCACCTCCTGTTTTTTGCCTTTTATAAGATCTTTAACATCCTCAACCATAAGGATTCCTGCAGGAACTAGAACAAGAGTTGTCACCGTTGAAAAAACAACTCCAAATCCGAGACTTATAGCCATCGGGATAAGAAACTGAGCCTGCAGACTCGTCTCAAATATTATCGGAAGAAGTCCGGCAAATGTTGTTACCGAAGTCAGAAGTATTGGCCTGATCCTCTGTTTGGCAGCGAGAATTACAGCATCTCTTACCGTCTCCCCTTTTTCTTTTACCAGCTCATTTATAAAATCGACGAGAACCAGAGAGTCATTAACAACAACTCCCGATAGTGCCACAACTCCTATCAGACTCAATATTGTCATATCCCGTCCTAAAAGAACATGCCCGAAGATCGCACCTATTAGTCCGAAAGGAATAGCGCTCATGATAATAAGCGGTTGAAAATAGGATTTAAAAGGTATGGCAAGAAGAATATAGATGAGTAAAAGTGCAATCGCATAACCGATAACAAGACTGTTAAGCGACTTCGCCTGCTCTCTTTGAGAACCCTCGAACGAGTAAGATACATTCTGAAATCTGGGAAGAACATCCTTTTCCAGTCTCTTCGCAAGATCTCTATTTATTTCATTAGAATTAGCAACCAGATCATCAACATCGGCTGTAACTGAGGCAATTCTCGTTCTGTTTGAACGGTTTATCGAAGCATAACCTCTTCCCATTTCAACTTGTGCAACATCAGAAAAAGGGATCTCATCTCCACCTTTTGTTCTGATCATCATGTTTCTCACATCGGCAAGTGATCTGCGCTGATCCTCTTTATACCTTATCATCACACGGATCTCATCCTGACCTCTCTGAATTCTCAGAGCCTCGTCACCAAAAAATGCCTGTCTGACCTGAAAAGCAAGATCGTTAGTTGTAAGTCCCAGCGTTGAAGCAGAAGGTTTGAGCTTTAGTTTAAGCTCCTCCTTTCCTTCCTGGAGAGTATTTTTTATGTCAAAGACACCCTTATATTCCCTAAGTATATCCTCCGTCATTTCCACAGCCGCAGCTAAATCTTCTTCTCTTTCACCTGCGAGCTCAACCTCAATTGGATTTCCGGAAGAAAAAAGATTCGCCTGAAAAGTGAGAGATCTCACTGAAGGAACCGGCCCAGTCAGTTCTCGCCACCTGTTGACCATTTCT
>Ga0222665_1001072_pt1 | contig 13352 bp, 14 predicted proteins | sample AntAcemetagen653_FD_179853 | JGI IMG/M metagenome (GOLD analysis project Ga0222665, IMG submission 179853) | Saline water microbial communities from Ace Lake, Antarctica - #653 | ecosystem: Environmental > Aquatic > Non-marine Saline and Alkaline > Saline | place: Antarctica: Ace Lake...
ATTGATGAGACCCTGCATGAGCCAACTCCGGTCGCCCTACGGGCTCCCTCCGTTGGCTCATGCCGCGTATCTTACCATGTAGTGTAATTCAATGCCAATTTTGAGCTATAAAATCAGAAACCTTGGGCTCTGCTTCGGGTCCGGTCCATTCAATGTCTCCTGGGGAAGATGATAAGAAAGAAAGTAAACGGTAATCAGTGATCAGTAAGCAGAGGCGCCAAGCTAGGCGAAGCACCGATTACTGATCACCGATTACTGATTACTATATTCATTAAACCACTCAACGCTCCGACGAACTCCCTCCTCCGTCGAAGTGGGGGGGAGATAACCCAGCAACCTCTTTGCTTTTTTAATGCTGAAACTGTAGTCGTTCACTACTTGAGCGATTCGGTACGGTGTAATCGCCGGGGGATTTGAGGAGTGAAAGAGAGTATATAACTTCTCCAATCCCCAGGCGGCTGGACGGAGGAGAGCGGAGGGGACAGGGAATCGGGGCGCAGGGACACCCAGTTCACCGGCGATCCGGGCTAGAAATTCGCGCCACGGGATATCGTTCCCATCGGAGATATTGAAGGCATCTCCAGATAGGCAATCGGACCGGATAGCCAGCTCGGTTGCGGTGACCAGGTTATCGATATAACAGGGGGATGTCAGATGTCTTCCCCCGGCCGGGAAACAGGGCATTCCCTTCCGAAGAGCCTTGAAGAGGGGATAGGTAGTGGTCAGGTCGCCGGGGCCAAAGACATTGGACGGCCGGAGAATAATCAGACGGAGACGATCCCGATATTTGAGAATCTCCCGCTCGGCTATTACTTTGGTAAGGCAATAGGGATTTCGGAAGGGAGACGGTGGTCTATCCTCCCCGGTTAACCGGTTCCCGGCAAAGCCATAGATCACGGTTGAACTGAAATGAATGAACCGCTCCACCCCACCCGTAACCGCCGCCTGAACCAGGTTCAGCGTCCCTTCCACATTTGTCCGGGAGAAACTATCGTAGCCTCCCCAATCACTGGACCGGGCCGCTGTGTGGATAACTACATCAAATCCCTGAAGAATATCATCCAGCGGATCATTAAGCGAAGCGTACCGAAGATCATAGGATCCCCCGGTAAGACGAAAAAGATCCGAGGTCTCCCGCACCATCCCGCTCACCTGAAAATCATTAAGCATCGAAAAATGGAGGAGAAGATGAGATCCGATAAAGCCATTGGCACCGGTTATCAATATTTTGCTTTTTGGATTGTCCCGCCGGTTCATCTATCGTTAATTATTTGGGTCAAGGTATGGGTTCATTTCAGCAAATGTCAGGGATAATACAGTTCCCAGTACTGATACAATAGCACACATATAGAGATAGATGGAAGCTTATGATCGCGCAAATATTTACCGGATCTATTTCTCCGGCGAGAGCAAATTAATCGGCCTACCGGTCCAATATTGATTCATATTGAATAAGAAGCTTTCAAGCAACCAATGAGCGCGCAGGATTGAAAAAAGATATTTATATTGTCTAATTAACTAATGTGATATAATTTATAAAGTTCGTTAGGAGAACTGCACGAAGCACACAACTCAGATACAATTTTCATTTTCTAGTGAATATGGCAACTATATTATTTTTACTTGGAAGGAGATAGAAAGATGACCCAGAATGATAATGACCGGCAGGTAATTGAGGAATTGAATGAATTGAGGAATCTGATAAATGTCGTTCAGTCACAGAAGAAACTCTATACTCCGGGGGGAGAACAACTGGTCCTCCTCTCCAGTGCCCTAGAAAGCCTGAGCGAAATGATCATTATCACCGATCTTAATCATGAAATCATCTATGTCAACGCGGCATCGAAAAATATTATTGGATACGATCCTGACGAGATGATAGGAAAGACCGCGGCGGAGTTCTTTGAAGGAATCCCGGGTAATCCCCTCAACCTGGCAGAGCAAGCATCAGAGAAAAGTGTGAACGGACTCTGGAAAGGAGATTTCTTTAACCGGAAAAAAGATGGTACAATTATAAATGTCCATATCGCATTGACCTGGCTCTTCGATAAAGATAATAATACGATCGGATGCGTTGGTGTTACCAACGATATTACCTCCCGGAAAAATATGGAAAAAGAACTCCTGGAAGCCAACCAGTCATTAAAGGAACTGGACCGGCTAAAATCCGATTTTCTCACCTCAACCTCTCATGAATTTCGCACCCCCCTGACATCGATTACATCATTTGTCGATATACTTCTGAATGGAGATGAAGAAGATATCACCACCAGACGCGAATTTCTGACCATCATCAAGGAAGATGCCGAACGGCTGACCAGGCTTGTCAATAGTGTTCTTGACATTACCCGGATTGAGACCGGAACAATCGCCTGGAATGACACTACTTTTAACCTGGGAGATGAAGTTGAGAAAGCGATCCGGTTAGTTGATGTATTAACCCGGAAAGAGGAAATTACGGTCGAACTGCATGATGATGGAGTACCTTATTCCGTATTCGCCGATCCCGACCGGATCCAACAGGTCGCAGTCAACCTGCTCAGCAATGCTATCGCCTTCTCTCCTTCTCAGAGCCGGATTTCAGTCGAGATCTCTCCCGGGGATAATGAGGATCGGCAGGAAGTTGTGGTTTCCGTAATCGACATGGGGCCGGGGATTGATCCGAAGTGGCATGATAAAATATTCGATAAGTTCGTGAGGATTACTGATAATAATAACGCGCGCTCGGGAGGCACCGGATTGGGGCTTTCGATCTGCCGGGAAATTATAACTCATTATGATGGTAAGATTTGGATGAAGAGCAACCCTCCGGAAGGAAGTGCATTCAGTTTTTCTTTACCTCTCTTAAGGTTATAACAGAAAAATGAACAATTTTACGGATCATCGGTCAAATAGATTGAGAAGTTGAATAAGCTCTCTAAGTTCCTGTTTCGGAATTTTAATAACCCGATGGGTTAAGTTTTTTTAAACGTTCTTATTTTTTAACGTTAGCGCCGAAGGCGCTAAGTTCTTTATTAAATCGGATCTATCGGAGAGCCTCTGAGCGAAAATTACGCTTTATGATCGAAAAAAACATAAACCAACTCATCCTTGCTGTGGATGACGCGCCCAATATCCTCAAAGCCGTCCAATACATCCTGACGAAAGCGGGATATTCAGTTCTCACCGCCCGGGATGGTGACGAAGCGCTAACTCTGATTAAAAAGGAGCGGCCGGGCCTGGTCATCTCCGATATTATGATGCCTGGTTTGGATGGGTATGACCTCTGTGCCAAGTTACGGAAGGAACAATCCACATCTTTAATACCATTTATTTTTTTAAGCGCGAAAGAGACCGTAGATGATCGGATAAAGGGAATCCAGACCGGCGCTGATGGTTATCTCACCAAACCATTCCATCGTGATGAACTCCTGGCCATGGTAGAAACAGTATTGACAAGACACAGAATCTATATCGAACAGACTATGAAGGATGAACTCACCGCGTTACCCAACCGGGCTTACATCTTCAAAGCACTGGATAACGAACTGGCCCGGGCCCGGCGATATAGTAGAAACTTAAGTATCGTGATGGTGGATCTTGATAACTTCAAATCGGTAAACGACACCTTCGGCCATCTCGTCGGAGACAAGGTATTAATAAAAATCGCCGGAATACTACAGGGAGAGATCCGACGCCAGGACATCGTGGGAAGATACGGGGGAGAGGAATTTCTGATTATCCTCCCGGAGACCCAAGGGGAGGCGGCAGCAGCCCTGATGGAAAGATGCCGGAGTAAAGTCGGGATGACCCAACATAAGGGAGATTCGAGATCATCTTCTATTTCAGTCACTCTAAGTGCCGGAATCGCCGAATTAACTACCGACGACCATTCGATCGAAGACCTGATCGGGAGAGCGGACCGGGCACTTTATAAAGCAAAAGATAACGGGCGAGATCAGGTTGTTCTGGGGGAGACGGATAGTAAGTGGTAAACAGTTAGCGGTAAGCAGTAAAACAGCCTCGCCGACCGCTCACCGCTTACTGCTTACTGATCACTGCTTACTGATCACTGATCACTGATCACTGCTTACCGGTTACTATCTTTTCTCTAGTTTCTTCATGTATTTGACGGCCTGATCCTTCCATTTCTTCTCGGGGTTACGGGATAGATATTCATTCCAGGTTTTAAGCGCCTGTTCTTTCCAACCTTTCTTCTCATACTGGAGAGCCAGGTTGATATAAGCGCTCTTATAGTCAACATCCAGGAATATTGCCTTCTTAAACTGACCGATGGCATCATCAATCATTCCCTTATCCCCGTACAATACTCCAAGCTTATTATGCAGTTCCGGATTGTCCGGATCAAGTTCGAGGGCTTTGCGGTATTCACGGGCCGCGTCGTTATACATCCCTTTATTGGCGTAAAAGAATGCCAGATTAGAATAAAATACACTATTCATCGGGTCTATCTTCAGCGCGATCTTGGCCTCCTCAATCGCCCGGTCATACATCCCCTTCTCTCCGAAGAGAAAACCCATCTTCTCGTGGGCGTGGGCGTAGTTGGGATTAATCTCAATCGCGGTCTCATACTCTTCAATAGCCTCTCGATACTGGCGATTGTTGGCATAGAAGAGACCGAGGTTATAGTGCATGTCGGCATAGGCGGGGAACTCTTCCACCACTTTTTCCATCTCTTCGATCGCCCGGGTATAATCTCCTTTGTTCGCGTAGGTAAAAGCCAGATTGGAGCGCGCTTCCACATACTGGGGATTTATCTCCAGTGCCCGGGAGAAGGCGGCGATGGCCTTCTCATCCATACTCTTCTCATTATAGGAGAGACCGAGCTTAAGATGAAGATCGGCAAAATCGGGATTCTGGGCGATCTTATCCTCATAGACCTTAATCCTTTCATCCACCCAGTCTTTATCCCCATAGATCAACCGCAAATTATCCTGAACCGCCCGGTAACTGTCATCAAGTTTCACCGCCTGATTGAACGCGTCGTTTGCCTCTTTAAACTTCCGGTGACGGAGATAGAGATAACCGAGATTGTGATAGAGGTCCGCCACCCGGGGGAATTGTTTGATCGCCTCATTATAGATCCGGACGGCTTGATCAAATTCATCATTCTTGTGATAACAGATCCCAAGACGAAGATAATTATAGTAGTTTTGAGGGTGAACCTTGATCGCCTGCTTGAATTTATCAATCGCAGCCGGGTATTTCCCGGCATTCTCATACATATTGCCAAGGCTGGTCAGAGCCTCAGCGTGGCGGGGCTGGATCTCCAGAGTCTTTCGAAACTCCTCTTCCGCCTCTTCCTTCTTCCCTCCGGCACTGTAAGCCACACCCAGCTGAAAATGCAGGGCCGGAAAATCCGGGTTTACCTGTAGTGCCTTCTTCAGCTCATCCCGGGCTTCCCGGTAACGGCCCATAGTGCTGTAAGCGGCACCGAGTTTCTGATGGGCCTTGAGATATTTCGGGTTGATCTTCAGAGCCTTCTGGTACTCCCGTACCCCCCCATTATAATCACCGGTAACCTCCAGCAACAGCCCCAGATTATAGTGCAGATCGGGATAGTTTGGGTTGAGGCCGATCGCCTGCCGCAACAGCTGGATCGCCTCCGTATAATTACCGAGATCGGAGTGAAGGGTTGAGAGTTTGAGGCAGACATCAAAATGCGGTGGTGTAACCCGGTTAAGAGTCCGATAATACTCAATTGCATCTTCAGTTCGACCGATAGCCGAAGCGATACTCCCCAGTTCATATAACGCCTCCTGGTTGTCGGATTCATACTCCAGGATCTTCTCCAGTTCTTTCATCGCCTGCTCATATTGACCGCAGTCCCGGTAATAAAGCCCGAGCTGCCGCCGGGCAGTCAAATAACGCGGATTCAGATTCAACGCGCTATTCAGTTCTTCGATCGCCTCATCAATCCGGCCGACACCATAATAGAGAAGACTTAGCTGAGAATGAAGATCCGGGTAGTCGGGATGTTCGCGGATAGCCTCTTCCGCATCTTCAATCATTGCCTGGTAGTTGACCCTCCGGGCCTGATTCAAATCAAGATCCCGGTCAGGTTCTTTTGAATCATTCATTATTTTATCTCCTTTTAGTTTAGATCCTTTGGATCTAAACTACTGGAAGTACACTTGGATTAATGCTATTTACTATTTTTATAATTTCAATAACCTTTCAATATTCGTTATAGCTTCTTTCCCCGGGCAAATATGTTTTCGATCAATAGCTTGATCGTTAACACGATGATCTTAAGATCAAGGAATATATTCTTGTGGGTATTATAGAAGATCTCGTAACGGAGCTTATCGATCACAGGAGTCTGATAATCTCCCATCACCTGGGCCAGACCGGTCAACCCCGGTTTGATCGTAAACTTATCTCCAAAATGGGGAAGTGATTCGACGCGTTTCTGAATTAATGGCTCAAAATCAAAATGAATTACACTACAAAAGGCATTGATACTGGGGCCTCGATTTCTGGTTTACAGTAATTCAAACTTAATCCTGCGCGATTTATATCCTTTCTTTTCGTGCGTTGTAGTTGCTGATTTTTACGCCGCCGAGCGACGATGTCCTCACGCAGTCCCTGGTGACATTGCTCAGGGGTGACATAATCGATCCCGGAATGAAAATGTTTCGTATTGTACCACAAAAAATATTGATCAAAATAGTTTTTACCACAGATAAGATCTAAGAACCTTCCTGGATATTCAGGTCTGCCTTTGGCTGTCCCAAAGGCAGACTCAATGAAAGGATTATCATTGGGGGTTCGTGGACGGGCAAACAACTGAGGCATATGGTTATCTTTGAACATCTCTTGAATGATTTTGGCTTTCATTTGACGACCGCGGTCATTCACAACTTCCGGACGCTTGTCTTCTGGCAAATCAAGGATATTTTCATTGATCATACCAACTTCCAATAATTGTTTAGCCTCTTCGGCTGTAAGATACCAACTGACCAGCCAACTGATAGCTTTACGGGAGTATTCATCCAGAAGTAGATATAAATAAAGGAAGAGCCCCTTTTCAAAGGTATACAGATAACTGATATCCCAGCACCAGCGCTGATTGGGACCGGTTAATTCTTTGCGCACCGGAGGAAGAGAGCGGCCATTGTGAGCCCGATGTTTGCCACGCATAGACATGAGATTATCTGAGGACAAGATGCGATACACAGAAGAAAAAGAAACGAAGAAATCCTCTCTCTCCCAGGCGGTTACCGCCAGGGTCCGGTGGGATAAATCTGCATATTCTTCCATTCCTGCCATTTGCAAAACAGCTCTCTTCTCAGCAGGTAAAAGCCTGTGGACAGGTTTTATGGAGCCAGGTTTTCTATTATACAGGCTATTGCCTTTACTGTGCTCCCGGTTCCAGCGAACTACCCTCCGCCGATTTATCCTCCACATCTCGCAGGAGCGAGTAGCTGAGATCCCAAGTCCCTTTCCCCATTCAATTGTATCCAGGATATCCACTTTTTGTTCCTCAGTTAACCACTTTCCTTTTATCTCTCCCACAAACCCCCATTCGTTTTTTTTCGCAGTATCGCCAACTCGACAGCCTGATCAGCCAGGGTTCTTTCCTTCTCTTCGAGCTCCATTTTTAAGGCGGTATATTGATTTTTGGAGACAGTTTTGTGCTGTGCTCCGGGGCGCCTACTCAGATGTTCGAGAGCACCTTCTTTCACTTTGCTGCGGATCCTGGTCAGGTCGGTGGAGTAAATACCCTCACGCCTTAAAATTTCACCAACGGGGGCATCTTTGTTCTGAGCTTCCAGGAATATCTGATATTTCTTCTCAGCTGACAGGAAACGTCTTTTTCTCCGAGGAGGTGGAGACGCTGGAAGGCTTTTGTTATTACTTACACTCATGGTATTCTCCTTTATTGATGAGACCCTGCATGAGCCAACTCCGGTCGCCCTACGGGCTCCCTCCGTTGGCTCATGCCGCGTATCTTACCATGTAGTGTAATTCAATGCCAATTTTGAGCTATAAAATCAGAAACCTTGGGAATTGTATCTTCGATCTCTGTGGAGTTTTGACTTTCTATCGGGAGATGTTCACCGTTGTAGTCACGAGCACATATGTGCAGCGTCAAGATTGGCTGAGAAAGGCTGAAGAAGTTGTTGATCAGTATTTTCCCCCTGATAATCTTAATCGCAGGACATAACTAGTCGCTCCACCCGCTTTTCGTTGCCGCCGCCTTCGGCGGCGGCAACGGCGAGTTGACCTGAGCGGGGCTCAACTCGCCGTTGGCCAGCCAGAAGGAGAAAGAAGAAACTCATGAATCCGGAGATCATTATCAGGAACGAAACCGATGCCGATGTGAGCGTAATAACCGAGGTGACCGTCGCCGCGTTTAAGACCTTGGAGATCAGCAATCACACGGAGCAATTCATCATCGAGGCACTACGCGTTGCCAAGGCCCTCACGGTATCGCTCGTCGCAGAAGTGGATGGACATGTGATAGGGCACATTGCCTTCTCTCCCCTGACCATTTCGGACAGCACCCGGAACTGGTACGGCCTTGGGCCTGTTTCAGTATTGCCATCGTACCAGCGCCATGGCATTGGCAAAGCCCTGATACGGGAAGGGCTGTCACGACTGAAAGATATGAATGCTCAAGGATGTTGTCTCGTGGGGCATCCGGATTACTACAGGAAATTCGGGTTCAAAAACATGCCTGGACTTATGCATGAGGGAATGCCGCAGGAGGTATTCTTCGCTCTGTCTTTCGACGGACATACTCCGCAGGGCACCGTCACGTTCCACGAAGGATTCAAAGCGGATGGCCAACAAGTCGCTCCAGCGGACGGCTAATCGCCGCCGCTGAGCTTCTTCGTTGAGGCTGAGGAAAGAAACGGAAAAAATGAGGCTAAAGATCACCACCGGGTTTACCCCGGTGGAATCATGACTGGAAACTAAAACACCCCCCCCCTCCCCTAACCCCTCCCCCCCGCGCTCCGCGCGGGGGGGAGGGGAATGTGGGTGGGGTAGTATGATCGTTGTTAGTTGTCAATCATCGTTCCACCGACACAAGGTCGGTGGTGACGTCCCGGTTCAGAAGCGATCGGATTGCCCAATATTTTCTGGGCAAGCAAAAAACGCATTAGAACCAATCGCTCAAGCAGACCGGAAGGGCTAATGCTACTATTGAATGTTTTTACTTCGCCAAAGTTTTCCGAGGTAGCACGGTTTTTTGGTCGGCCCCTTCTGGCAGCTTAGCTTTTCGTTCTGCAGCAAAAAATATACTGAATATTTTCCTTGCAATCTCACTACAACATATTTACAGTGTAATTATGGATAGAATAACGTTTTCATGGAGCGAGCAAAAGAATAAGGCAAATCAGAAGAAGCATAGTGTTTCTTTTGAAGAGGCCCAAACAGTGTTTTTCGATGAGAACGCCATTGAATTCTTCGACCCTGATCATTCAGAAACAGAAGATCGATTCCTGATGCTTGGGCTCTGTGTTCGTTTGAGAATCCTTGTGATTTGTCACTGTTATCGCAAGAATAATTTTGAGATTATAATCATCTCTGCTCGCAAAGCAACCAAGCAAGAGCAACAGAACTACTCAAGAGGTATAAAATGAGAAAAGAATACGACTTCTCAAAACTCAAGGGCAGGAAGAACCCCTATGCTAGGCATCTCAAGAAACAAGTCACAATCCGCATGGGTGTTGATATTATTGACTACTTTAAAGCCATGGCAGAGCAGACAGGTGTCCCCTATCAAAACCTGATCAACTTGTATCTGCGTGACTGCGTACAACACAACCGCAAGTTATCCCTAAAGTGGGCTTCCTGAATAAGCTGCAGAACCCATCGCTCAAGCAGACCCCAAAAGCTTTCGGGGCACCTTAGCTCTACGTTGGGCATTAAAAGAAAATATAGTAAAATTTTCTCTTGACGTATATACATATAGCATATACATTAATGCCATGAAGTTTGAATGGGACGAAGCAAAAAATAAAAGGAACATTCAGAAACATGGAATAGATTTTGTCGATGTTTCTGATGTTTTCAAACTTCCAATGCTTGTGGGCCTCAACCATCGCAAGGAATATGGAGAAGATCGTTGGATCGGAATAGGCTTACTGAAAAACATTTTAGTCGTAATAGTATTCACCGAAAGAAAAGATGAGCTAACACGACTCATCTCAGCTCGAAAGGCAACAAAGCATGAATGCGAAGAATATAAAAATGCAATCGGCTACTGATTTCATTGCTCTGGAAAAAATGACAGACCAGGATATTGATTTCTCTGATATCCCCCCTCTGGATAAGGCCTTCTTTGCTGGCGCAGCCCTGCGTTTGCCAAGACGGAAAAAGTCACTCTCAATCCGTCTTGATCCGGACGTTTTGGAATGGTTTAAGCACCAGGGCAAAGGCTATCAAACCCGGATTAATGCTGTCCTGCGGATGTACATGGAAGCAAAGATCCACTAAACCAATCTTTGTTTCCCATGAAATGCCCAACCAGCCGCTCAAGCAGACCCCGAAAGCTTTCGGGGCTGCTTAGATCTACGTACTCGAAAAGGTATTTTTCAACTTTTTGTGCTCAAAAAACTAAATATTCACCACGAAGGTCACGAAGAACACGAAGGGAAACAAAGAAAACTATGGAATTTTTCCTGTTTTTTCAAATTTCTTCGTGTACTTCGTGTTCTTCGTGGTTAAAAAGGCTTTTCGATTAAGGTCTAGCTCTACATTAGCTGACCAAATGCTTAAACCCGCAAACCATCTAAGATGAGATAGACATGAAGGTAAACAGATTAAAAGTTATGGTGCCGGGCATAGCGATTTTATTTGCGATGATCGGTGTTGTCCACGCTGGCAGCGATGTAACACTGACCAGGAAATCTCAGTCCGCTATCACACCCGACATAGGATTAGAGATGCTCAAACAAGGTAACCAGCGATTTGTCAGCGGTAAAACCGTAAAGCGGGACTTGATGGCTCAGGTCAAGCAGACCTCCAAAGACCAGTTCCCCTTCGCTGCCGTGGTGAGTTGTCTCGACTCGCGCATTTCGCCGGAAATCGTATTCGATCGAGGGATCGGTGATCTTTTCGTGGCGCGCGTGGCGGGCAATTTTGTTAATGACGACATCCTCGGCAGCCTGGAATACGCGTGCAAAGTCGTCGGGGCGAAGCTGATCGTGATTATGGGCCATACGGAGTGCGGTGCTATCAAAGGGGCTTGCGATGAAGCGCAACTCGGCCTGCTGACGGCGACTCTGGCCAATATCAATCCGGCTGTAAGGGCGGTGCGGGGTGACTATACACCCAGGAATTCAAAAAACACAGAATTCGTCCAGGCGGTTTCGAAAATGAATGTCAATTTAACCATGCAGAAACTTCGTGACAGGAGTGTCGTGCTACGCGAGATGCTCGACAATGGTGAGATTGGGATGGTAGGCGCCATGTACGATGTAAGCACCGGAAAAATTACATTTTACCAGTAACCACCTATCATCTATATGATTAACATAGCGTCGCCATAGCTGAAGAAATGATAGTTGTTTTCGATGGCCTGCTCGTAGGCATTGAGGATGTTATCTCTTCCCGCCCGGGCGGCGACCAGCATAATCAGGGTGGAACGGGGAAGGTGAAAGTTGGTGATCAGACTAAAATCAAGTTTGAAATGGTATCCGGGGTAGATGAAAATATCGGTGGGACCGGCGATGGGTTTTACTCTTCCTGCCTGATCGGCCGCGCTCTCCAGGGACCGAACCGTGGTGGTGCCTACCAGCCATAGCCTCCCCCCCTCCCCTCTCGCCCGCTTCTCCCGGAGTTGATTGATTGTATCGGCCGTCTCCCTGTCTATCTCATAAAACTCCTCGTGCATCAGGTGATCTTCCAGATTCTCGGTCTTGACCGGCTGGAAAGTGCCGTATCCCACATAGAGAGTGAGGTAGGCGATCTTCACCCCCTTATCCCGGATCAAGCCGAGGAATTTGTCGGTAAAATGAAGTCCGGCGGTCGGGGCGGCGATCGCCCCGGGCTTCTTAGAGAAGACGGTCTGGTAGCGTTCCCGGTCATTTTGGCGGAGTTCTTCGGGGTAGTTACGGGGATCACGCTTGATATATGGGGGGAGAGGCATATACCCTATATTTTCCAGTGTGGGCAGGAGATCGTCGATGCCGGGGAAGTCAATTATGATCTTCCCTTTGAGGCGCTCCCGTACCACTCCGATAATACCACTACCAAAATCTATCTCTGTCCCCGGGCGCGCCCGCCGAGCCGGGCGGACCAGAGCGTTCCAGCCACCGCCGGGGGCCGGATTCAAGAGGAGGATCTCGGTCTTTCCCCCGGTGGGGATCCGATGGCCATAGAGACGGGCCGGTATTACCCGGGCATCATTGAGAATCAGAAGATCACCCCGGGAAAAATATTGCAGGAGATCGGGGAATTGCCGATGCTCCACTTCGCCGGTATTTCGATTCAAGACCATCAGACGAGCGCCCTCCCTCTTCTCTGGAGGATGCTGGGCGATCAGTTCCGGGGGAAGGTTATAGTCAAAGTCGGCTGTCCTCATTATTTTGTCGGTTATCCGGAACTGATATTGACGAAACTATAATTTAAATCTTTCGTATTCACTGTAAAGACATCCGCAGTACTGTTGCTTATAGAGTCCGTACTTCTCAGTCAGCTTCCAGTGCTCTTTCCAGCCCTCCCGGAAATCCCGGTAGAGAAAAGACACCCCGGTCTCTTCCGCGACATCTTCGCCGATCTTGCGGGCCAGTTCATGTTTCTGCTGTTTGCTGATCAGCAGGGTGCTGGTAAAGGCATCATACTTTCCCTTGCGGGCGACCGCGGCGGCCTGTCTCAGCCGAAGATAATAGCAGTAGCGGCAGCGGTTATCTTCCCGGAACACTACCAGGCGGAAGAACTCCTTAAAATCATACCGGGGGGAGATTATTATCCTCCGGCCGGTCTGCCGGCTGTAATCCTCAACTGATTCTTGCCGTTCAAGGTACTCCTGAAACGGATGAATATTGGGGTTATAAAAATATCCATCAACCTGATGCCCCTCATTGAGAAGGACTTCAAATGGATAGGTAGCGCAGGGCGCGCAGCAGACATGTAATAGAATTTTCACTATAATCAGATTGGAACCACGAAGAACACGAAGATATTAAAAATAAGCCCCAAACATTATATTCTTATTACCTAAGTTGAGCGATTATTGCGGATCAGCCGTCGCTAAAGCTATGGCGGACTTGTGAAATGTGCTAAGATTATGAGGCTGCATCGGTTGCAAAAAACGCAGACGCATTAATAAATGCGAACGAGTATTTTTGCAACCGATTGCAGACCATAAGATTGGTGCAGTTCGCCGCATAGAATCG
>Ga0222665_1001073_pt1 | contig 13351 bp, 11 predicted proteins | sample AntAcemetagen653_FD_179853 | JGI IMG/M metagenome (GOLD analysis project Ga0222665, IMG submission 179853) | Saline water microbial communities from Ace Lake, Antarctica - #653 | ecosystem: Environmental > Aquatic > Non-marine Saline and Alkaline > Saline | place: Antarctica: Ace Lake...
ACGATATTCAATGTCCTTAACCTAATAATTTTTCTCCCTGCAGTTCCGATTCTTGCAAAGATCGTTACAAAGATCTTTCCTGATAAGAAGTCAGAGGAATACGGACTTCCTGAGAGTTTTGTAAACATTGATTACAGCCTTATAGAAACGCCATCAATGGGAATCCTTGAGTCAGAAAAAGAACTTGTTGTAATGGCTGGTCTTGTAAAAGAGAATATGGATCTTTTAAGAGGGATGTCAATTGAGGATAAAGTTATATCTGGAAAGATATGTGAATCTATTCTTCGAAATGAGGATAGAATTGATAAATACCAGTATTTTATAACTAAGTTTCTTGTAACACTTTCTTCAAGAGCACTGGCTTTCAAGGATGCTTCAAAAGTCGGGAACTATATTACTCTGGCACACAATCTAGAGAAAGTGGCTGACTATACTGAGCATATCGCATCAATAACTGAAAAGATAATTAGAAAAAAACTCCTTTTGACTGATGTTGCCAGAGAGAGAATAAATACACTTCTTGATGAAAACATTGAGTTCTTCTGTAAGTCAATAGAAATACTTAGGCAGGGAGAGCTTGTTCCGGCACACTATGATGTGGCTGTTTTAATGAGTGTCAGGATGAAAAAACTTATTAAAGATGCTAAACTGGAGCATTTTGAGAGATTGAGAGAAGAGGTGTGCAAAGGTGATGCCGCTATTCATTTTATTGATATTCTTAACAACTTTGATGCAATGAGATCAGATAACTTCAATATCGCAGAAGTTGTTTCCGGTCATAAATAAAAATACGTGAAATCTGAAAATTAATCCAATCTTAACATTATATTAACATTATTATTTAATGTGATAGTGTTAGTGTTCTTGGCAATTGTTGTTGTGGAGATATATTATGGATTGGAAAGAAGTCTTTTTTCAGGTTTTTGGGGGACTTGGCCTTTTTCTCATGGGAATGAAGATCATGAGTGAAGGGATGCAGAAGGTTGCCGGAGATGGTTTAAAGCGTTTGCTCAACATTTTGACTGCCAATAGATTTATTGCTGTTTTTGTAGGTTTTCTTGTTACAGCTGTCATTCAGTCAAGTTCAGCAACAACAGTTATGACCGTAGGGTTTGTCAACGCCGGCCTGATGACATTGACACAGGCGATAGGTGTTGTTCTTGGCGCAAACATTGGAACAACGGTTACCGGCTGGATCGTCACACTCCCTGTTGTAAAATATGCGCTACCTTTTATTGGATTTGGTGTCGCGCTCAGATTTTTCTCAAAAAGTCAGAAATGGAGATATATTGGAGAAATAACCTTTGGATTTGGTATACTGTTCCTTGGTATGACAACGATGAAAGACGGATTCAAACCTCTGCGATCCAGTCAGGAATTCATTGATATTTTCATGCTTGTTGACGGACACAGTTATATTTACATTGTTCTCGGAGTTCTTGTTGGAACCATCACAACGGTTGTCGTTCAGTCGAGTTCAGCAACGATAGGTATTACGATAGCGCTTGCGTCTCAGGGGCTTCTAAACTTTGAAGGTGCAGCATCTCTGGTTCTTGGTGATAACATTGGTACAACTATCACAGCAATACTTGCAAGTATTGGAGCAAATTACCACGCAAAAAGAGCGGCTCTTGCTCATACAATGTTTAATGCTCTTGGTGTTATCTTTATTCTTGTTCTGTTCTATCCGTTTGCAATGTTCATTCAGTGGCTTGTGCCCGGGGATGCTAATTTGGTGATTCAGACTGCAGAGCAGGCATCAAAATATGGAATGGAAATAGGATCAAAGCCCTATATAGGTCAGCATGTTGCAATGTTTCACACGGTTTTTAATATAGCCAATGTCATTTTTTTTATTCCTCTGATTGGATTTCTTGCAAAAGTTGTATCAAAGATCATTCCGGAACCAAAGGTCAAACAGAAAAAAGGTGCCTTTGCGTTCTCACATATTCATTACGGACTTATTGATACTCCGGCTATCGGGTTAGCTGAATCTGAAAAGGAACTTATTGTTATGGCCAACCGTGTTAAGAAAAATGATGCCAGAGTTATGGCTCTACTCAATGAAGAACGCTCGATCACAGATGTTTTCAAGAAAATTGAGGAGAATGAGGATCTTATAGATGAGTACAGAAAAATGATCACTGAGTTTTTGCTTTCTCTTTCTCAGAGATCTTTGTCTGAACGTGATTCAAATACAGTTGGAAACTATATTACAGCAGCAGCAAACCTTGAAAAGTATGCAGACTACCTTTTTAATATTTCAGTCCAGTATAAGAAGTTCAAAGATCTTGGGCTTTCTCTTTCAGAAGGCGGAAAGGAAAACCTGACGTTAATAGTTGGACAGATATCGGAATATTTCAGGGATGTTACAACATCTTTGGAAACCCATATCAAAGAGCCGGAAAAGTTCCTTAAGGAAAATGAAGATAAAAAGATCGCAATAAAAAAGCTTATAAGGAAAGCCAAGGTTTCTCATTTTGATAGATTGAAAGAAGGGAAATGTCAGGGTGACGCCTCAATGGCATATATCGAAATGCTTACCAACCTTGATGGAATGACATCGCAGGTTTTCAATATTGCTGAGATCGGGGCTGGGGTTAAATTCGGATTGTGATATTAAAGTGAATCGTCGTCGCTAGATTCATCGTCGCCAACTTCATCATCAGAAATCTCAACCGGTTGATCTCTATATTCACAAAGATCAGACCAGCCTTCAGGAAGTCCGTCTTTGTATGGAGAAACGTTTGTGCCAAGAGGATGATCCTTAAAGAATGTTACCATGTCAGCTGAATTAAGACCGGCAGTTGTATGTGAACCGCCATGATTGCAAAGAATTACATTGTGACCAAGATCTGTCAGGTAGTTTGCATCAAAAGTTGCCATATGCTGGAACTCAATGGTAAATCCTGATGTTGACCAGACGTCTTTTCCCTCGGCACCCGAAATAATAACCTGAGGATATTTGTTATGTTCTTCTTCAAAATCAGGCCATGTGAAGAAATCGCCAACTGTCATTCCCATTATTTCGCCGAGATCAGCTCTGTCCAGTTCATTTGAAAAGTATGCTCCGGAGTATGTGAAGATCGAGGCGATCTTGTCGTTTCTAAGGAGACCTATGCTGTCAGAAGTGATAGCTCCTGCAGAAAATCCGGCCACGTGGATATGGTCCTCATCAGTTCCGTACTTTTCTTCAAGACAGGCAAGAACACCATCAAAAAGGTCAGCTTCAGCACTTCCGTCAGAAAGAGCGATCATATCCCAGTCAAGTCCTTTTGGAGGAACGCCGAAAGTGAAAATATCCGCTCTAGCTCTAGGAGTAACAAGAATAAAAGGCATGTCAGAATTGTTGACCTGTCCGGTAAGAAGTTTTTCGAAATTTGGAGCAGAGTCTCCATATCCATGGAAAAGGAAAACAACCGGCCAGTCATCTTTTGATTCAACACCTTCAGGAAGTCTCAGATAGAAACTTCTTTCAAGTTCATTTGTGCCTTCACCTATGTAAAGTCCTTCATTAAGGCCGTCAGCAAAGTCTGCACAAGTTATTGGTGTAATAACATCATCAGTTGTTTCGTCGTCAACTTCGTTGTCAGCAACTTCGTCAGTTGTTTCATCAGTTGTCTCATCAGTTGTCTCATCTGTCATTTCATCGACATCAGCAGTCTCATTGTCATTAACAGTTTCATCGTCGGTTTCCTTTTTGTCAGAATCACCACAAGAAATGATGAAAAGTGAAAAGAGAAGAATTAAAATAGTTGAAATCTTTTTCATAATGTCCTCGTAAAAATTAATCACACGCAAGATTTTAAGATTTTGTGAGTTTTTAGTCAAATTTTATAAATACACCATCATTGATTTCCCTGCTTATTCCTAATTAAGTCTAATAAATTAAGATGTTAATTGACACCGGTTAGGTTTTAAAGTATAAATTAGATAAGTGAAAACGAGGAGACAAAAATGAGATTAGGCAGGATAATTTGGTTGGGTTTTTTAATTTTGTTAATGGTAAATGTTTATGCGGAAAATGAAATTTCGCCGTATGACATTCCTGATCGTCGTGAAATGGAATCGTGTAGCTGTGTTGAAAAAGGTGAATATATAAATTATTATGATCCGGATGAACCGTTTTTTATTACTCTGACTGTTGCCAACTTTGGTGAAGACGTTCTCAAAAATGTACGAGTTTCAATAACTCCGGGAATTATTTGTGTGCTATACCTTAACGAAACTTCTGAAATATCAAGAAGAAGCAGTTTTTCACAAGATCACAGTTGGGAAAAGGTCTTAGATAATTACTCAAAAGAGGACCGAATTGCAGAAATGTTCCCTTTTACTGCTAATTATTCAGTAGCAGAAACTCTTGCTCCATGCAAAGATGAATCTTCCGACTGCGAAAACATAATGATTAGATTTCAGCATCATGTTCATGGCGGCTGTCCGAAATATCGTGCTCAATTTCAGTCAACGATCTTTGATGATTCAGGAAAACCATACAAAACAAATACAGGATACCCTTTACAAGTTGATTCTGGTTACTCGGAAGATCCTTCCTGTTATATTGCTCCTCAGGATCAGTGCGGTGGACATAGTTTTACCCGTCCTGAGGAAACTTCAGATGAAGATACAACTCATGGAGAAGCATTTGATGATGCAGATTCAGATAGTGAAAAATCAGACGGATGTTCAATATTGTTTTTATAGGAGAAGATGATGAAAAAAACACTTCTTTGCTCAGTCATTACTGTAATATTATTTGCAATTTCCTGCTCAGTTGAGACTAGATCTAAAAATGTAGATGATTCGGATGCTTACAACAATATTGATGCCGATGTGGATGAGGTCGTGGGAAATACAGATTCTATCAACGGAAGTGATGAGAAGTTTGTTGATGAATCAGATTCGTATAAGGAATCGAATGATGATATTGTTGAAGGTAAAGATGAATACACTGATCTAAGTGGAAATGATAATTATGATAATTCCACACAATCGGATGATTTTATTGATGAAGAAGAGGCTGATGACATAGTCGAGATTCCGGATGATGATGAAGACCTTCTTGAACCTTACACCGATTATACGACAATGCTTATCGGAACAAGTGAAGATGAATCTGGGATAGCGTTCGGAATTGATGGAAATGGCAACATATATTTAACTGGACATACCGAAGGCGATCTTGAAGACCAGGTGAATGCTGGAGGGCAGGACATCTTTCTTATAAAATTTGATGACAAAGGAAACAAGCTCTGGACCAGACTTTACGGAACTGAAAATGATGATGTCGGCAGGTCAGTTCAAATAGATTCGGCAGGGAACATCTATTTAGCCGGATATACTAACGGAGATATGGGTGGTGATGGAAATCTTGGGAAGTTTGATATTTATTTGATGAAACTTAATAAAGATGGCGGCGTGACTTGGGTTAAACAATTTGGTACTGAGAATACTGATATGGGAATGAAGCTAGTCTTTGACAACTTGGAAAATCTTTATGTTTCAGGAAGTATAAATGGTCGAGAAGAGGGGGACTTTATACTGGGAACTCAGGAAGCATTCGTGGCAAAGTATGATAAAGACGGTTCAAGGATCTGGATCGAGCAGTGGGGGAGTGTGGGGTATAACAATTCATATTATACGAAATACCACAATGGATATCTTTATGTTCCGGGAAGTACAACAGAAGATTTGGGTGGCAGTGGTTTTGCAGGTGGAAACTATGATAGTTTTCTGACAAAAGTAAGTGTTTCCGGAAATACTTCGTGGTTAAAGCAGTGGGGAAGTTCAGGATCAGAAATAGTATATGATTTTGACTGGGATTCTCAATCTAATATATATATGTGCGGCATGAGTACGGATGGTGTACAGAGTGAGGATATGAATGACTATGGGATGTCTTTTACCAAGCTTGACAGTAGCGGAAATCTAAAGTTTGAAAAAGTTTGGAAAAGTATTGGTTGGAGTGCAGCAAATGCAATAATTGCAGATGGTGATAACAGTTTTTATCTTTCGGGTTCCTCATACGGAAATTTTAACGGTTATAAAAATGCAGGACAGACTGATTTTTTTCTAATGAAAGTAGATAAGTTTGGAAATCATATCTGGACAAAACTTGTTGGAAGTTCAGAGATAGATCTAGCATATCCAAGTATTATGGATAATTATGGTAATATTTACCTTTCAGGATTCACAACTGGAGATCTCGGTGGAATTAAGAATTCCGGTAATGCGGACATTTTTATTGTGAAATTCAGTGCTGAAGATCTTTAAGAATTATTCTAGACCAGATTTTTAAGATCGTTAACTCTGTTAATAGCTTCCCATGAAAAACCGTCTCTGCCAAAATGCCCGTAAGAAGCGGTCTTTTTGTAGATAGGTCTAAGTAGGTCAAGCTCTTCAATTATAGCAGCAGGTCTCATGTCAAAGCACTTATTTACGGCTCTTTCTATATCAGCTTCCGGCACTTTTGATGTGTCAAAGGTGTTAACATAGACAGAAACAGGTTTTGCGACACCGATAGCATAGGCAAGCTGAACTTCACATTTTGATGCAAGACCGGCTGCAACGATGTTTTTTGCAATGTATCTGGCCATATAACTGGCTGATCTGTCAACTTTGGATGGATCCTTTCCTGAAAATGCACCGCCACCGTGTCTGCCCATTCCGCCGTAAGTATCAACTATTATTTTTCTTCCTGTAAGACCGGCATCAGCAACTGGGCCACCAATGATGAAAGAACCTGTAGGATTTACAAGAAACTCAGTTTTATCATGAAGAAGTCCGGCAGGAATAACCGGTTTTATAACCTTTTCTATAATAGTGTTTTTGATAGTTTCATAATCAACATTAGCTTTGTGCTGAGTACTTATAAGAACTGTATCAACTGAAACAGGTTTCCCATTGTCATATTTTACGGATACCTGAGATTTTCCATCTGGAAGAATAAAAGGTATTTCGCCGCTTTTTCTCTTTTGTGCAAGTGTATATGTGAGCTGATGTGCAAGATTAATAGGAGTCGGCATGTAATCTTCGTTTTCGTCAGTTGCATAACCGAACATTAGTCCCTGATCTCCAGCGCCTTGTTCTTTAAAAAGTCCTTCACCTGAATTAACGCCCTGAGCAATATCAGGAGATTGTTTGTCAATAGTTGAAAGAATTCCGCAAGTATGTCCGTCAAAACCACAAACCTTAGTGTCCTGATATCCAATGTCGATGATTGTCTGTCTGACTATTTCAGGAATATCAACATAGGTTTCTGTGGTGATCTCTCCGCCGACAACAACTAACCCGGTAGTAAGAAAAGTCTCACATGCAACTCTGGCATTTTTGTCTTCCTTGATAATTGCATCAAGAATGGCATCACTTACCTGATCTGCAACTTTATCCGGATGTCCTTCAGTAACTGATTCTGATGTGAAAAGATAGGGTCTGTTCATTTTGTCACCTCATAAAAAAAATCCCCCTCACGGATGAGGGGGAACAAAATATTAACATCAAGAAAGGGAAACAAATTATCTCTTTGAGAACTGGAATCTCGCTCTTGCGCCCTTCTGACCGTATTTCTTTCTTTCTTTAATTCTTGCGTCTCTTGTCAACAATCCCTCTTTTTTAAGAACAGGTCTTACTTCAGGATTATAGCTAACTAGAGCTTTGGAAATTCCATGTCTGGCAGCTTCTGCCTGAGCACTTACTCCACCACCTTTTATGGTGATGAGAATGGAGAATTTACCTTTGGTGTTTGTCAGCTCGAGAGGAGTATCAAGTTTCATTACATTGAGTTCTGTAAAGAAATGCTCTTTAGGAGTTTTACCGTTAACAACGATTTCGCCGTTTCCGGGTCTTAAGAATACTCTTGCAACGGCTGTCTTTCTTTTGCCGGTAGCATACCACTGTTCCATCTACTTATCTCCGATTAGTTATACTATAATTCGATCTTTTCAGGATTCTGTCCAGCGTGTGGATGATCAGTTCCTGTATAAACTTTAAGTTTTTTAATGATCTGGTTAGCAAGCTTGTTCTTTGGAAGCATTCCTTTAACAGCATGCATGATGATGTGTTCCGGATGTTTCACAACCATCTTCTCAGCAGTAAGGACTTTAAGACCACTCTGATAGCCTGAGTAGCTGTAGTATTTCTTGTCAGTCCATTTTTTTCCTGTGAGCTTGATCTTGTCTGCATTTAAGACCACAACGTAATCGCCACAGTCAACATGAGGTGAAAAATGAGCCTTGGTCTTTCCGCGAAGCATATTTGCAATTCTTGTTGCAAGTCTTCCCAAAATCTGTCCTTCAGCATCAATTTCAAACCATTTCATCACTACGTCTTCTTTTCTTTTGTATTTTGTTATTTCCATAACTCTACCTTCCACGGCTGGTTAGCAAAAAAGCGAGCACAATGTTACATAGAGCAAGGGTGTTGTCAAGGAATTTTTGAAACAAAGCCTTTAACATTAGAAATCTCAAAGATTTGCATTTGGGTTGGTTTTGATGTTTCCAATATTTATTGTTGACGGTACGTACATTTTTGTTGTAGATTGCCGGTGACTTCTGCTCTTTAAACATTAATATTCTGGAAGGTCTGAAATGAAAAAGAAAGATTTTTTGTTCATTGTATTTGTCGTTGTTTTTTTCTCCCCATTTTTTTTATCTGAAGCTGTCCTGAATTTTTACAAGTCGTTCAATTCTTCACATGGAATGATAATGAGTTTTGTCAAATTTGGCGTTCTTGCAACATTGGGTGAAGTTATCGGACTGAGGATAAAAACGGGAAACTATCACGAAAAGGGTTTCGGAGTTGTTCCCAGAGCTATTGTCTGGGGCGTTTTCGGTTTAGGCATTAAAGCTGCTTTTATTATATTTGCCAGTGGAACCCCCATTTTTCTTAAATACTTGGGTTTTGACATCCCAGCCTCAATTTTAGGGCAGGAAGGATTTTCTTTTTTAAAGTTACTAACGGCTTTTTCTGTGAGTCTTTTTCTTAATACTATTTTTGCACCTATTTTTATGACTCTTCATAGAATTACCGATACACACATCTTAGAGAACGGTGGCACAATAAAAGGCTTTTTTTCTCCTATTAAGTTTGAGAAACACTTTGTTAACCTTAACTGGAAGGTTCAGTGGAATTTTGTGTTTTTAAAGACAATTCCTTTCTTCTGGATACCGGCTCACACAATTACTTTTATGTTGCCTGCGCAGCATAGAGTTCTTTTCGCAGCTATTCTTGGGATTTTCCTGGGAGTCTTTCTTGCGATCGCAAGTATTAAAAGTAAAGCGTGATTAACTGATCTAGAGTTTATTGATCTCAATTTCTGAAACAGGAATCCCTGAACCATCGAGTCTGTTTATCCCGCCGGTAATGAAGAGTGTATCATCATCTGCAACTGTTATTTTTGGTAGTATTCTTTTGAAGCTTAATCTAAATGTTGCCGGCTCACCAATTACTTTAAAAGTCCCTTTATCAACTACCTGATAGATATCGCTACCTGCATTCTGGTTTTCTTTTTCTGCATCAGAACCGCCTGCTCCGCCGACAACAATAAAGTATCCACCTTTTTCATAGTATGCTGCATCTGAAAAGAATAATGAATTACTGAACGAGAAAAGGTTGCCGGTAGAGTCTGTCACATTATTCTGGCCGATATTCCATCTGTATGCGGTTTTATTTCCTGAAAGTTTACTTTCGCTGCTCTTAAAGCCACCGAAAGTGTAGAGACTATTATCAACCATAAGGTCTGTGGAGTAGAAAAGGTTTGGTCCAGTTCCGTCCCATGGAGTTGAAGCTGAAGCTGAATGAGTATCTGCAACGGCAGTGGCATTATCGTCTTTTCCTCCCGCAGCAAAAATGGAACCTGAATAGATTCCTGCGGCAGGCATGATCATTCCGTTTTTTTCTCCGGCTGCAACTTCTCTGACAGGCGATAGTGTAACAATGCCGGCATTTTCTGTGATATCAAAAGCAAATATTTTACTTGAAGCAGTATAAGTTCCACCATCTTCTGAAACACCACCGATCAGGTAAACAGTTTTAAGAGCTGGATTGGAAATGGTATCTACTACGATCTTCTGAAAAGGAAGAAAGGGAATTTCGCTGTATGTTAAAGGAAGGCTCTCTGTAGAAGATGGCACATTTGTTCCCAGATCGTTTTTTCTCATGTTGAGTTTCGGGTAGCTGGGCATATACCTTTCAACGGAAACCGCCTCAGCTAAAAAGGAATAGGGAAGTGAAGGGTAGTCAGTCACTGAAATTCCAACAGTGTCAAGAAGTCTTACACCGCCTACAATTAGAACAGAGCCGTCATTAAGGGGAATAGCTGTGTGAAGAGCTCTCGGTTCCATAAGATCTGCAAGTGTTTCAATCGTTCCTGATTCAGTGTCAATGATCTCGACTGATTTTCCCGCCTGACATTTTGTTCCTGTGCATGAGGTGAATCCGCCTGTAAGAAGTATTCTTCCATCACCAAGGAGCGTTGATGTGTGTCCAAACCTAGGTATTGTAAGTGGGTCAGGAAGACAGGCTGTTCCGGAAACAGGATAGAGAATGATGTCAAGAATTGTGGTTTTTCCTTTTTTGAAATTAAGTCCGGTCGACTTGCCGACCCATTTGATCTCATTTGCATCAGAACCGAAGCCGGAAATTGTGACAGTCGCAGCATTACAGTCCTTTATTCCGGAGATCTTCATAGATTCTCCGATATCATTTCTGCTGAAAGAATCCTGAAAACAGAGGCTCCCTCCGGCATCGGTAATGTTGATCGTTATAGATCCAAGGTTAGTGAGACTGTGTGCCCCTACTGTTCCGTCGGCACAATTATTACTGATAACTCTAATGCGCATTTCTTTTTCAGCATCAGAATCATCATTGTTGTCGTTATCAGCAGTTTCGCCGCCGCATGACGAAATTGTCAAAACCAGCAAAAAAGCAAAGACGTGAAAAAAGATTTTTTTAATCAACGTTTTCTCCCAATGTTATTTCAGTTTTCATTTTCATATGTTTTTATTATTGACTGGTTCTTGACATCTATTATCTCGATCTTTTTAATGTCTGAGCCGTCAATTTCAATAATTGCATAGGATCTGTATCCGGTAAGTCCCTTTTTTCCAAGAGATCCCGGGTTTAAAAATATTGTATTTTCTTTCTTTTCGATAAGCGGAGTGTGTGTATGACCAAAAACTACAAGGTTTGGTGCGCATTCGCTGATCTTGGAATGGTTAGAAGAAATTATCCTGTGAGGAGCACTTAAGTTATGTACAAGATAAAATTTTATTTCTTCAATTTCGCCGCACAGGTTTTCCGGAAGGTCTAGATAGTAGTCAGTGTTGCCTGCAACGGCGTAGAATTTGTCGAACATATAGAACTCGGACAAAAAGCAGTTGTCTCCAATATCACCGGCATGTATAACTGCATCAACGTCAAAGTTGCTAAGGTCTATTGGAAGTGTTCCGTGTGTGTCCGATACTACGAGAACCCTCATTTCAAATCCTCACAAAAAATTATGTTATATATAACACGCACCTTATTAGATGTCAAAATATCGTGCTTTGAATTTGTAAATGGATTAACGTTCAAGTAGTTATCTGCCGATAATAGAGCCCTTTTTCGACATTTCTATAAAGGCGCTGCCGCAAGTCGGGCAGAATTGAGTTCCAATATTTTCCTCAATAATATTAAGCGCTTTCTCCTCAGAGAGAGCTTTTCTGTATGGTCTATCTGAAGTTATTGCGTCAAAGGTGTCTGCAACGGCGATTATTCTAGCTCCAAGCGGTATTTTTTTTCCTTCGATCATTGAAGGGTAGCCCTTTCCATCCCATCTTTCGTGATGAAAAAGTATGAGAGGAACAACATCCGCAAGTGAATTGAGCGGCCTGAGGATCTCAGCTCCAATAACGGCATGTTCCTGAATTTTAGCGTATTCTTCATCGCTAAGCTGTCCGGGTTTTAAAAGAATATCATCCTTTACGCCGATCTTTCCTATATCGTGAAGGTTTGCAGCGATCTCAAGTTTGTCAAGCTCATAAGTTGTAAGCCCCATGTACTTTCCAAGCATAAGTGCATATTTAGAAACGCGGTGAGTATGACCTTTTGTATATTCATCTCTAGCTTCAAGAGCAGTAACAAGTGCCTTAATAGTTGAAAGCATGTACTCGTACTCTTTTTTATAGATATTGTATTTCTCAAGAAGAAGCTGTTCAACGACAATGACCAGTTTTTCTATGTCAAAAGGTTTTATAAAGTATCTGGATACTCCCAGCTTTTCACTTTTCTTAATGTCACTCTTTCTGTCACGACTGCTCATCATAATAAATGATGCACTTTTTGTTTCGGGATTTTCGCGGATCATTTTCACCAGATCGTATCCGTTCATTCCCGGCATTTCGATATCTGTGATAACGATCTCCGGACGCTCTTTAATTGCCATTTCGTAAGCATCTTCACCGTTTGATGCCATGATGACATTGTGGGAGTTTTTCAAAAGTGCATGGGTTATCATTTCAGCGGAAACTTTGCTGTCATCAACAACGAGTATCTTGTTTCTTTTTTTTCTGTCGAGAACTCCAAAGTAATCTTTTATTTTTTCAAGCAGATTCTCTGGTGAAACCGGTTTAACAAGATAGTCGTCTGCTCCAAAATTAAAAGCTGTGTCAATATCGATCGGCTGGCTTTTGCTCGAAAGGATAACTATGGGAATAAAGCGCCCTTCGTTATTCTCCTTGATCTTTTTGCACAAGTCCAGACCGTTCATGTTCGGCATCTCAATGTCAGTGACAATGATGTTGGGAAGATATTTGCAGTACTTTTCATATCCTTCCACACCGTCGTTTGCCTCGATAAGATTATATCCGCTGTCTTTTAAGGCTGTCTTTACAAAATGGTGCATTACCGGACTGTCATCGACATAGAGGATAGATCGTTTTTCTGGAATTTTTTCAACTGGTTCCTGTTCTTCAAAGATGTCTGAAGATTTGTCCGGAAGCAGGCTGTCAAATACGGTTATAAAGTTCTCTTTTAATGCAAAACTACAACTTTTATACTTAGCCAGAGAGTTGCGGAGCTCATCAGTAAGAGCCTCATCATCCCGGATCATGAAAACGATGATATCTGCTTCGATCTTCATGTTAAGAAGGTCAAGGAATCCTGCAACATCAGTGTACATAAGGCTGCTTTGAATAACTATCACGTCAGGTTTAAAATCTTCTATCTTTTTTCTCACATGCTCTATTTCAGGATAGCAGAACTCATACTCAAGATTTTTTGCAATATAGTATTTTGTTAGAACAATTCTTACAATATTAACATCAACAATGTTGAGAATCTTCATGTTTGTATAAACCTAAACAAATAATGACAAAGA
>Ga0222665_1001077_pt1 | contig 13342 bp, 8 predicted proteins | sample AntAcemetagen653_FD_179853 | JGI IMG/M metagenome (GOLD analysis project Ga0222665, IMG submission 179853) | Saline water microbial communities from Ace Lake, Antarctica - #653 | ecosystem: Environmental > Aquatic > Non-marine Saline and Alkaline > Saline | place: Antarctica: Ace Lake | collected...
AACTGAGAAAGCTATGAATTTCGAATCTTTTACCGGCGAATTTGCCGCACTTGCAACCGCTCTGTGCTGGACTTTTACTTCAATGGCCTTTGAATCGGCCGGAAAAAGAGTCGGATCGCTTCAGGTCAACCTTATCAGGCTTGTAATGGCCTTTTTCTTTCTGGGAACTCTTTCATATTTTGTAAATGGAAGTTTTATGCCACTTGGAGCTTCATTTGATGCGTGGTTCTGGCTTTTACTTTCAGGAGTTGCCGGATTTGTGATCGGTGATCTCCTGCTTTTTCAGGCCTTTGTCGTTATTGGTTCAAGACTGGTAATGGTGATAATGACCACGGCTCCGATCTTTGCCGCTTTCATCAGCCAGATAATCCTTGGAGAAACTCTTTCGCCAATGGCCTTTGCCGGAATGTTCGTTACGATTTCAGGAATAATGTTCGTGCTATCAGGGAAGAAAAAAGAAAAGGACAACAAAGTCAGAAAATACGGAGTTCTTCTCGCTCTTGGAGGATCGTTCGGTCAGGCTCTGGGACTTGTTCTCAGTAAATACGGAATGAAAGATTACAGCGCAATATCTTCAACTCAGATAAGAGTTATAGCAGGAATCATAGGGTTTTCCATTCTATTTACGATCTTAAGAAGATGGGACCGAATATTTAAAAGTCTTGGCGACATTCCAGCGATGAAAAGGATAACGACCGGAGCATTTTTCGGACCATTCATGGGAGTTACCTTCAGCCTGATCGCAGTCCAATATACAAAGACAGGAATCGCAGCAACGTTAATGGCTACAACACCAGTTATGATACTTCTTCCGACAAGATTGCTATTTAAAGAAAAGATAGGTTTAAGAGAAGTTGCAGGAGCTGTTACAGCAGTTGCCGGAGTGGCTTTGATCTTTTTGAATCAGATGGGTTAAACATGTGCCAAAATAAAAGACATGTAATTATGGCGGCCTGACCTCGAATATTCCGGAATATTCCTAATATGTGTGAAATATGTGAAAAATTAGAAAATATCTATATACTCTTCGTGTTAACTATTTACAGATGAGGGCAAAATGAAAAATTCAGTAGAGATAGCTACCAATTCAAAAGTGTACTTGATAGGCAGCGGAATTGCCTCACTTGCCAGTGCTTTTTATTTAGAGAAAGATGCAGGAATTCCAGGTGAAAACATCTTCATTTTAGAAAAGGACAGTATTCCCGGCGGTGCATGTGACGGCAGCGGAAATGCAGAAGAGGGATACATAATAAGAGGCGGAAGAATGCACGAAATGCATTATGAGTGCTATTGGGAGTTGCTTTCCCATATTCCATCTTTAGAAGACCCGAATGTTTCGGTTCGCGATGAATCCTACGCTTTTAACGAGAAATTTGTTTCCAATGCGAAAGCCCGCTTGCTCAAAGACGGTAAAAAGCTTGATGTTTCATCATATGGACTGACACTTAAACAACAGTTGTCTTTCTTTAAACTGTCTCTGGTTTCGGAAAAGTCTCTCGGCAACAAACGCATTCAGGACTGGTTTGATGAAGATTTTTTTGGAACTAAGTTGTGGTATGTCTGGACTTCGATGTTTGCATTCCAAAAATGGAGCAGTCTTGCTGAAATGAGAAGATATATGAGACGCTTTATTCATCTTGTTGACGGACTTCATCGATTAGGTGGAGTAATGCGAACAAAGTACAATCAGTATGATTCTCTGATCTTACCGATGAGAAAATATCTTGAAAAAAAAGGTGTCCAATTTGAAATGCGTAAAGAGGTTGTGGATATTGACTTTGATCTGTCGCCGAACAAAAAAACCGCAACTGTTTTACACATGAAAGATAAAAGTGAAATAGTTCTTGGAGAAAATGATTTTGTTTTTATTACTAATGGATCGATCACTGAAAGCACGGATAGCGGAAGCTGGAATTCTCCTGCCATACTGAAGGGAATTGAAGATTCAGGCTCATGGAAATTGTGGAAAAAACTTGCTGAAAAAGATCCTGCATTCGGGAATCCGGATCCGTTTTGCGACAATATAGATCTGCAGAAATGGTATTCATTTACAGTAACTGTTAAAGACTCTACCTTCCACGATTATATGAAAAACTTCACAGGAAATGTTCACGGCACAGGAGGACTTGTCACAATTACTGATTCAAATTGGCTTATGTCAATTGTAATTGCCGCACAGCCGCACTTTCCCAATCAGCCTGATGATGTGAAAACTCTCTGGGGTTATGCTCTCTATTCTGACAAAAAAGGAAACTTCATAAATAAAACAATAGCTGAATGTTCCGGAGCTGAAATACTTGAAGAGCTCTATTATCATTTAAAGGTACAGGATATGATGAAACCGGTCACCGATTCAGGAAAAATAAACTGCATTCCGGTATCAATGCCTTACGTGGACAGTCTGTTTATGCCGCGTAAAATGGGCGACAGACCCGAAGTAATCGTAAAAGGATCGACCAATTTTGCATTTTTAGGTCAGTTTGCCGAAGCTCCAAAGGATTGTGTATTCACTGTTGAATATTCTGTCAGAACAGCACAAATGGCTGTTTACGGTCTGTTTGATACAGGAAAGAAAGTACATCCTGTGTACGGTTCCGTAAATAATCCAAAATATTTATTTAGCGCCGTGAAAGCAATTCACAGATAAATCGAAAAACATCGAGGCAATTCGTAGCGACCTGCTTTTCCCTTTTATTGAAAGCATATTAAAAGCACAGGGCTCAGGTCGCCATGGGAACATACGTTTTTAATCCCCAACAATATTAATTCTATCTAATCTTTTGAGCATTTTCTTAATTGTCTCCCTTGAAAACCAATAATCTTCAGATATTATACTTGCCAAGCCCCAACCGTAGCATATTGGTTCAATAAAATTAAGTTCATTTATCGAACCCCAGTTTTCTTTAATCTCAAAGATTATTTTTCCTTTCAAGTCTATTATATATCTTTTCCCATCCTTATAAACTTTAGATCTTCCTTTATAAAACGGTTGAACTTCATCATATATAGCCGGAATTGATATCTCTCCTTTTTCATTAAGGCAACCCCATTTACCTTTCAATTTAAAAGAATCAATTTTGTCATTCTCCTCACAAATAGATCGCCTAACCTTGTCATATTTGTTTTTTCCTGTGTTTTGATATACTGGTTTTATGTTATTTTCTAAAATCTTAATGGGATCTTTCTCAATACAATTCTTATCTATCCACTTCTCCTCATTTTCTGAGGTTTTCACTTTAAAAAGGTCCTTGTTATATTCTAGCGGTTCTATTTCTAGCCATCCTTCCTTATCACAGATTATTTTGCCATCTGAAATACTGAAAACGGCAATGTGCCTGACATTATTGTTCTCTGAATATTTCAGATAAAACCTGTTTTCACCAAGAAAAGCGTGATTAAAAACATCATAAACCATTCCGCCTGGTTTTTTCATTAATAAAAGCGTTCTATCGCCTGAACTCAAATAAATAGATCCTTCTTTTTCTACAACTGCCATTTCTCCGGTCATCCCGTAGAATTCATCATATTCAGACTCTGAAACTGTCTTTGTTAACATTTTGACCACTTTGATCTTTCCATTTTTAGAGGCAACGAGTGTTCCTTTGCCATATCCTTTTATTTCACTAAATACCGGATCAATAATAAACTCGCCTTTTTTGTCTATCACACCCCACAAATTATTCTTTTTTGCAACAGTAACTTCGCCGTTGAAGTATCCGACTTGTTCAAACTGTGGCTTGATAACATAATCTAAATTTCTGTCTACAAACCCCCAGTTTTTAGTTTCAACATCTGCCACTCCGAGCAGATCTTCAGTATAAAAAGGAGAAATATCCCAAAACCGCACATTTTTAATTGGAAAGCCATTTGCTCCAATAATAACAAACTGTTCATCCTTAGTGAATGCTGGCATCATTCCTTCTTTCATCCATCCGATATGTTTATACTTTGGATTCAAAACTTCTTTTCCATTCTTATCCAACAAACCATATAATCCTGAATTCTTATCTAAAAAAATATATCTTGCTTTAGCACTTGAATGCTTTTTCTCCGACACGTTGTATGCGCAAGCATAAATGAGAAAAAAGAAGGAAACACCTACAAAAATTATTTTAAACAATTTAACAAACATCGTATTCCTCACCTCTTGACCAAAACGCTCAGCTTTTCCCTTTAACATCAAAGAATTACCAACGCACATCCTGAATTTGTCGAAGGTTCTTTCACGCATTTTGAATCGCAACCATCTCCAGGCACAAGATTTCCATCATCACATTCTTCGCCAACATTGAGATCACCGTTTCCGCATTCTGACTTACATTCATCGTCACAGCCGTCACCGGTATTAAGATTCCCGTCATCACATTCTTCACCGCCATCTTTTCTACCATTGCCGCATTCACTTTTACAGACAAGGTCACATCCATCACCGGAAACTGTGTTTCCATCATCGCAATCTTCATTTGTCTGAACTTCACTATCTCCACATTTGCCAATGACCTCTAAACAGTCGTCTGAGCAGTAATCACCATTTTCGACATTGCCGTCATCACATGCTTCAGCACCTTCTTTTCTATAGTTTCCACAAATCTGATCTTCACACAAACTGAGATCATAACCATCACAATCAGCGTTACATTTCGCAAATATTTCAGGGATATAGCTTCCAAACTCCGAGCAGTCCTTTTCATAACCGGCTTCGCAGATCTCGCCTTCGTCAATGTCTCCATCTCCACAGATATTATCAAGATCGTGTCCCGTAAAGGCTTCCATGGTCTCTTCGATCCAGTCTCTATATTGTACGACCTGAACTGAATATGACCCTTCGTCGGCAGAACAGTCATAACCACCGCCAAAAGATGTAACACCGGAAACAACATTCTTACCGTTCTGGGTTGTAAAGAAAGGTCCTCCCGAATCACCGTAACAGAATCCTGATGGATTCCCCAACTCAATTATTGCATCATTATCCCAAATTCCCAGTACAGTGGATTCACCCCAACGCTGATATCCGCTATCCTGTTTTTCAGCACCCGTGACTCCATATCCAACACCTACACCTTTTTCTCCAACAGTTTCAGCAGGATAATCTCTAACAGGATAAACGATGTGACCACCAATCTTTTTGTTTAAATAAATAAGCGCAATATCGGCATTCTCATTTACAACGATTTTTTCTGCCAGCGCCAGCGTCCCGGAGGTATATCCACACCAGACTCCGCTTTTAACACTGATAGCTGAGGGTTCTAAATAGTCGTAGCCACCTGAACCATTATCGGTGCCAACACAGTGATGAGCGGTAAGAAGTACCTGAGGATCAATAATTGTTGCAGTACATGATCCGATCCCTTCTGGAGTTTCCATCAGTAGCATCACAACTCCTGAAAAGCTTTCTGCCCACTCTTCCTTTGTAGTCTCCTGACCGTTAACTATTCTTACTTCATTTGCAAAAACAAAGCCGGGTAAAATTGCAATTGCAATTAGAAACAATACTGCTCTTAACTTCATTTCCATCTCTCCTAAAAAGAATTATTTCAATCTAATGTTCAACTAAATGTACCAAACATTTCAAATATTTCAACAAATAAAACCGGACCTCCCAATGCAAGAAATATTTGAGACTTTTTATTTACAATATATTCTGGTGCTGTATATTCGGAAATGAATGTTGTTAATTATAAAATACAAGGAGTTATCCATGTTTGAAAGAAAAGAGTTGGCTTTAAAAAGCATCAATACTATCAGAACCTTATCCATTGACGCGATACAAAAAGCAAACTCGGGACATCCGGGGCTTCCAATGGGCTGCGCTCCTATGACCTACGCACTTTGGATGAAGCATCTTAATGTTGATCCGAAAACCCCTGATTGGGACAATAGAGACCGTTTTGTTTTGTCTGCCGGACATGGAAGTATTCTCCTTTATTCAATGCTGCATCTTAGCGGATTTGATCTTAGCATGGATGATATTAAGAATTTTCGTCAATGGGGTAGCATTACTCCCGGACATCCTGAATATAAACATACAGCAGGTGTAGAAACAACAACAGGCCCACTTGGCCAGGGTTTTGCAAACGGTGTTGGAATGGCTATCGCTGAAAGAATGCTTGCTGCCAGATTCAATAAGCCTGAGTTCAACATTGTTGATCACTATACTTATGTTCTAGTCGGTGACGGATGTCTCATGGAAGGTGTTGCCGCTGAAGCTGCTTCTCTTGCAGGACACCTTAAGCTTGGAAAACTAATCTATCTTTATGATTCAAATGACATTTCCCTTGACGGTCCGACCTCGATCTCATTCACAGAAGATGTTACAAAAAGATTTGAAAGCTATGGATTTCAGGTCATTACCGTTGAAGATGGAGACAAGGACATTGACTCAATTGACAAGGCAATAGCTGATGCAAAAGCTGAAAGTGAAAAGCCGACACTTATAGTTGTAAAAACTACAATTGGATATGGCTCACCAAATAAAGGCGGATCAGCTTCTGCTCATGGTTCACCTCTTGGTGAAGAAGAGATAAAGCTTGTGAAGAAAAATTTTGGAATGGATCCTGAAAAGTCGTTTTTTGTTGACACTGATGTTGCAGATGACTTTGCATCTATTGCAGAAAAAGGCAAAAAAGTGCGATCTGACTGGAGTGAACTTTTTAAAAAATACTGTGAAAAATATCCCGATCTTGGCGATCTATACAGCAAAATGATGAAACTTGAACCATCACAGAACTGGGAAGAATCATTTCCTAAATTTAAAGCCGGCGATAAAATTGCCACAAGAAGTGCAAACGGAAAGGTTGTTAATGCGATCGCTCCAACACTTGACTGGCTGACAGGTGGAGACGCTGATCTTAGTTGCTCAACAAAAACACCCATGAACGATTACGGCTGGATAAGCGGAGATGATTTTTCAGGAAGGAACATTCACTACGGCGTCAGAGAACACGCAATGGGCGCAATTGCAAATGGGTTTGCCTGTCATGGCGGACTTAGACATTACACAGCAACATTCTTTGCTTTTGCAGATTACATGAGACCTCCCATCAGGCTTGCAGCTTTGATGAAACTCAATTCTATCTTCATTTTCACACACGACTCTCTTGCTGTTGGCGAAGACGGCCCTACTCATGAGCCAGTTGAGCAACTTGCATCTTTGCGATGTATCCCAGGACTTACAGTTATCAGACCAGGAGATGCCAACGAAACTTCAATTGCATGGAAATACATCGTTGAAAATCAGAATGGCCCTGTCGCATTGATCCTTACAAGACAGAATCTTCCCGTAATTGACAGAGAAAAATATGCACCGGCGCAAGATGCCATGAAAGGTGGATATGTTCTTTCAGATGACGAAAACGCTGAAATAATCATCCTTGCAACCGGCTCAGAAGTTCACATTGCACTTGATGCCGCTGAAAAGCTTAGAAGTGAAGGAAAAAAAGTACGAGTAGTAAACATGATCTCAACTGAGATATTTGAAAAACAGTCCAAAGAATATAAAGAAAAAGTATTGCCAAACTCAATAAGAAGAAGAGTTGTAATTGAAGCTGGAACCACTTTCGGCTGGGAAAAATATGCAACAATGAACGGCAGAATTATCGGAGTTGACAGGTTTGGTGAGTCCGCTCCTGGAGATATTGTTCTTGAGAAATTCGGATTTACTGCAGAAAATATCGTAAAAACAGCAAAGGAACTTTTCTAAGACTTTTATGAACAGCCTAGCTCTTTTTAGAGACTACCTTATTCACGAAAAACGTTATTCAAAAAACACTTCTCTTGCCTACTGCAAAGATGTTGAACTTTTGGAAAAACACTTTACTCAAAGTGATCTTGAACTTCTTGATCTGGACAAGGATGACCTCAAAGACTATCTTGGAGCGCTGTACTCGGAAGTAACTGCAACATCACTTCACAGAAAGATAGCTGCAATAAGACATTTCTACTTGTTTCTCAAGAAAAGAGAGATCATTGAAGAAAACCCGTCGCTGACTCTCACCTGCCCGAAAAACGCATCAACTCTGCCTGGAGCACTGACAAAAGAAGAAATGCTTCAACTAATTGAATTTCCTTTCAAAAGTGATGAGAAAGGTCTTCGGGATAGAGCTATTATAGAACTTCTTTACAGCAGCGGCGTTCGTGTGGGAGAACTTGTTTCAGTAAGAATAAAAGATCTGGATAAGAAAGCTCGGACTTTAAATGTTTTTGGAAAAGGAAAGAAGCAAAGGTTGCTGCCAGTTACAAAACAGGCCGTCCAGTCAATAGACACCTATCTTCTTAAACGGGAAGGAAATAAGGATCCGAACTCTATAATATTCATGAATCTAAAAGGAAAAGGTCTCACTGAAAGAGGTGTCCAGTACGTTCTTGACAGGATTGCAAGAACTGCCGGGATCTTCCAAAAAGTCACGCCTCACATGCTCAGACACAGCTTTGCAACTCATTTTCTTGAAAATGGCATGAACCTGAGATATTTGCAGCATCTTCTTGGACACAGTAACCTTTCCACTACTGAGTTATATACGCATCTTTCGATAGATCATCTTAAAAACATCTATAACAAAGCCCATCCGGGCTCTAAAAAGAATAGGGGGAACAATGTTTAAGGGAACAACCATAATTTGTGTGAGAGATAAAGAATCTGTTGTGATCGCCGGTGATGGACAAGTCACTCTCGGCCACACTGTTATCAAATCAAACGCAAATAAGATCAGAACATTAGGCGAAGGAAAGATAATTGCAGGATTTGCCGGATCAACTTCTGATGCCATTACACTTTTTGAAATATTTGAAGAAAAGCTCAGGAAGTACAACTTCCAGACAAAAAAGGCCGCTGTTGAACTTTCAAGAGCGTGGAGAAAAGATCGGGTGCTTGGAAAACTTGAAGCACTTCTTCTTGTTGCTGATGCCGATATAACCCTTTTGATCTCAGGAAGTGGTGACGTTCTTGAACCGGAAAAGAACATCTTTGCTATTGGATCAGGTGGTAGTTACGCTCTTGCTGCGGCTATTGCTCTAGCGGAAAACTCTAAACTTGATTCAAGAAAAATTGCTGAAAAAGCACTGAAGATCGCTTCAGACATATGTATTTACACAAACAGCAAAGTTTCTTTTGAAGAGATCGTCTTCAAAGGAGGCAAAAAATGAGCGGACATGAAATCGCTAATCTAACACCAAAACAGATAGTTGATGAGCTGGACAGATTCATAATTGGTCAGGAAGATGCAAAGAAAGCAGTTGCAGTAGCTCTTCGAAATAGATGGAGACGGGCTCAGATAAAAGATCCAGTACTTCAAAAAGAAATCACCCCCAGAAATATCCTCATGTCAGGCCCGACCGGAGTTGGAAAGACAGAAATCGCCAGAAGGCTTGCGCAGATATCATCGAGCCCTTTCATCAAGGTTGAAGCTACAAAATTCACCGAGGTCGGATATGTCGGAAGGGACGTGGAATCTATGATAAAGGATCTTGTCAAGCAGGCCATAAACGAAACGAAGAGAATGGAAGCAGAAAAAGTCAGGAAAAAAGCTGAGAAACTTGCAAAACAGATCGTACTGACACTTCTAAATGTTCCTGATCCTGAAAAGATCTCACCCCAGACAGAAGATTACGAAACAAAATATAAGCGGCAGATCGAATATCGGGACAAAATGCTAAAAAAGCTTGAAAAAGGAGAGCTCAACGAAAAAAAAGTATCCATAACAGTGAAGTCTAACAATCTTCCTGTTTTTGAGTTTTCGGGTGGTTCCGGAGCTGAAGATATAGATATTTCCGTTAAAGACATGATGGGAAATCTTTTTCCCGGCTCAAAAAAAGAAAAAAAGATGACCGTTCCTGAGGCACTTGACCATATTGTTAAAACTGAATCCGAAAAAATGCTCGACCAGGAAAAGATAATAAGAAGCGCACTCATCTGGGCACAGAATGCCGGCATAGTTTTTATTGATGAAATAGACAAAGTGATCGCAAAAAGCAGTTCCAGAGGACCTGATATTTCAAGAGAAGGAGTACAAAGAGACATCCTGCCAATTGTTGAGGGATGTACTGTCAACACCAAGTACGGCCCGGTAAACACCGATCATATCCTCTTTATTGCCGCCGGAGCTTTTCACATGACGAGTCCCAATGATCTTATTCCTGAACTCCAGGGCCGGTTTCCACTTCAGGCTGAACTGAGACCCCTTTCAAAGGACGATTTTGTAAAAATTCTAACAGAAACTGAGAACTCGCTGATAATTCAATACTGCGAACTTTTAAAATCTGACGGTGTAACTTTGAAATTCACTCCTAGCGGAATTGATGAAATAGCTGAAATAGCATGTATGCTTAACAATACTGCTCAGGATATCGGTGCAAGAAGACTTCAGACTGCTATGGAAAAACTTCTGGAGGAGATTTCTTTTAATGCTCCGCTTTCAAGCAGGAAATCTTTTAAGATTGATAGAAAACATGTGAAAAAGTGGTTCAAGACATCAAAGAATAATGAGAACTTGGGGAATTATATTCTCTAAAAACACAAAAACAGAACATAAAAACTTGAGATTATAACGTTTTTACTCTAACATCATCAATGAGTAAATGTACTAAACGGAGCTAAAATGACAGTTATCGGTATCGATTTGGGGACAACAAATTCCTGCGTTGCTGTTATAAGGAATAATCAGTCTGAGGTCATTAAGGATGCAGGTGGAAGAAATACCATACCTTCAATTGTAAGTTTCATAAAAAATGATGAGTCTGGTGATCTTGAAAAATTATGCGGACATGCAGCATATCAGCAGATGCTTATAAACACAGAGAACACTGTTTACTGTGTGAAGCGATTAATGGGACATAGTTTTAAAAGTCCCGTTGTTTCACAGCTTCTGCCCACACTTTCATACAAGGTCATGCCCAGTGATAAAGGTGATGGATTGTCACTATTTATTCCAGCGATGGGAAAAACTTATTCGGCAGAGGAAATCTCATCTTTTATTATTACTGAACTAAGAAGTATTGCTGAAAAATACCTTGGAGAGACTGTTACAAAAGCTGTGATAACTGTTCCCGCCTACTTCAACAATAAACAGCGTCAGGCGACTAAGGATTCAGCACTGATAGCCGGTGTTGAAGTTCTTAGAATTATAAACGAACCTACTGCCGCAGCTCTTGCTTACGGGTTTTCTCAGGGAACGGAAGAGGAAAAACTTCTTGCTGTTTTCGACTTTGGAGGCGGCACTTTTGATATTACACTCATGGAGGTTTCTGACGGAACTTTCAATGTAATTGCAACTGCAGGAAACACTTTCCTTGGTGGCGAAGATATCACGAATTCACTTTTTGAACATTTTCTTGAAGACCTCGCAGAAAACTATGGCGTTACCGATCTTGATGACAATCTGATACTTCAAAGACTCAGGGATTATGCTGAGACAGCAAAAAAGAATCTTACTATCCAGACAAAGACCACCGTAGAAATTCCATATTTGAAGGAAGTTGATGGGGACTTCATACATTACAAAACTGAGATATCAAGAGAAACTCTCGAAGAACTCGCAACACCATATCTCGACAAGGCTATAAAGACATTTGAGAGAACTTTGAAAGAGGTTCACCTTGAAGCTAGTGCTCTTTCGGGAATTATTCTGATAGGCGGGCAGACAAGAATGCCTCTTATTCAGACACGCCTTAATGATTTTTGCTCCTCAGTTCCAATTCTCAAGAATATAAACCCTGATGAAACAGTTGCAATAGGAGCCGCTATTCAGGGTCAGATGCTTGATCAGGATTCAAGATCAGAAGACGACGTTGACATGCTTCTTCTTGATGTTACTCCCCACAATCTGGGAATTGCTGTCGGCAAGAACATGCTATATACGCTCATTCCTAAAAACTCGACCGTTCCGGCCTCTGTTGATGACATTTTTGTCACGTCAAGAGACAATCAGGATAAGGCAAAGATACTTCTTCTTCAGGGCGACTCTCTTGTAGCTTCTGAAAATGAGATCCTCGGAGAATTTGAACTTGACGGACTTAGAAAAGCAAAAAGAGGTGAAGTGAAAATAAGGATCACCTATGAAATTGATATAAACGGTATTGTAACAGTTCAGGCTGCTGACATGGATACAGGTGCAACTCAGAAAATTACTGTTGCATCAACCGGCAACCTTTCACAGGATGAACTTTCTCAAAAGATTGAGGAAAATTCCGATTATTATCTTGAACTTGCAGAAAAAACGATGATCGAAGAAATGGTTGGAAGTGTTGAGAATTATCTTTACGATCTTGAAAAAATGAAACCTAAACTTTATCAGATCTTTTCTGATTCAAAAGTCGGTGTTGATAGAATGGATAAGATGGAAACTCTAATATCTGGAACAAAAGCCTATCTTAAAGGCGATAAACTTCAGCTTGAGAAACTTCAGGATATTGAAACCAAACTTGATACTCTCAAAGGTACCTATAAAAATCTTATTGATAAAACTGATGATCCCGGTGAAGTCAGCGACTTCTTCTAATTTAACGATGAATGCCTGATCTCAGGTTTTGAAAGCGTCTTCTTTTCCTCACAGTACTCTGCAAAAACATCACTTACAACAAACTGTGTCATTTCAATTTTACTGACACCCTGAAATTCGTAATATCCGTTACCACCTTGCGCGATATAGGAATCAGTCGCAAAAAGATACTCCTTTTCGGGTTCTACCGGAGATTCAAGTCCATCTTTAACAATTCTGAAATTAACAGCCTTGTCATCTTTAATATCAAACTTCATTCCGGAAAGATAAGGGAAAGCTCCCTGATGGATTCCTTTTGAAGCTTGACTGATGCTTCTCTCAAACGCTTTTTCAAGGTCTTTTCCTTTAATTTTAAGAATTGCAAGATAGTTAAAAAACGGCAAAACATCATAAATTTCTCCAAGAGTGAGTTTGCCCTTATGCAGAGAGCTTCTGACTCCTCCTGCGTTTTGCATGGCAACATCGACTTGAATATTTTTCCCACGAAGTTTCCAGATTATTGCGTCAGCAACTAATGGCGCAAGATCGCTACCCTTTTCCCAGTCATGTGTCAGTTCTTCACTTACAGTTCCTACGACCTTTTTATATTTTTCCGATGCAGCCTTACGGTAGACACTCATTTTTGCTTGGACGGCTTTGTTCTCATCAAGTCTTAAAAATTCATTAAAGGGAGACCTTTTGTCCGGAAAAGGTAATTTTACATCTTTTTTTATCGGAAAAAGAATCTTGCCTGAGTGAGAGACGATCTCTCCATGAATATCAAACTTGAGATCCAGTTTCCCGACAGCTCTTGCGTGATCCCAGGCCTGAGCAACAAGAACATCTCTTCCATCGGGATCTTTAACGATCTG
>Ga0222665_1001084_pt1 | contig 13288 bp, 17 predicted proteins | sample AntAcemetagen653_FD_179853 | JGI IMG/M metagenome (GOLD analysis project Ga0222665, IMG submission 179853) | Saline water microbial communities from Ace Lake, Antarctica - #653 | ecosystem: Environmental > Aquatic > Non-marine Saline and Alkaline > Saline | place: Antarctica: Ace Lake...
TCCACACTTAATTTCGTTCTATTTTTGCAACAGACTCTCTTTTAATCTATAATAACCGTCGAATTTACTTTTTATGGAGTATGTGATGATGAGATTTTCCCTGATCGTTATGATCCTTACCATGCTTATTTTTGGCTGTGGCAACGATACAAAAAAGGCAAATGAAAATCCGGATGAAGCAACTGACACTGAGGTTGGTGACGAAACTACTGATGAAGTGATAGATGAGAATTCTGATGAGATTTTAACAGATTCAGATGAAATAGATGATGCTGACGAACTTCAGCAACTTCAGACTGGAGGGATATTTGTTGCTACAAGCTTTTTTAAATTAGAACCATCTACTGTTCTTGGACAAGGTGGTTTTTTCGGGTATTCAGTTTTTGAACTAAATGAAACTCATTGGGCTGTCAGCGCAATTCATGAATCAATACCACCGTATGATTTTGAAAAAGCAACTGGAGTACTCTATATTTTTGATCAAATAAGTCATCAAGCACATGAAAATAACATTTATCTTTCTTCAGCAAAACGTCTTACTCACCCGGAGGAGAAATACAATGTAGGCTTCGGTTTTACAATTGCAGGACCTTGTGACATAAATAACGACGGGTTTGAAGATCTGGCAGTTTCTTCACATCTTGCAAACTACGGCGATCTTTACGCTGCAGGAGAAATTGTTGTTTTTTACGGAACAGAGGAAACAGGTGGCTGGAGCACTGAAAACACATCAATTTCCAGAGTTTCAGACGGACTTATACAAAAAGCTGATTCAATGAGCCAGTCGTTAGTCTGTGGCGATATTGACGGCGACGGATTTGACGATGTTCTTGCAGGTGGACAGAACGCAGGCCCGGAACTTGCCAGTGGTGGAAGTGCTGGAATGGTCGCATTTTTTAAAGGAAGTGCATCAGGTCTTGGAACAAATGAGTCCTGGACACTCGTTCCTGAAGTTGAAGAAAAGGCTCAATATTTTGGAAGCAGCATGATCCTTGAAGATATTAATGATGACGGCAAAGAGGATCTCATAGTTTCAGGATGGGGACTTAAAGACACAGATGAATCAGACAACACAGGCGGAGTTTATGTCTATCACGGTGGAACTGACTGGCAAAAAGGCCCCGCGCTCAAAGTTTTCGGAACAAAGAATTCCTCTCAGCTAGGCTCTGTCATAAAACTTGTTAAAGTCGGTGATGAAACTCTTTTAGGTGTGATAGCTCCAAAAGAAGACACTAACGGCACAATACACTTCTATGACCCTGCAACAATGACAGAAAAATTCACAGTCGAAGTTCCTTCAACGCTAAACATGGGAACAGGCAGCTTCAGTGATTTTGATACATTTTCATATCCAGGCACATCATCAACGACTCTTGTTGCAGGTGGAAAATACTTTAAAGGTGGTGGAAGAATTCTCTGTGGAAATATAACAATTGACGGAGCTCCGGAACTTACAGAATGCTCATGGCAACCTGAAATAACTAGCGGCGGATTTGGATCTTCAGTTAAAACTCTTAACAGCGTCGATGCAACAAATGAACCGTGCATTGTAGTCGGAATGCCTGAATATATTCATGAATTCTGATTAATGTGTTTCGACTGAATACCCGGCGCTTTTCCAGCTTGCAACTCCACCTTTAAGCTCATAAATCTCAAGAAAACCTAATGACTGCATGGTAGCGACTGCACCTGCCGATCGGCTACCGCTTGCACAATATACTAAAAAAGCATCACTTAACGAGAACTCGCTGATATTACTTTCAAAACCGGCATCATAGACATTGAGTTTCTCTGCGCTAGCGATGTGTCCTCCATCAAATTTGCGGTAGTTCTGACATCAATAATATGAAAAAAAGGATCATCTTTCCTTTCATCGATCAGATCTTTAGCTTCTGACGCTTCTAGAAGTTCATAGATCGCTTCCGCAGAGTCATCAACTGTTTCATCAGCAATTTCATCAACTGTTTCATCGACTGTCTGATCAGAATTTTCATCAGCAATTTCGTCTACAGATTCATCAAATGACTCATCATCTACTTTATCTGTGATCTCATCGGAAGCGTTTTGAGATCCATCATTATCATTTAAATTCTTATCAACCGACGTGTTCTCTCCGCATGAAATAATGAGCAGGACAAATACGATGTAAATAAGAAATTTTTTCATTCTATTTCCCTCAAATATAAATAAGAATCAATCCTACAACTTATCGATAAAATCCAATTCAGGACTTGATGCCTGAGCGTTTGAATATTTTTCGGGAATTCCTGCTTCTATTGCAACAAAGGCGGCTTCAATGGCCATTTTGAATGCTTTTCCCATTTTTTCGGGATCTTTTGCTGTTGCAATTGCCGTGTTAACGAGAACAAAATCGGCTCCCATTTCTATTGCTTTTGCTGCATCAGATGGTGAACCAATTCCTGCATCAACTACTACTGGAACTCTGGCTTGCTCTATTATTATTCTTATCATTTCTTCCATGATTATGCCTTTGTTGGTTCCAATGGGAGCAGCTAGTGGCATAACTGTTGAAACGCCGACATCCTGCAATCTGAGTGCAAGCATCGGATCTGCATTAATATATGGAAGAACTGCAAATCCTTTTTTAACGAGTATTTCAGCTGCTTTTAGCGTTTCAATGGGATCCGGAAGCAGATATCTTGGTTCTGGTGTGAGCTCAAGTTTTATCCACTTGGGAAGCCCTGCTTCTTCAGCTAATTCCGCATAGAAAACAGCTTCAGCGGCAGTTCTTGCTCCTGCTGTATTAGGCAAAATGATTATGTCCTTATTTTCAAGAAGCGGTTTAAGAAGTGACTCGCCTTCTCCAAGATCCATACGTCTTAAAGAAGCTGTCACAACCTGAGTTCCCGAACTTTTCACGGATTCCATCATTTCCTTGTTAGAACGGTACTTGCCGCTGCCAAGGAACAATCTTGAAGTTAACTCAAAATCTCCGATCTTTATTGATTTCATTTGATTCTCCGACTACTTGGCCAGTTCAAGCATTCTCTGAAGAGAAACTTTGGCCTTTTCTGATATTTCTTTTTCGATCTCAATGCTGAACTGTTCTTTTTCAAGAGAATGAAGAATGTCTGTGAGCATGATACTTTTCATATTCTGACACTTCATCTCAGGCTCAGTCATCTCGACAAACTCAGCTTCAGGATCTTCCTTACTCAGTCCGTATGTGATCCCTGATTCTGTCACAACGATATACTTCTTAAACTCTTTCTTAGCCACAAGTTCCATCATCTGACCTGTTGAAAGCACAAAATCAGCTTCTTTTCTTGTTTCGGCAGGACATTCCGGATGCATGATGACAACTGAACCCGGAAAAAGCTCTTTCGCCTTGGCAACATCAACAGCGCTCACCTTGTTATGAACAGGACAGTACCCATCCCAGCAGATGACTTCCTTTTCAGGGATCTGCTGCGCGACATAGCTTCCAAGATGTTTGTCAGGAACAAAAAGTATCTTTTTATTCTCAAGCTTTCGCACGATCTTAACTGCATTTGAACTTGTAACACAGACATCGCTAAGCGCCTTCGTTCTTACATCACTGTTGACATAACATACAACCGCTGCTTCAGGATGCTCGGCCTTAAACTCTTTAAGCTGATCTTCATTTATCATATCAGCCATCGGACAGCCAGCCTCCAGAACCGGAAGAAGAACTTTTGTGTTCGGTGAAAGTATCTTCGCAGTTTCAGCCATAAATTGTACACCGGCAAAGACAATTATATCGTAATCACCTGACTGGGCAGCTTTTTTTGAAAGACCATAACTATCACCCACGTAATCGGAAATATCCTGAACTTCCGGATGAGTGTAGGTGTGACCCAATATTAACGCGTTCTTTTCTTTCTTTAACGCATTTATCCTGTCGATTATTTCCTTCATTTGAGATTTCTTACCTCTTTAACTTCCGGAATCATCTTTTTAATATGCTGCTCAATTCCCATCTTCAAAGTCATCTGGCTCATAGGACAACCTGCGCATGCACCCTGAAGTTTAACAGTTACGATACCATTATCTGTAACGTCAATAAGTTCAACATCACCACCATCTCTCTGCAATGCAGGGCGAACCTGCTCAAGAGCGTCCTTTACCTTTTCTTTCCAATTGTTCTCAGTCATTTTTGACTCCATAAGTTATTAAAAATAAATTATCAAAAATCGGGCTGTTCAGCTTATCTGAATATAGGGGTCAATGTCAAGAGTTAAGGTCTAAACTTTTAGTTTCCCTAATATTTGATTTTCTTACTTCATATGTGTATTTTTAAATCTGTTAAAGCTATAAGGAGATTGAAGCATGAGCGACGAGCAAAAAGGAAATATCATAATATACCAGTCAGGTGACGGCATTAATAAAATTGATGTTCGACTTGAAGATGAAAATGTATGGCTTTCGCAACAACAAATGGCAGAGCTTTATCAATCATCAAGAACAAATGTTGTTGAACATATAAAAAACATTTATGAGGAAGGCGAGTTAGACAAAGATTCAACCTGTCGGAATTTCCGACAAGTTCGATTAGAAGGAAATCGTAGTGTCGAAAGAGAGATCCCTTTTTATGATCTCGATATGATTATTTCATTGGGATATAGAATAAAATCGAGCATTGCCACAAAGTTTCGTATTTGGGCTACAGAACGCCTGAAAGAGTACATAATAAAAGGTTTTACCATGGACGATGACCGCCTGAAAAACTTAGGTGGTGGCAACCACTGGAAAGAGCTGCTTGACCGTATTCGTGACATCCGTTCCAGCGAAAAGGTAATGTATCGTCAAGTATTAGACTTATATGCTACAGCTACCGACTACAACTCTAAAAGCGATGAGAGTTTGCATTTCTTTAAAATTGTTCAAAATAAACTGCATTATGCAGCTCACGGGCATACGGCAAGCGAAGTGATTTATTTACGTGTAGATAGCAACAAAGCATTTACGGGCTTAACCAACTTTAAAGGAAACGAGCCCACACAAGCTGGAGTACAAAAAATATAAAGCTAAAACCCTAAGTGCGGTAGAAAAAGACTACTTAGAAAATATTTCTGCTCTAGAGAAAAAAGCAAAAAAAGGAAGTCGTAAAAAATGAAAACACCAACAGCATTTAGTATTAGCGGGAAAAATTGGGTGAATAATCATGCTCATGTTTTAAAATTTGATACTTATTTAACATCTTGATTTAATAACTTGACTAACAAATGCCTAAACATATAATTAGCTCGCTTTTTTTTGAGGGAGAACTGTATGTTCGATCAGCTTACAGATAAGCTGGAAAGCACATTTAAAAAACTAAGGGGAGTTGGAAAGCTTTCCGAGGAAAACATCAAGGAAGGTGTAAGAGAACTTAAGCTCTCTTTACTGGAAGCTGATGTAAACTTTAAAGTTGTCAAGCAACTCGTTGAAAAAGTTAAGGAAAGAGCTATGGGCACGGAAGTTATGAAGAGCATAACTCCGGGGCAGATGTTCGTAAAAATATTCCACGAAGAGCTGATAAGCATGCTTGGTGAAGGCGATCATTCGCTTAACCTCAATGTTCGTCCTCCGGCAGTCATCCTTATGGCTGGACTTCAGGGTTGCGGTAAGACAACAACCGCCGGCAAACTTGCACTTATGCTTAAAAACAAGCAGAAAAAGAAAATTCTTCTCGTTCCTGCTGACATATACAGACCCGCAGCTATTGAACAGCTTAAAAAACTTGGAAGTTCAATAGATATTGAGGTCTACCCTTCGACAACTGATATGGATCCTGTTGAAATAGCACAGAAATCTCTTGAATATGCCCGCAACATGGCTTTTGATGTTGTGATCGTTGATACCGCCGGACGTATGCAGGTTGACGAGAAACTCATGGACGAGATAGAGAACATAAGAAATGCCGTTGAGCCTTCCGAAGTTCTTTTTGTTGCTGATGCGATGACTGGTCAGGATGCCGTAAATGTTGCAAAAGAGTTCCACGAACGCCTTGAAATAACAGGTGTCATTCTCACAAAGATGGATGGAGATGCCAGAGGCGGATCCGCACTTTCGATCAAAGCTGTGACCGGAGCTCCGGTAAAATATATTGGTGTCGGAGAAAAGATAGACCAGCTTGAACTGTTTCATCCTGAAAGAATCGCTGGAAGAATAGTCGGCATGGGAGATGTTCTTTCACTTGTTGAAAAAGCCGGCGAGCATATTGATCAGGAAGAAGCGGTACGTTTGCAGAAAAAGATGAGCAAGAACAAGTTTGATCTTGAAGACTTTCTTTCTCAAATGAAGATGATCAAACAGATGGGACCGATGGAAAATATGCTCGGAATGATTCCCGGAATGGGCAAGCAAATGAAAAAGCTTCAAGGTAAAGTTGATTTTGAGAAAGAACTGAAAAGAATAGAAGCAATCATTTTCTCAATGACTGGAAAAGAGAGACAGAGACCTGAGATTCTTAATGCTTCGAGAAGAAGAAGAATTGCAACAGGCAGCGGTACAAAAGTTCAGGACATTAATCAGTTCATGAAGCAGTACCTTGAAATGAAAAAGATGATGAAAAATATCAACAGGCTTGGAATAGGAGGCCTGATGAAGAAATTTAAGGGCTTACAATAACGTATTTTTTTTGGAGGATCATTAATGAGTGTTAGCATCAGACTGACTAGAGGCGGAAGAAAGAAACAACCTTCATACCGTATTGTCGTACTTGACAGTCGTAAGAAAAGAGACGGTTCTTATCTTGAAAAGATTGGCCATTACAACCCATGTGTTGACCCGGCTGAGATCGTTCTTGATACCGATCGCCTTGATGCGTGGGTAAAGAAAGGCGCAAGCTGTTCACCAACAGTTGCTTCTCTTGCAAAAAAGGTAAGAAAAGGTTAACAACCTCGCTCTGCGGAGGAAATTATGAAAGAATTCGTTGAAAGGATCGCAAAAGAACTTGTTGACAATCCTGACCAGGTCAATGTAACTGAAGTTGACGGTGAAAGAACCACTGTTATTGAACTTAGAGTTGCTAAGGAAGACCTTGGAAAAGTTATCGGCAAAGAAGGAAGAATCGCTAAGGCCATGAGAGTCCTTATCAGTGCTTCTACAGCTCGTGAAGAAAAGAAATGCGTTCTTGAAATAGTTGAAGACTGATCTTTCACCAATGATCACAGTCGGCACTTTTCGAAGAGTTGTAAAAAAGGATGGAACTATGCTTTTTAAGCCGGCATTCCGTGATTGTGATTTTCTTGAAGATATAGAATTTCTATTCCATGACGATCTTGGAACAAAGTGGGAAATTAAAAATATTCAAAAAATTGCCCAAGGATTTCAGATCAAGCTTAAGGATGTGAACAACACCTATGAGGCAGGATTTTTTATCGACGAAAATTTTGCCCTGCCTGACGAGCTTGTTAAAGGAAGAACCACAGATCTTGTTATTGGAGAAAATGTTTTTGACCACAAAGACAGGATCATCGGAACAGTTGTCAGTCTTACTTCAACTCCGTCCTATATGCTTATAGAAATTGAAAGGAAATCCGGAGAAACGGAACTCGTTCCTTTTACTGAGGAATTCTTTGAAGAAAATAGCGACAAAATCAAGTTGAAAAGGAGAGACTTTTGAAAATAGATGTTCTCTCACTTTTTCCGGAATTCTTTGAGTCTCCATTTTCAATAAGCATGATGAGTCGGGCAATTGAAAAAAAGATCATTGAGCTCAATATTCATCAGATCAGAGACTTCGGACTTGGAAACAGGAAACAAGTTGATGACAGTCCATATGGCGGAGGCGCCGGTCTTGTAATGAAACCGGAAGTCATAACAGCTGCATGGGAATCCATACCTAAAGATGAAAAGGCAATTACGATCTATATGTCACCTAGAGGAAAGGTCTTTGACCAGAAACAGGCCATTAAGTTTACTTCCTGCGATCATATTATAATAGTTTGCGGACACTACGAAGGGATCGATCAGAGATTTCTTGACCTTTCTAAGGCTATTGAAGTTTCTGTGGGAGATTACGTCCTTACGGGAGGTGAAACTGCTGCGCTTTCACTAATTGATGCAACTGTCAGACTTCTTCCCGGAGTTCTTGGAAACGAGCTTTCGCATCAGAACGAATCATTTTCGAACTCACTGCTTGAACATGACCAGTTCACAATGCCGAGAGTTTTTAGAGAAATGAAAGTCCCCAAAGTTCTCCTGAATGGCGATCATGCAAAGATCGAAAAATGGAGGCTGAAGAATTCTCTCGAAAGAACTTCCTCAGTCAGACCGGACCTTCTTTCAAAAATAGACCCATCTTTCTGGAAAGAACTGGAATGAAAAACTTTTATATTGCTCTGGTCCATTATCCCGTACTTCGGAACGGATCGATAATAACATCATCAATTACAAACCTTGACATCCATGACATTTCGAGAGTAACGGTAACTTATGGTCTTGGAGGCTACTTTATTACTCATCCGGATGAAAAGATGCGTTTCATAGCTTCCCAACTTTCCGGGCATTGGATTTCCGGCAATGGAAAAGAAATAAATCCTGACAGATCACAAGCTCTGGGCAGAACTTCAATTGTGACTTCTGTTAAAGATGCGGTCGATATGATCTTAAAGGAAACAGGAAGCAAACCTCTGGTAATTGGAACAACTGCCAGAAAAACAGATAAAACCATGAGCGTTAAGGAACTAAAAAATAAAAAAAATACCCCCATTCTAATACTGTTTGGAACGGCAGGGGGAATTGACAACAACCTCCTGGATTCATTAGACTATGTGCTCGAGCCTATTGAGACAGGAACTGACTACAACCACCTCAGTGTCAGAAGTGCTGTATCAATTTTTATTGACAGATTATTTCTGGCCGATTAGTATTGGTGGCTGAAATTTTGAGGGAGTTATAAGATGACGAAGCCTTTGATTCAAAAGATTGAAACACAACAGAAAAGAATTGATCACTACTATGTAAAACCTGGTGACAAGATAGAGATTCACACTCGTATTATTGAGGGTGAAAAAACTCGTATCCAGATTTTTAAGGGTGATGTAATAGCTATCAAAAATGGTAGAAACAACAACCGTACAACCATTACTGTCAGAAAATTTTCCGGCGGTTTCGGAGTCGAGAAGATAATTCCTCTCCACTCACCGATGATCGAAAAGATCCAGTTGGTGAATAGAGGTAAGGTAAGAAGAGGCAAACTCTATTACCAGAGACTTCGTAAAGGTAACGCAGCTAAGATCAAACCAAGAAACGTCTGGTAGTGGTAAAACACTTCCTGATCTTTTTCTTTCTTTTTTTTTCTTTAAGCGCACAAGTTCCATGTGATCGAGTGTTATCTAATAATGATCAGGATTTTTACAAAAACATTCTTCTTCATGCAAAAAGCTCAAAAACAAAGCTGACATATCTTGAAAAGTTTGGGAAATGTATAAATACTACCGGAGTTTCAATATTTACCATAAAGGGAATTCCAGTTGCTGAAAAACTTCAATGCGGAGCAGTTGAAAAAAATCGGGGCTCGGAGTTCTTTTTTAAAGATTCTGTGCTTTGCGTCAGGTCTGTTGACTTTTTCCCATCAAGAAAAGTCTTTTTAATTGAGGGTCATGCTGAAAAAGTCACAGTTTCCGACAACTGGAAATATATAAAAGGTGACAATGAACTCCTTGTCTATGAAAGTGATGCTAAATTTGATGAAGGTCAGGATCCAAACGACCGGATCTTAAAAAAAGACGATCAAGGTTCATTCACGAACAGTATCGGAAAAAAGATACATCCGTCTTTTATCTTTGAAAATGGCGAATGGAAAAGCATCTCACCTCTGCGCGAACTCTTTGACATGAAAGTTGATAAAGACGGCACCTTCTCTATCGAAATTATCACTGAAGCCCCTATGCCTTACCATCATGACAAACTTATATCGAACATCAGTCTGAAAGCTGGCACTATTGAGACCTCAACGCCTTCTCCAAGCAGATACCTGTTAAAAGGAGCAAAGCTGAAGGCTGTTAGAATTCCGTCTCTAAGCGGCTCAAACAGTAAAACCGGATCCAATGGACGGTATTCTATCCGTCTTGAATTTCCCGGATTGGAAATAAGGCCTTCAAAAACATACCGGAAGAAGAACTTTGAGATTACGGTTTCTTCAAAAGGCTCATCAAGAGCAATAGACCTCATTGTAAAAAGCAAAATTCTTTCAAAAGATGAAATCCGGGAAATAAGATCTATAATAGACAGTGTGACACCACTTTACCATAATCAGGAAAAAGATGGGCAAAAGTAAGATCGCTGTGGAAATGATGAAAAGAGCTGTTGAGCTTTCAAAAGAATGTGAAAGATGCACATATCCAAATCCAAAAGTCGGAGCTGTAGTTTTTGATGATGACGGCAATATCCATGCTGAAGCGTTTACCCAGAGTTTTGGAAGCGACCACGCAGAAAGAGCAGCCTTAAAAAAACTGAATTTCAAAGCAAAAGGTTTGATGATGGCCGTTACACTTGAGCCTTGCAATCATTACGGAAAAACTCCACCATGTTCTCGCGCCATTGCTGAATCAGGAATCAAGAAAGTATTTATTGCTAAGGCCGAGGAGAATAGCAGAGCTTGTAACGGAGCATGCTTTTTAAAAGGCCGTAATATTGACATCGTCTTTTTGGATGAATTCCGTGAAGAAGTTGAAGAGATCAACCGCTTTTTCTTTAAGACTGTGCGTACAAACTTACCTTGGATAACGGTAAAAGCAGCCGTTTCTTCTGACGGATATCTGACCAGGAAAATTGGAACACCAACTGTTGTCACAGGAAAAATGTCAAAGGCACACACGCACATTTTAAGATCTGGACACATGGCAATTGCAGTCGGAGCAAACACAGTCAACATTGATGATCCGCAACTAAATGTTAGAGAAGTTGAAGGTGAAAATCCAGTTCCGGTACTTTTTTCAAGAAGCCTCAATTTGGATCTCAATGCGAAAATTCTAAAAAATTCTCCTATAATTATTACTGAAAACAATGATCCACAAAAGATCACAACTCTAAAAGAGCTTAACGCCGAAGTTGAGATCCTTGAACAAGATTTCTCAATAAATTCAGCACTTTCTATGCTCTGGAAAAAACACAATATTAATTCAATTATGCTTGAAGGCGGAGCAAAACTAATCTCAGCTTTTTTAAATGAGAACATGATAGATGAATTTCAGATAAATACCTCACCTGATAACTTTTTAGGCGGACTTAAACTTTTCAGCGAAGAAGCTGAAGAAAAATTCAGCTCGATCTTCCATCTCTACGATGAAATGTATCTTGAAAAAGACCATTTGAGAATCTTCCGCAAATAAATTTGACAAAAACCAACCTTTATGCAGGTTACTTTTGCTTGACTTTAACCTCCACACAGGTTAATATTCCTTATTATCAACCTTTACGAAGGTTACTACATGAATAGAACAATATTAAAAAAAGTCGTTAAAGAGGCTCTTGACAGAGAACTTTTCCCAGGAGTAGGTCGTGAAATAACAGAACAGATAACTCCTTTTATTGAAAGAGATGAGATCATTACGTTGAGCGGTGTAAGAAGATCAGGAAAAACAACTGTGTTCCATCAGCTTATTTCACACCTTGAAAAACCGGAGAATTCACTTCTTATTAATTTTGAAGACGAGCGATTGTCAAAATTTTCAGTTGACGATTTTGACACACTTCTAGAAATTTTTTATGAACTCACAGGAGCATCAGACAGAGTTTTTCTTTTCTTTGATGAAATTCAGGAAGTTCTTTCCTGGGAAAAATGGGTCAGAAGGATCTACGATGAAAAACGAAATATCAAAATATTTGTAACTGGATCAAGTTCTTCTCTTCTTTCGTCTGAATTCTCATCACTTCTTACCGGAAGAAACATATCTTTCGTACTTTTCCCTTTTTCTTTTTCTGAATATCTGTCCGCTGTTACAGAAACTAAATTTTCCAGGGATAAATGCGAAACCAGCACCTCCGACCGTGCATTGCTGAGAACTTATCTTGACAGTTACATTTCAAATGGCGGATTTCCTGCTGTTTCAAGGAACTATTCGATTGAAGTTCTGCAACAGTATTTCCATGACATAATCCATAGAGATATAGTAAGAAGGTTCAAGATCAGGGACGTCAGATTAATAGAAGAACTATACATCTATCTTTTCACAAACATATCGAATCTTTTCACATTTAACTCCCTCAAAAACACGTTTAAGATAGGGATTGATACCGCAAAGGAATATCTTTCATACGGAATTTCTGCACACCTTTTTTACGAACACTCTTTTTTTTCTTACTCACGCAAAGAATCCTATAATAGACCGAGAAAACTATACGGAATTGATACCGGGCTCAGAAAAGCCGTCAGCTTCACCTTTTCTAAAGACATTGGAAGAATGGTAGAAAATGTTGTCTACCTTTCTCTGAAACGTTCAACAAATTCAATATATTATTTCACTGATAAAAAAGAAATTGATTTTGTTTTGAAAAATCAGGATCAGACTCTTAGTTTAATAAATGTCTGTTACAATGACCAAATTCCGGAAAGAGAGTTTTCAGGACTGGAATCAATCGGTAATTTTGAAAACAAAATTAGGGAAAAGATCATTATCTCAGATTCAATTGAAGATGAAGTCAACGACATTAAAATAATTCCGCTCTGGAAATGGCTTCTCAGATAAATAAATTTGACAAAAACCCGACAATGTCTGACCCTAGAGCAGATAATTAATTTCCTTGGAGGGAAAAATGAGAACTCTTATTAAATTTTCGTTACTGCTAACAGTATTATTTTCAATTTTTTTGCTGACAAGCTGCCACGAAGGCTACGTTTCAAAGGATGGCGAATCGTTAAAACAATATCTTGAACCGGAAGCACTCAAAAAACTTGTGGAAACACCTAAAGATGACATTTGGATAATTGATGTACGCTCTGACTCTGCTTATAACAACAAGCATATTCCAACAGCAAAATCTTTTTATTCCTCAACCATTCTTGACAGACTCAGCGAACTCCCAAAAGACAAATTTCTCATCGTTTACTGCGAAACAGGCGGAAGAGCGCAGGCTGTTATCAAGAAACTCGAAAAGAAAGGCTATACAAAAATGATGAACTGGGGCGGATACACCCGCTGGAAATGGGAATACGCAAAAACTCCTGAGAAGAAGAAATAAAAATCTAATTCGTAGCTTCTAATTCCACCCTTCTTTTCTTTTCAGCTTTAGCCATAAATCCGACTGCTATCACGATAAAGATCAGCGATACCCAGTCAATTAGATGTGGGAATGATCCTGTAAAAAAGACTGCGAA
>Ga0222665_1001088_pt1 | contig 13273 bp, 11 predicted proteins | sample AntAcemetagen653_FD_179853 | JGI IMG/M metagenome (GOLD analysis project Ga0222665, IMG submission 179853) | Saline water microbial communities from Ace Lake, Antarctica - #653 | ecosystem: Environmental > Aquatic > Non-marine Saline and Alkaline > Saline | place: Antarctica: Ace Lake...
TCTTTGATTTGTTTGTTTTTGGACAAATAATACATATCATAAATAGTGAATCTTGTCAATATTTTTAATTATTTCAATTGGTTAAATTTAACCTCTTTAATGAATATTAACCCCGAAAGTTGAGTTTTTAATGTGAACCCGTTTGCTGTTCCAATCCACATCAGCTCTTACCGTTTTCAGCTTTCTGCGAATCAACGCGCTATAGGCACTGCCATCGCCGGTGGCATCGAGGATATTGATGGGCGTGTCATGAAATCCGAGTGGTGTGATCTGTTTAATGCTGTATCTGACATCCCCGTTCCTGGCGATATGAACGAAGGACAGGGTGTTGGGAGAGCACATTCCTTTAATCCAACCAATGGCATTCATATCGATTTCCTGCCGGTACAGGCGCGGTCTGGACAGACTGTCGAGGGTATTTGAAAGAGAAGTCAGAGCGGCAATCATATCTTCATCGGTCCTGTTCATACGCTTGGCCAGTAGCTCAATGATGGTGGTTTCCTGATTGCCTGCTTCGCTCAGTTTACGACCGTTAATGATCATCGGATGACCGCCGGTATCTACCAGCTTCGTCGAAACCTGTTGGATGATATTCAACAAGTGCATGATCATGGCTGCATCCGTGCCGTCTATCACCTTCAATACGGATTTGATCTGCAGCTCCGTGCAGGAGTCTTCCAGTAAAAGACCGGCTTTCAGATTTTCATCGAGAATGATCAGGTCGGGTGTGGGGATTTGATCCTGAAGATATTGTAGCATGTGCAGGGTGACGAAATAGACACCAGGCCCGAATTCACGCCGTTGGCTGTAATATTCGCAATCGGTCTCACGATGTTCACAACCGGAACACAGAATTTCGGATGGGGAGAAGCCTTTGGAAGTGATGTCATTCAGTTCGGATGGTCGTAAGCAGGTCTGATCACGTGGCTGCAGCATATAGAAACCATCGCTATGCCCTGCCAGTTCGCAGATCTTGGAATAAGCCTCATTTTGAAGATCCCTGTTGAAGGCGCCGTAGATGACGATTCGATCCTTCCCGATTTTTGAGATCGCTTCCAGTGCCGCATACGTTTTCCCAACACCGGAAGTCACGACGATAAGCGCATTGTCACGAGCATTCAATTCCTGATCAATCCGGTCACGGGCGTCGTCAAGGCTGACATATTTTTTCGGAACGGACAGATCGAAACTGTTTTTCGATGATTTATACCAGCCGCCGGTATTCTTGATTCCCGACCAACGATGCAGCGGCATACCGTCATAGGCTTCACAGTTGACGTTGAAGCAGCGTAATTGATAGTCCGGCGGATATGCCCTGGCATTGGCAGTAGCTTTTCCACAAACAGGACAAGGGAGCCCTCGAAAGGAAAGTGCCTGTGCCTGTCCCCTGTATTCAACATTTGATGAGATGCCTTTTTCGCCGATCATTTCTTGCATTGCAGTCAACCCAACCGGCTCCATTTCTTTACGGAGCTGAATATAATTGAAAGGGTTCACCGAGACGTCGGCTGCGATCCGTTGATACTGCTCGATTCGTTCCCCCAGCAGACCAATCGACTTCAGGTCGGAAATGATGGGGCCATCAATCAGCCATTGCACAATCGATATGACTTCATCGGGATCTGGTCTGCCGGCGGTGACATGTAAATAGTCATCAATAGTAAACGCCGATTGGGCCAGCATATTCTTATCAATTATGGTGCTGTGACCGTCTGTAAGCGTCTTTTCGGTGTGCAGGGGATCGCCCTTATATGCAAACACCTGGTGCGGAATATCCGTCTGTGTGGAAGGGCTGAGATCATGAATGTGACGCATTTCAGACCGCATCCAATCCACGAACGCCAGATATGCCTGACGATTCAAGAGCACGTTGGACACGGCCCGAAACCCTTTTCCACCGGTCGCTATGATTTTGAAATGATCGGCAGCACCCAGATTACTGATCACCTTGAAGGTCATCTGGGCAAATTGAATAGCACTGGTGGTTTTATCGGAGCCTTCCAGTCCAGTGGCACCATCGATGTCAATGAGCGGCTGATACAGTTCCTGATTGTCGACCACAACTTTTCTGGCCAGGTAAACACCGAACGATCCACCGTATATATCGTCTTTATTGGTTTCCAGCAGTGCCAGATAATCATCGCTGGACATGGAGCTGTAGGGTTTTTTACTGGCGAGCGTTGTTTTGAATGTGAGCAGCATTAGATTATTTGTTCCTTTATCAACTGTCTTTACAAGTCCTGACGGTCATCAGGAATTTTTTTCAATTCCATTTCCACAGCGTTCCGGACCCAATGATGATTGCATTTGTATAATTTATTCTGTAAAATGAGATCTGAATATTACCGGTCTGAAACCTAATCAGTTTGGCAAAGAAAAAAAATCATCTCTGTAGGTAACTCTACCACCTTTTTCAATTATTTTTTCATTTGTAACTTCCATAAGCATATTTATTACTTTCTTGTAATAAATACTCGGATATATCCATGCTCTTTTCAATCCCCCATTTGTGACCTTATACAAGAGCATAAGGCCCACTTTTTCTATTATTTCAAATTTAATGATATCCTCGTCATTCGAATCATAATATTCGAAATCCTTTAGTATATTCCCTTTACTGAAAAAAGTTCTCATGGTTTCTGCAGACGTTCCGACAAATTCATATGACTGGTTGGGAAGATTCTCAGCGGCTGAGAGTCCTAAGGGCAAATCCGGGATAGGTTCAACTATCGGAGTTTTAGAAAATACAACAATCGAATGCTCTTTTCCAACGCGACGTGGGTCAAATTTATCAGGATTCATGTATAATCCTTCTTTTTCAAAGGAACCTCCAATTAAAACCTTCCTTATATCAGACCATGAATCAGCAATTATTAAATGGCCATCATCTGTGAGTAGTTCATTAAGTTTGTGCCCGATTGAACGCAGGAAATCAATTTTGAATTGACCTGAATCGCTCTTCAGATAATCAATGTAATTAAATTCATCATAACACGTTGGCAAATCCAACACTTCTAAATTACCTAAAACTCTTGATATGATAATGGTATCAAACTGTTCATCAGAGATTCCTTTAAGATCAGGAAGCAATGAGTCAATAAATTCTATTCTATCTTCATTTAAACTTTGAGCCCATTCAGCACCAATATGGGAGTATTGATCCGCTACCACAACTTTTAGTGGATTCCAGATACGAGCCATCCAAAACGCTAAATGCCCAGGTCCACCACCGATGTCTAAGATTTTTAAATTGGGCAGCATTTCAAAATCTTTAAGTTCTTTAGCTACGCGACAAAGATGGTTTATATCGTCCCCATACCAGACTTTCACTAACGGGAGACTTCTGTGGCAGAAATTGAATGCTGTGTCATCACATTCAGGTTCGAATACTACTCGAAAAGATTCAAGCGTATCCTTTCCTAACCTTCTGGAAATTTCTCTTTCGATCATCTTTAAGTTACGTTTTTCATTTGGTCCTACAAGTGGACGTATGCCAATTTTTTTAAAAAATTGCCTTGGGATATTAATTTGAGCTTCCTTGACACTTTTCTTTTTCTTTTTCTTGTTCTTACCCATTTTGTTATTCCTTTCTCGTTTCTTCGTAAAAGCTATTCTCATAGAAAATCCGCCGTATCTGGCGGAAAACTACTCCGCCGTCCAAAAGCCTTTTTCCCGTTGGATGTTATTAACGATGTCCTGTAGGTTCAGGTAATGGTGAATGTTGACCAATTGCTTGTACAACGAGCCATCGGGTCCCAACAGGTCGTCCATGGAGATACCGAGCTCCTTGTCGAGATATTCAAGCAATTCGGATTTATGCCGGTAAGTTGATATCGTGTTGCGCTTGGGCTTCTCTTGATAATATTCCTCGATGTAGACGCGGTCTGTTTTGTTCAGCCCTCGTTTCCAAGGGTTCCACCACGCAATCTCACCGAACCGCGCTGCCTGCACCCAAACCGAAGAGTCACAGGAGTAGATGGCAAAATTCGTCAGAAAATCGAACTTCGTATTGCCGAACAGGTGTACCCTGATATTGGTTCCTTTGAACTTGTGCATGACATAGCTGAGCGTCCCGAAATTTGTAATCTGTGGCGATCCGAGGGCGACGTCTTCATACCCTTGCTCGATATAATATTCGATTTCAACGCCATGGATGCTGTGGACGACGGGGACGGGATCAAAACCTGCATCCTCCAACCTCCTCTGGTAGTAAATATTGGTGTCGAAGCCATCATCGCTGAAATCGCAATCGAAATTGTAGATCCGGTCATAATGGTCGCGGTAACATTCCAAATAGCTGAGATAGCCATTGAAGGTGACCCTCTTTCGAGGCATGTCATCAAACTCAAGGGCAAAACCATCATCATTGTGCATATAAAATGTTCCGGAATCCCAATCGAGGCTGGCGCATTGTGATCGAAGCGTTGACCTTAGCAGCTGATCATCGTTATTCCTGTGGGAAAAGGCACGAAGCACATGCGGTGCCCTATCGGGATAGAGTTTGTTGTAAGCGGTCAATGCTTTCTCATTCATTGCCGCAAGATTAATTCGCATTTTGTTGTCCTCCAAATGGGAGGGGGCTCCCCGTATTGTACTTGGGGAACCCCTTCGATTAGGTGTTAGTCTTGGGCTTCAGTTTCGTCTGAAGTGTCAATCAAGCGTTTGAGAGCCTCCAGCTTGGTAGTCAATTCGTCAATCATGGCCACGTCGACTTGCTCGATGAACTCCTCGTGCTCAGAAATCCAATCGATGGTGCCCGCGAGCGTGGTGGCCATCTTCTTGAAGCTCTTGGCCTTCTTCTCGCCATCCTCCGAACCATCTTTTGGTCGTGGGTTGGTAAGGTACTTGTTGGGGTTACCGTCGTTGTCCTTGATCGCCTTCAGCACCTTGATCAAGCTGGCGTTTACCGTCCTGCCGTCTGCCCTGAACTTCTTCAAGCTCTCTATGTCCACGTCGAGACCAGCCTTCTTGAGGCGCTCGAAATCTAGGACCAAGTCAACCGCATTCTTGTAAGCGTCCAAGTCGATCTCTTCAGTGGGGTCGAACTCGAGGTTGTATTTTCTCAGGAGGTCTCCAATGGGATCGTCACCGTCAACGCCCTTGACCGCACCTGCCAAAAGGAGCAAGCGTTCCTTACCAAAATGCAGATGGTTGTTGATATCTGACACTTTGGCAAGTTGCATGCAGGCCTGCCGTATTCGCGGTGCCATAAACTTCAGGTTGTCTGCAGCCCAAGGTTCCCATTTTACCCCTATAGCTTTCACCAAGGGTTTCAGAGCGATGAGCAGGCGCCCTGTCTGAACTGTGTAGCCGGTGAATGAGCCAACAACACCCGACATGGCAAGGTTCTGCTGGGCAAAGAATTCCCGGATCAATTCCTGACCTGCCAGAAGCTTCTTCTCGTCGGAGGCAAACTGGGTCTCACCGCTGAGAAACGCTTCAACATCAGCGAACGAATTGGAAACCCCAAGAAAATCCCCATCATCTTCAATGATGATATCATTAATCACGTTGAGTGCTGTAGAGTCAGATGTTATCGAAAAATCCCAGGTCAGCGCTGTATTAACATCAGAGTCAATCTCGACGTCAGCTTCAACTTCAGTATCCGTCTCAGTTTCGGTGGCTTCGTCGTCGACGTCGGTATCGTTATTTTCGGTCTCATCACCATAAGAGTCCACCTTATTTATAGGTGGGGTATCTCCGCCGGTGTTGAGCATGCCATCGTTGTCTGCAGCTTCTATAGACTGCTCAGTTGTCGTGTTGATCTCCTTAGCGGACGGGTCATTGTCAGTCCCGGTCATGGCCGGGTTCACTTCTTTTTGAACTTTCATGTTTTTTGTCCTTACTTAAAAGTTTTTGTAAATCTGAAAAATTCCATTGACTGTGCCCCTATAGATTCCGTTTAAGCCATTCTGGAGCGATATTTTTTTGGGCAATAAATTGGATTAATCTGTTCCTGGATCTTGATTTAGGCGTTTTCCGTTTTCCTCCTTTCGTTGCGGTTGAAAAAATCCGCTGTATATAGCTGGTCACTTGAGAATCTCCACCAGAACATCATCAACAAAACTGTTTTCACTGACCATCTGTTCCCGCATCCAATGATCGAAATCGGATTTTTTTATCCGGACGATCCTTCCGGCAGCGCCGACCCTGAAATGCGGAATGGGGTTGACCGGATCTTTCAACAGATCCCAGAGGGTCCTTTCCGAAATCCCGGCATACTCAGCTAATTCAGAAATCTTGAAGTATTCCCTTGTCACCATCGCCTTGTCTTTTCTTTGGTAGTCATCATGCAGGCATCATAATCGAGTGAGGCGACCCATTGCTAATCCAAGTTTTTTTAATTTGTTGGATGTGCCAAATACGTAGAAAAAAACGAGAATTCTGTCCGTAAATATGTTAAATTGGTCCAGAGAGAGGTAGGGGCGTGATTTTAGCTCAACCTGGACCGGAAAAAGGAGGTCAGAATGGGAGTTAAAGTCAGAGAAAAACCAAAGAATTCAGGAAATTGGTGGGTATTTATAGATCATCAAGGAAGGAGGAAGGCAAAGAAGATAGGTAAGGATAAGCGGACGGCTATGGCTGTGGCCAAACAAATTGAAGCAAAGCTGGCATTAGGTGAATTTGGATTTGTTAAGAAAGAAACCGAATTGCCTCCATTGTTTAAAGAATTTGCTCAGTACTGGTGTTCATACACATTGCCTGCGACATGTAAATTTTCAACACAGCTGGATTACAAGAGCATCCTTGATAATCACGTAGCGCCAGCGTTTGGTGAAATTCCTGTCAGGGATATCACACGGAAATCAATTCGATCGTTCTTGATTGAAAAAAGTCAGGCCGGGTACGCTCTGAGCACAGTTTCCCATATGAAAAGCTGTCTTGCAGGCGTTTTGGAGATTGCCATCGACGATGAGGTTATTTCCCAAAATCCTGCCCACCGAATTGGCAAGTATCAGAACAGTTCAAATGGATTGAGTGAAATCAATGATGGCATCAAATTCCTTAATAAAGCAGAGCTTTCAACATTGATGTCTGTATTCAGAAAGCATTTTGCCCAGCATTATCCCTTGGCCCTGCTATTGGCCAGAACTGGAATGCGCATCGGTGAGGCGTTTGCTCTAAAATGGGAAGATGTGGACTTTGAAAAAAGGATCGCAACAGTGCGGCGCACATTCTCCAGAGGCAGGCTGGGAACTCCGAAAAATGGTAAGAAACGTGAAGTGGACATGTCGCTTCAGCTCACGGGAGTGCTGAAGGATTTACACCACCGGAAAAAGCTCGAAGCACTTAAAAATGGTTCCGGGAAGATAGCAGACTGGGTGAGCTCCAATGATGGCGGAAACGCTTTGGACATCAACAATTGGAGAAAACGGGTGTTTTACAAAGCTCTGAAGAAGGCAAAATTACCTCAAATCAGGGTGCATGACCTGAGGCACACTTACGCCAGCTTGCTTATTCAGGCTGGAGAGTCTTTGGCCTACGTTCGGGACCAGCTCGGGCACTATAGTATAAAGGTAACCGTCGACACATATGGGCATCTTGTCCCGGGCGGGAACAAAGACGCTGTGGACAGGCTGGACGATCTCGATGACCCCGCAACCATCCGCAACCTATCCGCAACCAACAAAAAAGGGGCTACAGTAGAATGACTGTAACCCCTTGATTTTATTGGTGCGCCCGGCAGGATTCGAACCTGCGACCTACGGATTCGTAGTCCGGCGCTCTGTCCAGGCTGAGCTACGGGCGCAATTAAATTTAATCGAAACCTAAATTGAGCGATTGTCGAGGCTTGTCCGCCTCTGGCGCGATTGCCGCAGATACAAGGAAGATGTCGTTCCGCTATAGTCAACTATGCGGGACGGTATCTGACGCAGTAGATGCGGTAACCCGCCTGAGGCGGATAAAGATCGGCAATCCCGCAGGGTTTCAAATTTTAAAAATATAACTCGATGGATTCATTAAAATAAAAGATATTTGATTACTTTTTAAAATTTGAAACGCTCGGTTTAGGTTGAAATTTAACCAACTAATAAGCTATACAAAAACATATGTCAATGACAACCTGAATCCCAATCCATTTTGTAATAGACCAGGCGTGATCAGTTATCGGCTTCGAAAAAGTAATGGACGAAATAAAATATAATGAACGAAAACCACACGAAATTCATGAAACTTGCGTTGAATGAGGCTAAAAAAGCTGGACAAAAGTCGGAAGTTCCGATAGGTGCAGTGCTTGTTGCCGAATCAGGGAACATTCTCTCTGCATCACACAACCAGACCATTAGCCTCGCGGATCCCACGGCACATGCCGAGATAATCGCACTACGCAAGGCTGGGCAAAAGATTCAGAATTACCGGTTGTTAAACACAACCTTGTATGTTACTATCGAACCGTGCATTATGTGTATGGGAGCAATTGTTCACGCCAGAGTATCACGGGTTGTTTTCGGTGCCCATGATCCAAAATGGGGGGCCGCCGGATCTTTATACAACATCGCCCATGATACCCGATTGAATCACCTGCCGGAAATTATAACCGGTATATGTGAAGATGAGTGCCGAACACTAATCCAAGATTTTTTTCAAAAAAAACGAATTTAGATTAAACAGGACACCCCGGTACCATCTGCCGGAGTTACAGGTCAGGCAGATTTTCGCAGATATTCACAGATAACAATATTGGAAACCAGGTACGTTGTCCAATTGCAATGCTGGAATACCGGTGTAATATTTTTAAAAAAATGTGAGAGCGGCTGGCGGTTATTGATAATTTTAAAAATCTTAGTAATCTGTGTTCACCTGCCCGCTCGTGCCTTGCATGGTAGGCGGGTCTGCGTCCAAAAACAATCTTTTACAATACAGTTAAAAGGAGTAGCACGTGGCCAACATCGTAATTGTCGGAACCCAATGGGGTGATGAGGGCAAAGGTAAAATCGTCGATCTTTTGTCGGAATTTTCCGATTTTGTTGTGAGGTTTCAGGGGGGAAACAATGCCGGGCATACCATTGTTGTAAACGGCAAACAGTTTATCAGTCATCTGGTGCCTTCCGGAATTTTGCAGAAAAATATCTGCCTTATCGGAAATGGAGTGGTGGTCGACCCTGAAGTTCTGGTCCAAGAACTCGACAATCTGAATAAAAAGGGCATAGACGTGGGTTCGGACACCCTTAAAATCAGCGAAAAAGCCCATATTATCATGCCCTATCATAAACAGATAGATCTTGCCCGTGAAAAGAAAAAAGGCGACAAAAAAATAGGAACCACCGGGCGTGGCATCGGTCCCTGTTACGAAGACAAGGCCTGTCGCAGGGGAATCCGCTTTGTGGACCTGATTGATTTCCAGGGGTTTACCGAAAAGATAAAAACCATCCTGGAAGAAAAGAATTTCTATCTGAAAAATTACCTTTCCTCTGAACCCATAGATCCTGAAAGTATCATCGGTCCGTATAAGAAATATGCGGAACGGCTCGCCCCTCATGTGGTCAACATCTCGATTGTGATGAACCAGGCCATTAAGGCAAACAAGCAGATCCTTTTTGAGGGCGCCCAAGGTACGCATCTTGACATTGATCACGGCACCTATCCTTATGTCACCTCTTCTAACACCATATCCGGGAATGCCTGCTGCGGAGCGGGTATAGGGCCAAAAGAAATCACCGGTGTTGTGGGTATCGTCAAGGCGTATACAACCCGTGTGGGAGAAGGCCCCTTCCCTACCGAGCTTTTTGATGAAATCGGTGACGCGATTCAAGTCAAAGGCGCGGAGTTCGGTGCCACAACCGGGCGAAAGCGCCGGTGCGGATGGCTTGACTCGGTTATACTGAGAAATTCTGCGCGCCTGAACGGCCTCACCGGTCTTGCCATAACCAAATTGGATGTATTGGGAGAGCTGGAATCCCTTAAAATCTGCAACGCCTATGAATATAACGGCGAAATTATCCATGATTTTCCGGCAAGCATAAAGATCCTCGGGGCCTGTAAGCCGGTATTGGAAACTTTGCCGGGATGGTCGGAAGATATAACCGGTGTTCGAAAAATAGAGGACCTGCCCCAAAATGCCAAAAACTACCTGAAACGGATTGAAGAACTTACGGAAACCCCAATTAATATTGTATCTGTGGGACCGGGCAGGGATGAGACGATTATCGTCAAAAATCCTTTCTCCTAAAACCTGCAATTCTCGCTTTTAGATAAGAATGAAAAATGATTGACAATTATTTATCAGAAGCATAAAAGGAAAAACAAGTCGGGACGTGGCTCAGCCTGGTAGAGCACAGCGTTCGGGACGCTGGGGTCGCTGGTTCAAATCCAGTCGTCCCGACCATAATACAAATAATTTTATTCTATAATTAGAGGGGGTTAGTGATTACACTAATCCCCTCTTTTTGGTGGTGGGGCAGATTTGGGGTAGTTTTTTCACCATTTTCCATAATAGGGTTATAAACCCTATCAATAAATTTCAGTCCATCATCGGACTGGTAATTCTTGATATAAGAATAATATCTCTCAAATATCATTTTAGGCGATGTATGCCTTACAGCATTAAGAAATAATGATATTGCTTTTTCATACTGCCCCAATTTTAACTGTTTTGTGCCTTCATTATAAAGTTCAATGGATTTAACAGTTTTATTTTTAGATACCACCGGCTGATCGACAAATCTTGTTTCCCCGCCTTCAACATTAAAAATAAAAGCTGAAAATATTACAACCATGAACGTACCAAAAATAAGATAATTTTTCATTTGATCCTCCTTTTCAATTCATATCAATTACAGGTATCTCAAAATGTCTTCTCAAACTTAACCGTTACAAAAAAGATCACCTCCTTTCACAGGTTCTGCCACACGGGTTTTTGGAAAAATCAGAGGGGTGGGTGGGGGCTATAATCGTCGTGGCGAAATGTCCACCTTCTCCACCCACCAGGTGCCGAAGGCGATATTTTTCCGGGGAAATTTGGTTATGACAACGATTATGGAAATGGCGAACCGGCGCGGATTAGAAGAATATCAGGCCGGACTTTGGATGATGAAATCAGGGTAAATTTGGAGAAGAAATCAAGGAATTTGTTCAAAAGGGTGGTAAATAATATTTCCAGGCAGGATTAAAACAAGACGACCATGATGCGGATTAAGGCTGGCGAACAAATGGTTTCAAATTTGGGAAACCTTGAAAAATTCATCTGATTAAATACCATTCATAATTTTGGCCAGTGCTGGCCAAAAAAATCTTGACCATCCTAAAGTGTATCTCATGAGATACAAAATAGGATTTCCGTACGTACGGAAATTTTTGTCGGGGCGTAAAGTTTGAAATGTCTTTGAGACAAAGCGGAAATGTTGGCATAAAATCGTAGATAATAGTAATAGAATAAACCTCTTGTAACCAATTCCCCCCATCCTCTCTGCCAAATCATCCATCCACTGTTGTAAAAACCACAAGAAAATAGCGTATTATTAATCGGCAATATCTTTGACACAATGGCACGGTAAGGCTATTACTGTGGCATGGTAGGACTATTACTACGGCACGGGAGGACTATTACTACGGCACGGGAGGACTATTACTATCTAATATATTTTATATTATCTATGATCCAGGGAAGCCATGACAACCTATAAAGACCTCAAATCAGTAAGATACATAGAAAGCATAATCAATTATGCGGAAGGTCTCCTGAACCTCAATTTCAAGCGGGCCGGAAACAACCGGTATAGTGCCTACTGCCCATTCCATCCCGACAATAAAGACAGTTTCAGAGTATATGTGAACGGTAAGGATGAAGTTCGGTTTCACTGTTTTGGCGAGTGTAAGGTTGACTGGAATATTTATGACCTAATCATGGCAACGAATAAATGTAGTTTCCGCCAGGCACAGCAAACATTCTCGGATTTTTTAGGAATAAAAGATTTTATACCTCACAAGGGTAAATCCAAAAATATCCCTGATTTTGAGCAAATAGAGGAGCCAGACCAATCTGTTGACTTTGCAGAGCCAGAAGAACTTTCCCCGAAAATTATATGTGCTCTTGGTGAAGCGTCTATCTTTTACAATGAGCTGTTACTCAACAATGCCGAGAGGTTTCAGAAAGTTCTTAAATATCTTTCCCGGCGGGGCGTAAATACAAATTTAATTCGAAAATTCAATATCGGATTCGCCCCAACACTCAAAGATGAAAAATATCTCGGCAGGGCACTCATCAGGAACTATCTGGACAGGTTTAATGCGGACTATAAAGAGTTTTATTCATTCAGCAAGGGTGGTTTGGTGAGATTGTTAAACGATGGCTCGTTTTACATCCAGTTCATCGATTTTAGTATGAGAAGCCCTTTTACCACGAATTATGCTGATTATTTCGCCGGTAGAATAACATTTCCCATTTACAACATAGATGGACAAGTTCACGGCTTTGTGGGGAGGCGCCTTGATAACCGTGGCATTCGTTGGATGTGTCAACAAACGGAAGACACCGCCATTACCACCAAAGGCTGGTTGTATGGCATTGACAAAGCACATTAGCCATTACAAGACTGTCATCCTGGTTGAAGGCATTTTTGATTATTTTGCGTTTTTCAAACTACTTCAAGACATGGACAGACCGATCATATCTTACAGGCGAAGCAAGAGCCATTCTCAAAGGACTGGGCGCTGAAAACCTCATAGTTGCTTATGATTGCGACGAGGCCGGAAGAAAAGCAATTAAACAGATAGCATCGGATATCGCTGGCCGTGTATATTATCTGGGAGGCATGACCGAGGGACAAGATCCGGCAGAAAAATTAAAAGACGTGGTCAACGCCATCAGCGGGTTTTCTCTAAAACATTTAATAACATCTGCAAAGAGGATACAGAAAACCACGGAAAAACCCATTTTCATATCACACATAACGACCGGAAAGCCGGATAAAAGAGAGGTTTTTTTCAAACCGTAATTCATCCTGGAAGATGAAGTTATTCCCCCATTGCCAGGAGAACCCGAAACAAAAATAACCAAAGAGTATTATTATGACATTGAGAATTTTCTGCCACTGCTTTCCTCCTAAATTGAGCGGTTTTGATGTTGAACCGCATTTTATGATGCAGAATATTCTACTCAAGCATCGTTTTTAAGTCAAAACTTTTTTTTCGGCAAGCTGAAGGTGTATTATTTCAGCAGTACTGAGGAAAAGCTCGAAAATTGTATAAACTGTTACTTTTTTGGAATTTAGCGAAACTCTATGCCAAATATTGAGCATACTTCACCATTTGTTGTCCAATTTTTATTGTGTAT
>Ga0222665_1001089_pt1 | contig 13272 bp, 10 predicted proteins | sample AntAcemetagen653_FD_179853 | JGI IMG/M metagenome (GOLD analysis project Ga0222665, IMG submission 179853) | Saline water microbial communities from Ace Lake, Antarctica - #653 | ecosystem: Environmental > Aquatic > Non-marine Saline and Alkaline > Saline | place: Antarctica: Ace Lake...
AAAAGCATGGATTAAACGCTACCCAATGATTCCTTTTACATATAAATTTGTTGACCAAATTATTGATCAACAATACAAAGCTGAGCAACGCCTCGGGAAGGTAGTGTCTTACTTCTCTGTTTTTGCCTTGATAATTGCATGTATGGGGCTGTTAGGAATGACTTCCTATATGATTCAACAACGAAGAAGGGAAATTGGAATCCGCAAAGTACACGGAAGTTCCATTAAACAAGTTGTCCAAATGTTGTCTTTCGAATTTGTAAAATGGGTTTTTATCGCTTTTGTTATTTCTGTTCCACTTTCATACTTCATCATGAGGACGTGGTTAGATAAAAATTTCATCTCTCAGGTGCCTCTTGATTGGTGGATTTTTGTTGTGAGTGGCATTGCTGTTGTCTTGGTTTCATTAATAACTGTTAGTGTCCAATCTTATCGAGCTGCAATGATGAACCCTGTTGATAGCTTAAGATACGAATAATAAATACTGAGGAAAAATGATCAAATCCTACATAAAAATTGCCATCAGAAATTTTACCAAAAACATTACTTTTTCATTAATTAATCTTTTTGGATTGAGTATAGCATTTGCCTTAGTTATACTTCTTTCTCTATACATAAATAGCGAACTCACAACAGATAATCATATTGAGAATATTGACAATATTTATATTCTTTATGAGAAAAATAATGATCACATTTCCACCGGAGGGATGTTCGCCAAGTTTGTTAATGATCGCTATCCTGAAGTAAAACAGGTTTGCCGAACATTTTATTGGGATAATGGAGAATTTTTTGCTGACGATGATCACTTCATTAAAATGGATAGATTTGGCTTGGTTGATTCAAATTATTTCAAGATTTTTAATTGTGAAGTTCTTTTAGGGGATTTAAATGAAGCCTTAAAAGGAGACAAAGGGATGGTATTAACCGAAAGTACATCTATAGCCCTTTTTGGTGATCAAAATCCAATTGGTAAAACTGTAAGTATTGATAATGAGTATGAATTTATTGTGAATGCTGTAATTCCAGACCAACCTGAGAATTCGACATATCTTGTGGGTTGTTATCTTTCGGTAGAATGTTTATTGGAACTTGATGAGGCCTTGTTAACCAATCCTGGTAACTGGTCAACTCCTACCATCATTGAAGTTAACGATAATGTTGATATTCCCTTACTAGAGGAAAAATTGAGTAAAGATTTATTAGAACAGTATGGGCGAAATACCAATTGGGGTTTGTATCCATATTCCGAGTTATATTTTAATGGGTTTGACGATTTCAGGCATGGGAATAAACAATTTGTAATGTTATTTATAGGCATTGCTATATTTATACTACTCATTGCGTGTATTAATTATATTAATCTAACAACAGCAAGAGCAGGGCATCGAGCACGAGAAGTTGGTATTAGAAAAGTGGTGGGTGCTTATAAGCAAAAGTTAATCATCCAATTCTTGTCTGAATCTACTTTATTAATCTTTATTTCTTTAATCTTTGGGTTTTTACTCGCCGAATTATGTATTACAGAGTTTAATAGTTTGGCTCAATCTGAATTGCAGGTAAAGGAGTTTTATGCTTACCCTTATAATATAATCTTCATTTTAGGATCTTTATTATTAGGTCTTTTTTCTGGATTGTATCCGGCTTTTGTACTTACCTCTTTTAAAACGATTGAAGTTATCAAAGGTAAAGTAACCAAAAGTAAAGGCGGGAGTATTGCACGTAAGGCTTTGATGGTTTTTCAGTTCGTTATTTCAATGATTATGATCGTTGGAACCATTGTTATTTATCTTCAAATTAATTATGTGAAAAACGTAAATCTTGGTTTTAACAAAGAGAATGTTATTCACCTTAAGACTAATGATAACGCATTTATGAATGCACAGGATTTAAAAATTGAATTATTGTCTATACCTGGGGTTGAAAAAGTATCGTTTAGTCGTGGAACTCCCGGGGCGATAACTAATGGAATGTATGATGAAAATGATGGGCAGGAGATTCAAATGCGTCATCTTTATTGTGACCCTGAATTTATGGATTTATTTGATTTGGAAATGGTAAGTGGCCGCAATTTTTCAAGTGCAGATTCGGCTGATATTAGAAAAACATTCATAACCAATGAGGCTGCAGTTAGACAATATGGTTGGGATGATCCATATAAGATTAAACTTTGGGGTTTAAAACTTATTGGTGTTGTAAAGGATTTTAATTTTAAAAGTTTACATCAACCCATAGGTCCATTATTTATCACATATTTCAAGTCTATGGCTGAGATAAATATAAAAATTTCAGGGGTAAATCAATCAGAAGTTATAGCAAAAATTGAAAAAGCATGGGTAAAAAAATATCCTGAAGACCCCTTTGATTTTAGGTTTGTTGATCAAATTGTAGATCAACAATATAAGGAAGAAGAAAGGTTTGGGACGATTATAAGTTACTTTTCAGTTTTTGCACTCATAATTGCCTGCATGGGATTACTTGGGATGACTTCATTTATGATACAACAAAGACATCGCGAAATTGGAATTAGAAAAGTACACGGAAGTACGATAAGTCAAATTATTAGGATGTTGTCTTTTGAGTTCGTGAAATGGGTTGTATTGGCTTTTATAATTTCTGTACCACTTTCCTATTATTTAATGAATGTCTGGTTAAACAAAAATTTTACTTTTCGAGTTGATTTGGAGTGGTGGATATTTTTGGTAAGTGGAGTTTTGGTAATACTAATTTCTTTATTAACTGTTGTTTTTCAATCCTATCGGGCAGCTGTTATGAACCCGGTTGATAGTTTGAGATACGAATAGTTTAATGAGGTGACACCCTTAGTGATCACAAATAATTAATTTTAAATAAAATGCTCAAATCATACTTAAAAATCGCAGTAAGAAATTTCACCAGAAATCTTACTTTTTCCTTAATTAACCTTTTCGGATTGAGTATTGCCTTTGCTCTGTTCATACTGCTTTCTCTTTATATAAGAAGCGAGCTAACCACCGACAAACATATTCAAAACACTAAAAATATTTATTGTCTCTTTGAGAAAAACAGGAGCCATATATTTGGGAGTGGTTTGTTTGCCGAATTTGTCGATGAGCGCTATCCCGAAATTAAACAGGTTAGTAGATCCATCATCTTTAATGCGGAGGTATATCAGGATGATGGGAATTATGTTTACTTCGATAAAGTGGGATTGGTCGATTCTACATATTTTAAAATATTTAGTAACAAAGCGATTTTAGGGGAGCTGGATCATGCGCTGGATAAAAGAAATGGGATGGTTTTAACCCAACGTTCGGCAAAAGCACTTTTCAAGGATAAAAATCCAATCGGCGAAAAAGTTTTATGGAACAAACAATTTGAGCTCATCGTTGAAGCGGTAATTCCAGATATTCCTGAAAATTCGACTTATGCAGTAGATGCTTTTGTTTCAATTACCTCATTGCTTAATATACCAAATGGACCACTCACTAACCCTAATGATTGGGGCATTAATACTTTTGTAGAACTTGAAGAAAATGCTGATATACCCTTACTTGAACAGAAGTTGAGTAAAGATTTATTAGAACAATTTGGACGAGATTCAAATTGGGGTTTGATACCTTATTCGGATATTTATTTTAATCAAAAAGTTCAAGCCCCAGATGAATTCAGGCGTGGAAATAAGCAGTTTGTACTATTGTTTATAGGAATTGCATTCTTCATAATTGTAATTGCCTGTATTAATTATATAAACCTTACAACTGCAAAAGCAGGTAGTCGGGCACGTGAAGTAGGAATCCGAAAAGTTGTTGGGGCTTATAAACAAAAACTGATAAAACAGTTTTTAATTGAATCAATCCTTATGGTTTTGTTATCCCTTATCATCGGGTTTTTGTTTGCAGAATTGGCCATAGAGGAATTTAATCGATTGGCACAAACCTCCCTTCAGGTAAAAGATTTTTACTTTTTCCCTTTTAATGTGTTTTTTATTATAGGAGCTGGTTTAATCGGTTCTATCTCTGGCTTATATCCAGCTATAGCTTTAACTTCTTTCAAAACAGTGGAAGTACTTAAAGGTAAAATATCAGGAAGTAGAGGAGGAGTTATTGTCAGAAAATCATTGATGGTTTTTCAGTTTGCTATATCTCTGATTATGATTGTTGGAACCATCGTAATTTATCGTCAGATCAATTATGTTAAGAAAGTGAATCTTGGATTTGATAAAGAAAATGTAATTTATTTGAAAACAAAAGATAATGCTTATGTAAATGCTCAAGATTTTAAGGATGAATTGCTGGCTATTCCTGGTGTTGAGAAGATATCTTTTGCTAATGCTGTACCTGGTAATATTTCAAATGGAATGTTTAGTGTTGTAGATGGTAAGGATATTAATATGCGCCATTTAAAATGTGATCCTGAATATTTTGATTTGATGGGATTACAGATGGTAAGTGGAAGGCATTTTTCTAGTGAAGATGAGGCCGATAGGGCGGGAAGATATATGATAAATGAAGCTGCTGCAAAAATATATGGATGGGAAGACCCCTATAAAATTAAACTGTGGGGCTTTACATTAATAGGCATCGTTAAAGATTTTAATTATCAGAGTTTGCATCAACCCGTTGGACCGCTGTTTATTACTTTTTTGGATACCATGAATGAAATAGTTATTCGTATTTCGGGAACAAATCAAACAGCTATTATTGAAAAAATTGAAAAAGCCTGGCTAAAAAAATATCCTGAGGTTCCTTTTAATTTTAAATTTGTTGATCAGGTAGTTGATCAACAATATAAAGCTGAAGAACGCCTTGGTAATATTGTGAGTTATTTCTCCATATTTGCATTAATAATCGCCTGTATGGGTTTATTAGGAATGACATCCTATATGGTCAATCAGCGCCATCGTGAAATTGGAATTCGTAAAGTGTTTGGAGGAGATATTAGTCAAATCGTAAAAATGTTGTCTTTTGAATTTGTGAAATGGGTTATATTTGCATTTATTTTGTCCGTTCCACTTTCATATTATCTCATGAAAACATGGTTAGTAAAGAATTTTACTTATCAGGTTGAGTTGGAGTGGTGGATATTTGCAATAAGTGGATTATTAGTAATCATTATATCTTTGCTAACAGTAAGTATTCAGGCCTATCGGGCAGCAATTATGAATCCTGTAGATAGTTTGAAGTATGAGTAAACTTGAAAGACTAAAAGATAGACTCCTAATCTTCTTTCTTTCGCCTTCCGCCTTCCATTAAATTCATATAAACTCATAAAAATTTAATAATATTAAATTACTTTCCTGTTTTTTTCACATCTAATCATATATGTTTATATATTTGTCGGCAAAGAAATAGCAAATTGTGGATAATAAAATAATTAAAAAAACGCTTTTTGTTATAATTTTGCGAATTAAAATGTAATAAAAACTACCACAATGATTATCAAAAATACTTTCAGAAAAATTACATTATTACTTATCCTTGTTTTAGTAAACCTTGCGAGTTTCTCACAGATATTAGAGCCGGTAAAATGGGATGTTGAAACAAAAAAAATTAACGAAAGCGAAGTAGAATTAATTTTTAAAGCGAAAATTGATAAACACTGGCATTTGTATTCTCAGGATAATGAAGAATGCCCTCCGGGAACAACTTTTGCGTTTGAGGAAATCAAGGGATATGAATTATTAGGAAAGGTCATAGAAGATGAACCCATTGAAGAATATGATCAATTAGCTAAAATGAAACTTAAGTTTTTTTCAGATGAAGCAGTTTTTAAGCAAAAGATAAAATTGCTTGATGATTCATCTGTTAATGTGCATGGTTACATAAATTTTATGAGTTGTGATGACAAAAGATGTATCCCTCCCTCTGATTACGATTTTGAATTTAATTTTGATTCTGATGGAAATATTGTTCAAAAAGAAACACAGGAAATTATTACAAAAGCAGAAGAGTCAACCCCAAAATCTACTTCTCCAATTGATATGGAAGGTTCTTTATGGTTATTTTTCTTTATCTCATTCGGTGCGGGTTTACTTGCAATACTAACGCCCTGTGTTTTCCCAATGATACCAATGACTGTGACCTTTTTTATGCACGACAATAAAAGCAAAAGCAAAGCAATGCTTCAGGCAAGTGTTTATGGTTTGTCAATTATTGTAATTTATACTGTTCTTGGAACTGTTGTAGCTCTTACTTTGGGTCCAAATTTTGCAAACTGGCTTAGCACTCACTGGATTCCGAATGTATTCTTTTTTCTTATTTTTATGTTTTTTGCAGCATCATTTCTTGGTATGTTTGAACTCACGCTTCCAAGCTGGATGATTAATAAAACTGACAAACAAGCTGAAAGGGGTGGATTATCCGGTGCATTTTTTATGGCATTTACTCTCGTTTTAGTTTCATTTTCATGTACAGGACCAATTGTTGGGGCCATTTTGGTTGAATCGGCCGGTGGAGAAGTCCTGAAACCAATTATCGGAATGTTTGGATTTTCATTGGCATTTGCAATTCCATTTGCCTTGTTTGCTGCATTTCCTTCATGGTTGAGTGGTTTACCAAAATCAGGTGGGTGGTTGAACTCTGTAAAGGTAGTTTTAGGATTTATTGAACTGGCTTTGGGTTTAAAGTTCCTCAGCATGGCAGATCAGACTTATCATTGGGGAATTCTTGATCGTGAAGTTTATCTTGCATTCTGGATAGTTATCTTTACTTTTATGGGATTATACTTACTGGGGAAACTAAAGTTTGCTCATGATTCCGATGTAAAAATCATTAGTGTTCCAAGACTATGTCTTGCTATTATTACATTTACTTTTGTAGTTTATATGATACCCGGCATGTTCGGTGCTCCTTTAAAATTTCTTTCAGGATATATGCCACCGCAACAATCACATGATTTTGATTTAAATGATATAATTCGTGAGAATTCAGGAGGAGGAGCTTCAATTGTTGAATTAAATTCAATTTGCGAAGACCCTAAATATACTGAGTTTTTGGAACTTCCACATGGATTAAATGGTTATTTTGATTATGAGCAAGCTATTGCTTGTGCAAAAGAGCAAAACAAACCTTTATTTGTTGATTTTACGGGCCATGCTTGTGTTAATTGTCGCGAAATGGAGGCGAATGTTTGGTCTGATCCCAAAGTACTGAAGCGTTTACGCGAAGAATATATTATTGTTGCTTTATATGTTGATGATAAAGAGGAATTACCCGAGTCGGAATGGATAACTTCAAGCTATGATGGAAAGGTTAAAAAGACACTTGGGAAAAAATATGCCGATCTTCAAATTTCCCGCTTTAATGTTAATGCTCAACCATATTATGTTTTATTAGACAAAAATGGAAATTTGCTCGTAGAACCAAGAGCTTACGATCTTGATATAGAAGAATTTGTCCAATTTCTCGATAAAGGAATTGATAAGTTTAAAGGGAAAAGGTAAACGTTTACACTGCTTTAAATCATAATACTATAAATTGTTTAATGGCTAAATTGTTATATTTTTAAATGGCTAAATTACAACAATCTAATAATTTATCATATTATTAGATAATCAAAATATTATTTAGTCGAAAATAAGCCATGAATACTCTGGATGGCTTATTAGAATGTACTTAACCATATAACAATATAGCAATTTAACAACTTTTATTATTCTTCATTTCTATGATAATCAACAAGCCCTTCGATTGGAGTTTTAATTATTTTTTGAATTTCTACATCATTTTCACGAGCAATTTCCTTTAAGAAGTCTTGAAAATAATATGCTATTGATCCAACACAGCTGATCGGTGATTGTTTGTATTTAAAATATTTACAAATCTGCTCTGAAAAAAAACTCCGGAAGGAAGAATAAATTAATTCCTTCATATATTCATCTGCTGAATTTTCGGAAACAAATTTTGTGAACGAGGCTAAAAATTTTCCTGGTTTTGGTTGATTATAAACAGCATCAAGGATGTTTTCAAGGGAATAATTAAATTCTTTTTCAAAAGATTCTTTTATTTTAAAAGGAGTATTTTCTTTCAAGTAATTTACAATAAATAATTTTCCAAGATATGAACCACTCCCCTCATCTCCAAGAATAAATCCAAGTGAAACTGCACTTTTTACAATTTTATTCCCATCATAGTAACACGAATTTGACCCGGTTCCAAGTATGCATGCAATACCTTCATTATTTCCAAACAAAGCTTTTGCTGCTCCAACTAAATCATGGTTTATTTTTATGTTGGCATTTTTTATGTGTTTTTCAAAAGCATGACTTATTATCTGGCATTTTGTTTCTGTTGAACATCCTGCCCCGTAGAAATGAATTTTTCTGATAAGCTCAGGCTTGATTTTAGGAATAAGTTCTTTTTCAATAATATCAATTATGTTTTCATAAGATTGATAATAAGGATTTATTCCTGTCCCCTGAAAACTATCAACAATTTTTTTTTTATTAATCAAAACCCAGTCTGTTTTTGTTGATCCGCTGTCTGCTATTAATATCATATTAAAATATTTTTGGTATAAATATAATTAGTCCGATTACTGCTGCCGTTATTGCGGAAATTAGAACTCCCCCGGCAGCCAAGTCTTTTATTCTCTTTACCTTCAAATTTTTATCCGGTGATACTAAATCAGACACATATTCAATTGCTGTATTAATTATTTCCAATGAAAAGACAATTCCAATTGCAAATGTTATTAAACACCATTCGCTTGTATTTAATTTGTAAACAAATCCAAAAACTATAACAATTATTGCCGCAAGTAGATGAATCCATGCATTATGCTGTGTTTTAATAAAATATATTATTCCCTGAAAAGCATAATCAAAACTTTTTATTCGATTTTTGATTGAGAATTTTGTTTCCTTCTTTTTCTTTTTATTCATAAAAAGTTTAATAATTGTTCATTAACGGAAATAAAATATCTAAATTTTTTGGTTTAATAATTTTATTATTCTTGCTGCGAAGGTAGTGATTAATGCAAATCTTTTAACCCTGTTTTTCTTTTCAATTTTAAATCTTTCTTTTTTATTAAAGAGTCAGGTATAAAAAGAGCTATAAATTGTTCTAGCAAAATACTGATTATAAACGTACTTGTTTTTGGACTTTGCGTGAAATGAGTTTTTAGACCGGACTCATTAAAATATATTGGAAATTTGTTTGAAAATATGTTTTTATTGATTTTTTATTTACTTTCGTTGAAATTTTTAGTGAACTGCCATTCAAAAAGAAATGAATTATTCAAAAGAAAGTATAGTTAAAGGTTTCACAGAGCGAGATACTTATTTTCTTAAGATAGTTTATAAAGACATTTTTCCAAGCATTCGAAGTTTTGTTCAACAAAATAGTGGTTGCAAACATGATGCGGAAGACGTTTTTCAGGATAGTATGGTGATTGTTTTAAATAAAGTTAATAATAATGGTTTTGACTTGAATTGTTCTTTTAAAACTTTTATGTTTTCAGTTTGTAAACATGTTTGGCTTAATAGATTAAGAGTAAATGGTTTTGTTGATAACGGTTTACAAGATGAAGATGTTTTTTCGGAAGATGATTATTTTGAAATCGATCAAGAAACTAAGTATTTGGAAGAATATAAGTTGTTTAAAAAACATTATTATAAACTCGATAAACTTTGCCAAAAGATTTTAAAGTTAATTATTAAAGGAGGCAAACCAAAAGAAATTACTAAAGACCTTACTTTTCCATCTGAAACAGCGATGAGGCAAAAATTATTACAGTGTAAACTAAAATTACTCAACCGAATAAAATCTGATAAAAAATTTCAGAAACTAAAGAATGAAAACTAATATAAATACTTGGATTGAAGATTACTTAAGAGGCAATCTGTCAGAAGCTGATAGAATGCTATTTGAAGAAAGATTGAAAAACGATCCTGCTTTTGCCGAAGAATTTGATCTTAACAAAAGGCTTGAAAATGCAATTGTTAACGACGATATTGATAATTTCAGGAAAACACTTAAAGACATTCATAAGAACTTATATAATGAACCGGAATCTACAATATCCGAAACAAAAAAATTGTTTAGTACAGCATTAAAATATTGGAAAATAGCAGCAGTTATTTTAATTGTTCTTATACCCCTGACTGTTATCATGTATATTATGATTAATGATTCACATTCAAATTCTGATATTTTTTATAAAAATTATGAACGATATCCTGCATTATGCGAAAACCGTTCTGTGCCTACCGAAATTAATGATTCGATTTTTGTTGGTGGTTTGACTTTTTATAGAAATGGGGACTTTACGAGTGCTGTCGGATGTTTAAAGAAGGTTGTTGAGAATGATAAGACTAATATTTGTGCGAATTTTTTTCTCGGTATTTCATATATTGAGATCACCAATTATAACCGTGCAATTAATTCCTTTGAATATGTGATTGAAAGTGGTGACACTCTTTACTCACAACAGTCTGAATGGTATTTAGCTCTATGTTTTATAAAAATCGGAAAAACAAATGATGCTAAAGCAGCTCTTATCAAAATTGTTGATAACCAAGGTTATTACTCTAAAAAAGCTGTTAAATTATTGAAAGAATTGGAATAAGGCTAAAGATTTTAGAATTTAGTATTCTTCGAGAATCTTATCTCTCTAATTCTATTTATAACTTCTTTAACCATTGATAATTTTTTACTTGAGTTTGTGAATAAAAATCACAATTCTTTAATTTTTGCGAGTTCCGGAAATTTATTTCAATTTTATTAGAACCTGATCTTTTGAAACTGTTTCACCCTGTTTAATACGTATTTCATCAATCACCCCATCTATTGAGGAAACAATATTGTTCTTCATTTTCATAGCTTCCAAAATCAGTAATTTTTCACCTTTCTTGATCTTTTTTCCTTTTTTCGCAAAAACTTTTACAATTGTCCCGGGTAAAAAGGCGGTAATTTCTTTACTGTTTACATCTTTATAAGACTTTCTATTCAAATATTTTTTCGTAAGAATGGTCTTATATCGAACATTCCCAATTTCCAAATCGGAATATTTTTTAATATTAATATTTTCTTCCATCTTAAAAATATTTTTTTTATTGCTGGTTTAATGTTAACATTAATCTATGATTCTACTAATGAATTTATTTTTAAAATGGTGGAATTCCATGTTTTTTAAATGGAGGTTGTTCCTGTTTATTAGAAGAAATCTCAAGGGCATGTATCACCATGCGTCTTGTTTCATTTGGAGTAATTACTGCGTCAACATAGCCATAAGCAGCTGCAACATATGGATTAGCAAACTTTTCTTTATATTCTTCGATTTTTTTCTTTCGAACCTCATCGGGGTCTTTAGCATTTTTTATTTCACTCCTGAAAATAATGTTTGCAGCACCTTCAGGCCCCATTACGGCAATTTCGGCTGTCGGCCAGGCAAAAACAAAATCGGCTTTCAGGTGATGCGAACACATCGCAATATATCCTCCACCATAGGCTTTGCGAAGAATTACGGTGATTTTTGGAACTGTTGCTTCGGAATAGGCATAAAGAAGTTTTGCACCATGCCGGATCACACCGGCATGTTCCTGATCTACACCCGGTAAATAACCTGGAAGATCGACAAATGTTACTAAGGGAATATTAAAAGCATCGCAATATCGAATAAACCTTGCGGCTTTATCTGAGGAATCAACATCTAACACACCTGCCATAACCAAAGGTTGATTTGCCACAATTCCAATAGTTTGGCCATCGAAACGTGCAAAACCAATTACGATATTTGCTGCAAAAAGCTCCTGAACCTCAAAAAAATCAGAGTCATCGGAAACAGCTTTTATAATATTTCTTACATCATAAGGCTGCTTTTGGTCAATTGGGATTATCGTATCAATCTTATAAAATCTTTTAGGTGATTTTTTCGGCAAAGGATTGGCTTTCTTTAGATTATTCCATGGAATATAACTGATCAGCTTTTTTACTTGTTCAAAACATTCCGCTTCACTTGTTGCATAAAAATGAGCATTACCTGTAATTTCAGCATGAACTTTTGCTCCCCCAAGTTCCTCCATGGAAATTTCTTCACCAAGAACAGTTTTAATAACTTCGGGTCCGGTGATGAACATTTTAGTAATTTTATCGACCACAAAAACAAAATCGGTCAAAGCCGGAGAATAAACCGCACCACCCGCACAAGGCCCGAGTATTACGGAAATTTGAGGAATTACTCCGGAAGCCTGCGTATTGCGATAAAAAATTTCACCATAACCTGCCAAAGAGTTAACCCCTTCCTGAATTCTTGCACCACCCGAATCATTAATTCCAATCAAAGGAATTTTCAGTTTCATGGCATGGTCCATTATTTTTAATATTTTTTTTGCATGCATCCAACCGAGTGAACCACCGGCTACTGTAAAGTCTTGTGCATAAATACAAACCGGATAACCACTTAATTTCCCCGTTCCGGTAATAACACCATCACCGGGTAAATATTTCTTATCCATATCAAAATCTTTCCCCGCATGAACGGCAAAAAGATCGTATTCATTAAAAGTTTTTGGGTCGAGTAACGAAATTATTCTTTCTCTCGCCGTCATTTTTCCAATGGCTTTTTGTTTTTCAATCGCCTTTGAGCCCCCGCCTTTTAATGCGTCTCGCATCCTCTTTTTTAAATCAGTGGTCTTTCCTTTTAAAGGCATAATATTAAGATTTTAATTTGTTTCCTTCTAATCTTCGAATTCAATATTGATTTTGCAAAAGTAAATATTTTTTAAGAAAGCCGATTAGATAGATAATCGAAATATGGGAAATAAAGTGAAATAGTAAAATTGGGGAAAGGCGACTAAAATTTGACATAAAAACCTTAGCCCTAAGTCATTAGAATTTAAACTTCAATCTTTAGGATTTAGCCTTTTATTTTCAGCCCTTACATTTTTTTCCAAAGTTTTATTAACTTTGAATCTAAAATTTAAAAAATGAATATTGAAGGATTACGAGAATATTGTTTAAGTAAAAAAGGTGTTAGCGAAGGCTTTCCTTTTGATGAAACCACTTTAGTTTTTAAGGTTATGAATAAAATGTTTGCTTTAACCGATATCGAAAAGCCACTTTCGGTCAACCTTAAATCCGATCCCGAAGCCGCTATCGGACTCAGGGAAACATATCCAGCTGTTCAGCCTGGTTTTCACATGAGTAAGAAACATTGGAATACAATTTATATTGACGGTTCAATTGACGAAAAGCTAATTTTTGAATGGATTGACAATTCTTATGATTTAATTGTCAACGGGCTTACTAAGAAGTTAAGGGATGAATTACTGGATTTATGATGATAGAGAAA
>Ga0222665_1001094_pt1 | contig 13228 bp, 12 predicted proteins | sample AntAcemetagen653_FD_179853 | JGI IMG/M metagenome (GOLD analysis project Ga0222665, IMG submission 179853) | Saline water microbial communities from Ace Lake, Antarctica - #653 | ecosystem: Environmental > Aquatic > Non-marine Saline and Alkaline > Saline | place: Antarctica: Ace Lake...
AAAATAAATTAATAATAAAATAAAAACATAAAATATATGAAAAAGGTATTTAAAATATTAGTAGTAACAGCCTTTCTGTTAGCCGGTCCGATTTTTTTAAGTGCACAGCCAATGCCGAGTGATGGAGATGCCGGAGGCGGAGTAACAAATGGCGGTCCGATAGGAGGCGCTGCACCGATTGGCGGCGGATTGATAATTATGCTCACCCTTGGTGCTGCGTATGGAGCTAAGAAAGTGTATAATATTAGAAAAAAATCTTTATTGGATTAAAAGATTTTAATTATTTCTGAAACTTTTCGTTTCTCAAAATCATCATAATGATTGTTTTGTTAGGATGATTGATTATGCTCATAATGATATAAGTGAACTTTTCCTAAGGAAAAGTTCACTTTTTTATGCAATAAAAGTAATTTTAGTATCATTGAAATACTTGTAATTTTAATTAGAAATTTGTGGAACTAATTTAATAGTAATCATAATTTTTTTTATTTGTATTTTTGCTTAAATTAGTATTTTTTGTTAGATGTTCAATAGCGAACATTTAATGTAACTTTATGAACACATTTAGCGTCTAAGAATTAAAAAATTGTATATTAAATTATATGTATCAAAGTGTTATAAATCTGGCATATTTTTGGTTATTATAAAGAAATCATAATTTAAAAAAAAGTAAAATGACATTATTTATCAGGAAAAGTAAGTGTTTTCATCAGAAGAAATGTATAACAAATAGTGTAAGTATTTCAAGGAATTTTAAAATTTCAATTTTATTATTTTTTGTGTTGCTATTATCAATTATTGGTTATTCTCAGAAACAATGGTCATTAACTGACTGTATTAATTACGCAATAGAGAATAATATCGAAATAAAGCAAAGTGAAATTAATACGGCAACTAATAAAATCAATTTGCAACAAAGTAAATTAGATTTAATTCCAAGCCTTAATGCAAGTGCATCACATAGTTATGGCTGGGGAAGATCTTTGGATTTCGCAACTTATACATATTCAAACCAAACCACTCAACAAAATTATTTTCAAATCTCGAGTAATGTTACTATATTTCAGGGATTTCAAAAGTATAATTCTATAAAACAAAATAATTTTGAGTATTTAGCGAGTCAGTTTGACTCAGATATGATGCGAGATAATATCTCTGTTCGTCTTGCATTTGCTTATTTGCAAATTCTTTATTCACAGGAAATATTGGATGTGGCCGTAAATCAGCTTGATATTACAAATCAGCAAATTGAACGTACACAAAAACTTGTTAATGCCGGTACTCTTGCTAAAGGAAGCTTACTTGAAATCCAATCACAAGGAGCACAAGAGGAAGTAAATGTTATCATGGCTCAAAATAATTTAAATCTTGCGTATCTTGATTTGCTTCAGTTATTAGATTTAGCGGCTTCTGAAAAATTTGAAATTGTGAAACCGGAATTAGATATTACTGAACAACCACAATTATTAAAACCCCAAGAAGTTTATTCATATGCAGTTATGAATCGTCCTCAAATTCTTGGTGCTGAATACAGAGTTAAGAGTTCAGACAGGGAATTGGCCATTGCCAAAGGATTGCGAAGTCCCAGTTTACAACTGAATGCCGGTTGGAACACAAGATATTCTAACAGAGAAATGCAAACTAAAACAGTCGGGAAAGATACTATTACTTCGGTAGTTCCATTTGGTGATCAATTTAGTGATTTCCAAGATAAAAGCTTATCACTATCTCTGAATATTCCAATATTTAATGGTTTCCAGGTTTCATCAAATATTAATAGGGCAAAACTAAATATTAGACGCGCCGAAAATAGTTTAGAACTTGAAAAAAATACTTTGCGTAAAACTATTGAACAATCATATAATGATGCTACATCAGCTTATAAATCATATAATGCAACAGTAAAATCAGTTAATTCCTTTCAGGAAGCTTTTAAATATACAGAACAAAAATTTAATGTAGGTATGGTTAATGCAGTTGATTATAATCTTTCAAAATCACGTTTAGTTAAGGCTGAATCCGAATTACTTCAGGCAAAATATGATTTTGTTTTTAAAAGAAAAATTTTAGATTTCTATATGGGAATACCATTGGAATTTTTAAAAAAATAATTTTGTATTGAGGAATTTTGTTCTGAATCTTATAAAATTAATCATTGAGTTTTTAAGACCCTCTAATTTATGAGGGTTTTATTTTTTTCAAGAAGAATTTTATTAATTTTACCTTTTGAAAATTAAAAATCTATAATGAATAAATATTTTGAAAACCGTTTATGAAATATTTTAATTCTTATGTTTGTTAATTTAAATGAGGAAGTAAAAATCATCAAATAAAAAACTTATTCTAATGAAAAAAAAATCTAAAAAGAAAAAATGGTTTATTGGGGGTGGAATATTTATTATTGTAATTATTTTACTCATCGTTATGAGTAAGAATAATGGTTCTGAATCAATAAAAGTTACGACAGAATTTGCAAAAAAAAGAACCATTATTGAAACAGTTTCAGCTAATGGAAAAATTCAACCCGAAACAGATATTAAAATAAGTCCATATATTTCAGGTGAAGTTATTCAATTAAATGTAAAAGAAGGTGATAAGGTTGCTAAGGGACAATTGCTTGCTAAAATTGACCCTGAAATATATAAAACGACTTATGAGAGAATGAATGCACAGGTTAACTCTCAAAAGGCAAATCTTGCTAATTCGTGGGCAAGGCAAGCTCAGGTTGAGGCACAATTTAAAAAAGCACAACTTGACTTTAAAAGAAACAAGAAACTCTGGAATGAGAAAGTAATTTCAGATTCAGAATTTGAGGCTGTTACTTCATCTTTTGAGGTTGCAGAGGCTGAAGTAAAAGCTGCAAAACAAAGTGTTATTGCCGCGGAATATCAGGTAAGTAGTTCTGAAGCCTCACTTAATGAAGCTTATGAAAATCTTACGAAAACTTCTGTATTAGCACCAAATGACGGAACTGTATCGAAACTTAATATTGAGGAAGGTGAAAGAGTTACGGGCGCCTCACAGTTTTCAAGTGGTACGGAAATTATGAGAGTTGCCGATTTATCGAAAATGGAAGTTAATGTAGAAGTTAATGAAAATGACATTGTAAGGGTTAATCTTGGTGACACATCAATTATTGAGGTTGACGCATATTTGGATAAAGATTTTACAGGTGTTGTAACCGAAATTGCTACTTCAGCTGATATAATTGGAACCAGTGTTGACCAAGTTACTAATTTCAATGTAAAAATTAGAATATTAAGCGACTCATATAAAGATATGATACCTGATGATAATCATGATTATTCGCCTTTCAGGCCGGGAATGTCTGCAACCGTAGAAATTCAAACCGAGACCGCTCATAATATTTTAACAATACCTATTCAGGCTGTTACGACCCGATCTGACACAGCTTCTAACAATAAAAACAAAGATTCTAATGCTGATGAAGATATAGATAATAATGATTCGGATAATGAAGTTGAACAAAAAGATGAAGAAATTATTGAATATGTTTTTATTTATGATGATGGGAAAGCAAAGATAAAAAAAGTCGAAATCGGGATTCAAAACAGTACTTATATTGAAATTACTGAAGGCCTGAGTGAAGACGAAGAAGTTATTACCGGCCCATATAGAGCTGTTTCAAAAAGATTAAAGAATAATGATGCAGTTAAAAAGGTTAAGCGGAAAAATTTATTTACCAAGGAAGATTAATCTAATTATATTTAAGAAATAGTATCACATTAAAAATTTTAGTTACTTTTTGTTCGTATCAAATATCAAATGGCATTAATTCTTAACATCGAAACGGCAACTCCGGTTTGTTCGCTTGCATTATGTTCGGATGGAAAAATTATTGCAAAAAAGGAGAGCCAAGAGCATAATTCTCATTCATCTTTGTTAACAGTTTTTATTGAAGAAATATTTAAAGAAATTGATTTTGAGTTAAAATCATTGGATGCAATTGCTGTAAGCAAAGGGCCGGGGTCTTATACCGGATTAAGAATTGGAGTCTCTGCATCAAAAGGCTTGTGTTACGCTCTTGATAAGCCTCTGATTTCAATTAGTACTCTCAAAGCAATGGCAAATGGAATGGCAAGATTTTTGAAGTTTTCTATGCCCTCATTATTTCAGAAAAACCCATTATTATGCCCAATGATTGATGCAAGACGAATGGAAGTTTATTCTGCAATTTTCGATATAAAAATTAGTGAAATAAAAAAAGTTAGTGCTGATATTATTGATGAAAATTCTTATCACGACTTCTCGATTGATAAACAAATAATTTTCTTCGGAGATGGAGCTGCAAAATGTAAAAAAGTTTTATCAAACAATGACAATGTTATATTTATTGATAACTTTTATCCTTCAGCGGAGTTTATGGCTGAGATTTCTGCGGAAAAATTCAAAAGCAATAAATTTGAGGACCTTGCTTATTTTGAGCCATTCTATTTAAAAGATTTTATTGCCGGAAAACCGAAAGTGAAGGGTTTGTATTGATTTCTATTCGATTAGGGAAGCAATGAAGGTATCAGAATTTATAAGTAAAGCCAGTAAAAAAGCCTAAATAATATGGATATGTTTTAAAATCACCCCCGGAATTAATAGGACTAAGCGAATATTTAAAAGTAGGGTCAAAATTAAAGCTTATTTTTTTCGATATAGAATAATTCAAACCTAAACCGATTATACTATTATAAATAATAGAATTAATATTATTGGTTTTTCCAAGGTCGATATTATTATTATCACTTTTAAAATAAGCATTGTTTCCAACTAAAAATCCGGGGCTAATTCCTCCAAAAATTTGAAACCCGAATTTTTTATCAAAAACAACATATTTAAAAATTAGAGGTAATTCGATATATTCAAATTTTTGCTTTATTTCTGAGTTTGAAAAATTTGCAATACTGACATCGAAAACTGTTGTACTGTCTTTTATTGTAGGCTTATATGATAATTCCTTGCATATTGTTTCAGAGTTAATTTGAATACTCCCATTTGAGGTGCGAAATACCCATGGCTCATTATTGTTACTAAAAGCGTAAACATCATTATTTACTTGCCCATACTGTGAATAATAAATGCCCGATTGCACTTCCCATTTTTTATTCAGTTTATAATTCACATCCAATCCTCCAGAAAACGAAGCTATTTGAGATTCAACGTTTTCATAGTGTTTTGAACTCATATTTGTCCCTGTCGAATAATCATCACCGGAGATGTTTTTCTTTAGTTCACGATATGCTAATAATGGTGAAAATTGTCCTCTAATTGACCATTTATTTGATTTTGATTTTTCCAAGACATCATCATCCCAGACTTTAATTTTTGTCTTTTGTTTTTTGATCTTATCAAATATATTAATTTCTTCATCCGAATTTAAAGACAGATCAATATTTACATCATCAAAAGGGAAAAATACCGCTTGTTTGTTTTCGATAAAAGCAATCCTGTTTGTCGAATAAAATAAATAATTAATAATAGGCTTTGCCTTTTTAGTGGATAAAATATTCGGTTCAATTATTTTTCTTTCAATCGATTGTGATTTGTTTTCAACAATCAATGGAGTTTTTTTTGAATAAATCCCTGAGCTTATTTCTTTTTCTGCATTTTCAATTATTCCCTTCGAAATATCATGTTCTTCAATTTTCGTGATTTCAGTTTGAGCATTATTTTTTTCTAATAATGGTTTGCTGATTTCTTTTGTTTCATCTTGAGCTATGAATTCAGAATTCTTTGAATCCATTGAAGCAAAATAATAGCCTGAGAAAAAAGCAATTAAAATGATTGCAGCTGAGGCTGCTGCCCAAAACATATATTTCTTTCGAGAAAATGGTTTTCCTGAAAGCTCATTTTCCAATTTTGACCATGAATTTGGTGGAGCTTTCTCCTTATATCCCGAAAGATAGTCGGAAAACAATTTGTCGATATTTTTTTTGTCTTTCAGCATTATGCTTTTTTAATCTCCGTATAAAAATATTTTCTTACTTTTTGTTGCAAAATTGCCCTTGCCCTGGAAAGGTTTGATTTTGAAGTGCCTTCTGAAATATTCAATTTCTTGCTAATCTCTTTATGTGAATATCCCTCAATAGCATACATATTAAACACCATACGATATTTTGGAGACAAATCTTGTATAAATTTTATCAAATCTTTCGATGAAAGATGATTAATTACGTTTTCTCTATCAATATCTTCAATGTTTTCAGATAAATCTGTTATAGGTGTTAAATAATATTGTTTTCGATATCGCTCGAGAGCAGTATTTATAATTATCTTTTTCATCCAGGAAAACAAAGAACTTTTATGTTTAAAAGTTGAAATATTTTTAAAAACCTTCATAAAACCCTCATGTAAAACATCTTCAGCTTCATCATGATTTTTTGAATAATATAAACTAATTCCAAACAAATCATCAGCGTATAAATCATATAATTTTTTTTGCGCCTTTCGTTTACCGGAAATGCACCCTATTATGATTTCTTCGATTTGAATATTATTCACTTTTTCTCTAACTTCTACATAACAAAACTACTAATTAATATTTTTATTTTCTTTTCAATACTTATTAAGTAGATGAAGAAAGTATCAAATAGGTTGCGTTTTTGAAATTTGTTTGATTTTTTTAAATTTTTACAAAACGCAACCTTTTTTCAATTCGAATCATCTAAGTAGATAAATCAGGTAATTGATAATTCAAAATGAAACAGATGTTAGGATTAATATATAAATTTAAGAATATTATTTTTTTAAGAAAATACTCGAAAATTCTTTATATAATACTTTTATTATTGTTTTTCATTTTATTGTTCGCTGTCGAGAACTTAATGAAATTAACACTTCTACCTTAATGCTTTCTTTGTATTTCATTGGATTAAAAGATTGGATTTTTTAATCCATTTATATGAAAAATGAGAAGTTTATCATTTTTATTTATTGTAATATTATTTGTCTGCATAGGCTGCGAAAAAATGAGAAATTGTGGCGAATGTTTTACACCTCCCGATCCGATTAGTTTTAAAATTATTGATTCAATAAGCGGAAATAATTTAATTTCACCCAATGGATTCTCTTCGGATTCTCTTCAATTATATTATTTTTCGGATTCTCTCAAAAAAAATGTAAAATTTGAAATTTATGGTAATGAAGTAAACAGGAGAATTGTTTCAAACGAATTATCATGGAATAGTATTTCTGAAAATAATTATTATTATCTCTATTTATCTTATAAAGATGTTAATACTTTATTTGTAAACACTGAAATAATTACAGAAAATTGTTGTACGTGGCACGAATTGAAAGATTTCAAAATAAACGGAAAAACTATTGAATATGATTCAAATGAATTTGTGTTTATAATTGAAAAATAGAGCATTTATCATACTCTGTTTTAGGTTCTTTTTGAGTTATTAAGTAAAAAGGATTAACTCTTTAATTCTATTCTTCAATATAAAATCTCCATGCACAATAATATTCTTCGGGATGTGCGTCGGGAGGGCAAGCTATGCATTCGGTTTTTATTCGTTTGTCGATTGCTTCCGCAAAACTTGAATATTCAACCAAACCACCTGATTTGCATGGATAATCATCAAGGCCTTTTCGTTTTCGTGAGCTTTGAACACGGCAATCGTTCATATAAAAAATAAAACTATTTGGAGTTTCTTCGCTAAACGATTGTTTGTTAATAGTTGCGTAGAGTCGAAAATTCAAAGCTTTTTTTAATCCTTCGAGGCCTGAATTTTCAGGAAGATTCAAAAATCGTTTTATCGACCAGGCCTCAAAAGGTGAAAAATATCCCCAACTTGTATCGTTGCAACGTTTTGCGTCGAGCATTCCTTTTGTAAATTCAACAGCCTGAAACCAAACTCCATCATTAGCAAGCCAATTAACAGCCGATGCTTCTTTTAGTTTTTCAAGATTTTCTTTAGGTAAATCGAGTAAAGGTTTTGGAACATCTTCATCCATTTCAAAGCCAAGGGTTTTTGAAAGGCGCTTCATTTGAATTGCCATGCTTCTTGAATATGCCTCGCCCAGAACCTCAAAAGCTTTTTCGCGGCCAAATTGATGCTGAACTTCGGCAAACCAAATTGCATGATGCATCATTGTGCGGTGAAAAAAATCCATAATAAGCTGAGCTGTTTCTTTTTTAGACAAGTCTTTTTGTGAATTTATTTTATCATTCATAATTTATAATTGTTTTTGATTTTTCAACGGCATCTTGTAAAATTGCCAAATTAATATTATGTGGGATGTTTTTTTTATTCAGAAAATTAATAAAATTCAAAGTGTTAAGATTTCCAAGAAGTTCTTTTCCGGTCATAGGACAACCTCCCAAGCCACCAATTACCGTATCAAAACGCCTACAACCTGACTCGTAAGCCGATTCTATTTTTTCAATCCAATCATCGGGCTTAGAATGCAAATGAAATCCAAATTCAATTTCCGGAAACTCTTTTATAACAGACGAAAAGACTTCATGAATTCTTGAGGGAGTTGAATTGCCGAGAATATCGGAAAAAGGAATTATTTTTATTCCAATATTATTTAATTTTTCGACCCATTCAAAAATAATATCAATGTTCCATGGATCACCATAAGGATTTCCAAAAGCCATTGCAATATAAACGATTAAGCTCTTTTTTCGTTTTTCGCAAATATTTTTTAATTCATAAATTGTTTTAAAAGAATTAGAAAAATTGGAATTAATATTATATTTTAAAAAGGTAGGAGAAATAGAGAACGGAAATATCAGGGAGTTAATTTCATCAAATTCGGAGGCTTCTTCCCCGCCTTTTTTATTAGCAACCAAAACCAAAAGCTTTGAAATTGAATTAACAAAATCAAGTAATTTTATCACTTCGGTAGTATCGCTTAGCTGTGGAATTGCTTTTTGAGAAACGAAACTTCCAATATCAATTTCATCAAAGCCAATTTTTAAAATTGAATTTATATAATCAGCTTTGATTTTTGTTGGGATAAATTTTTTTAATCCCTGAATTCCATCTCGCGGTGATTCAATTATTTTTAGAGACACAATTATTTAAACATTCATTTCAGGAATATCGCCCTCGACAATTAACTTCCCTGTGGTTGCAGCTTTTATTTCATCAACTGAAACTCCCGGTGCTCTTTCGAGAAGCTTGAAACCATCGTCAGTAACTTCAATTACAGCAAGGTCAGTAACAATTTTCTTAACACAGCTAACCCCTGTCAGAGGTAATGTGCATTTGGGAATAAGTTTTGAATTACCTTTACGGTCGGTATGGGTTGTTGCAACTATAATATTTTTTGCTGCCGCAACCAAATCCATCGCACCGCCCATTCCTTTTACCAATTTCCCGGGAATTTTCCAACTTGAAATATCTCCGTTTTCGGAAACTTCAAAAGCACCGAGTACGGTCAAATCAACATGACCTCCGCGTATCATTCCAAAACTTGTAGCCGAATCGAAGAAAGCTCCTCCTTCTAAAACGGTTACAGTTTGTTTTCCGGCGTTAATCAAATCGGCATCGGCTTTTCCTTTTTCCGGAAACGGGCCAATTCCGAGTAATCCGTTTTCAGATTGAAGTGTAACATTCATACCTTCCGGTATGTAATTTGCAACAAGAGTAGGGATTCCAATTCCAAGATTTACATAATAACCGTCTTTTAACTCTTGTGCTATTCTTTTCGCAATTCCATTTTTATCTAAAGCCATGATTTTCGTTTTTTAATGTTACTGTTCTGTAATAAATTCAATCCTTTTTTCGTAATCGGTTCCCTGGAATATTTTTTGTACAAAAATGCCGGGGGTATGAATTTGATTCGGTTCAAGTTCACCGGCCGGAACTAATTCCTCAACTTCGGCAATTGTAATTTTTCCGGCAGATGCCATCATATTATTAAAATTATTTGCCGTATGACGATAAATAAGATTCCCGTTTGTATCGCCTTTCCATGCTTTTACTATGGCGAAATCGGCTGTCATACCTAATTCCAAAACGTGTGGTTTTCCATTGAAATCTCTGATTTCTTTATTGCCCTGAATTTCGGTTCCAAATCCGGCAGGAACAAAGAAAGCCGGAATTCCAAAACCACCGGCACGAATTCTTTCAGCCAATGTTCCCTGAGGAATTAACTCAACTTCCAATTCACCGCTTAACAATTGGCGTTCAAATTCTTTATTCTCGCCAACATAGGAGGCGGTCATTTTTTTCATTTGATGCTTTCGTAGCAACAAACCTAATCCGAATTCATCAACGCCTGCATTATTTGAAATGCAAAATAGATCTTGCGCATTATTAGCAACCAAAGCATTAATGCAATTTTCGGGTATTCCGCATAGCCCAAAACCACCAAACATTACAGTTGAGCCATTTTTTATTTCTTTAACAGCTTCTTGCGCATTTTTTACAACTTTACTCATATTTTTTTATTTTAATGATCTAACAACCTATATATCTTGAGATAACTAATCTTTGAATTTCTGAAGTTCCTTCGCCAATTTGCAATAATCTTTGATCACGATAGAAACGTTCGACATCGTAATCTTTCATTAATCCATAACCACCATGAAGCTGAACTGCTTCATCAGCAACCTGTTTTGCTATTTCTGAGCAATACAACTTCGACATTGCCGCTTCTTTTGCAAATACTTTATTATTATCTTTTAGCCAGCAAGCTTTATATAATAAATTTCTCGCAAGTTCAATTTTCGTTGCCATGTCGGCAAGTTTGAAAGCATTGATTTGAAATTTACAAATTGGTTTCCCAAATTGCTTTCGTTCTTGCGAATATTTAAGTGCAAGTTCAAAAGCACCTTGTGCACATCCAAGCCCCATTGCAGCAATAGAAAGCCTTCCGTTGTCGAGAGTACTCAACATAATTTTTGATCCCTGCCCAATTTTTCCAAGTAAGTTTTCTTCGGGAACTTTGCATTCATCTAAATATAATTCGGCAGTATCGGAAGCACGCCACATCATTTTGTTGTGCATAGAAACGGTTTTAAAACCTGGAGTTCCTTTCTCTACAATAATTGTTGTAAATTCCTTTTTGCCATCTTTTTCGCCTGTAACGCTCTGAATTGTTGAGCCAAGAGAAATTTCTGAGGCCCCATTTGTTATAAAAATTTTAGAACCGTCAATTATCCATTGTCCGTTTACTAGCTTTGCTTTAGTTTTTGTTCCTCTTGAATCGGAACCGGCTTCGGGTTCGGTGAGGCCAAAACCCCATAAACCTTTTCCGGTACAGAGTTGCGGAAGATATTTTAGTTTCTGCTTTTCAGTACCATAATAATAAATCGGGCCTATTCCGAGTGAATTTTGTGCAGCAAGGGTTGCAGCCTGTGATCCGTCAATTCTTGCAATTTCTTCAACAGCAATAATGTAAGATAAAACATCAAGGCCTTGTCCTCCATATTTTTCCGGTAAATACATTCCAAAAAGGCCGAGCTCGCCAATTTTTTCGGTTAATTCATAAGAAAACTCAGCTTTTTCGTCAAGTTCTTGTGCAATCGGTTTTATTTCTCTTTCAGCAAAATCTCTTACGGTTTCCCTTATAAGTTGTTGTTCTTCGGTTAATTCAAAATCCATACATTAAATATTTTGATTTGTTTTATAATTTGTTTAACACTAAATATATGTAAATTTATTCTATTTCAATTAAAGGTGCACCTGCGTCAACCATTTGATCTAATTCCACAAGAATTTTATTTACAACAGTATCTTTCTTAGAAACTATATTGTTTTCCATTTTCATCGCATCAATAACCAGAACAACATCGCCCTTACTAATTTTTTCTCCTTCTTTGACATTAATTTTAAAAATCCTTCCCGGAATTGGTGAGACGATGCTGATTTCTTCATCTGTTAAAACGTTATCATCTTCGTTTATTGCTATTTCGCCTTCCAGCAAATCATTTCGTTTTAGCAAGAAATCATCACCGTTAATATTAACTTTTGTCATTGAGTCTTTTGAACCTGAAAATGAAGCAAAATAATTTTCTTTATTGAGTTTGAAATCTATTTCACCTTTGTCAATCAATATAATTTCAGTTGAATAAGATTTGTCAAGCAGTTCAAATTCGTAATTATTATCATTAATTTTATTGATGTTCACCTGATAATTTTCATCCTTATAAAAAACTTCAATGCTCATTCGATTTCTCCAATAACCGATTGAATTCCAAACACTATCAGTCTTTTCAAGCTTTTCTTCAAAATTTATTTTTCCACTATTTAAAGAATAAAGCACAAATGCTATCATTGCAACAGGATATTCTACCTTATTTTTCTTATATGAATTTCTATTAGGTTTTTGTTTTTCTTTCACAGCTACTGATGTTTTTGTTACTATATTATTTTGCGATTTAACTTTTTCCAGTTCTTCTTCAAATCTTGTTTTTGCAAGTCCTGATTTATAATCTCTGTATTGGGTTTCGTGCATTGCGAATTCAAATAATTCTTCTTCATTTTCGCCAACATCCCAATTTTTTTCTTTCATTTCTTGACGAAATTTATCAAGTTGATCGGGATAAGCATCTTGCGGAACACCCGTATAAAACTTTTTTCCTTTTTCTTTGGCAAGTTCAATAATTTCAGGAGCTAATTTGCCTGGAAGTTGACCGGCTTTACCAAGAATCATGTTCCATGTGTTATCATCCATCATTGAATATCGTTCCTCTCCTTTTGCAAGTTGAACAATATTTAACAATGCAACATTTTTAACGTATTGACTGAAAGGGGTTACCAAAGGAGGATAGCCGAGTTTTGGCCAAACAAAAGCCACTTCATCGAAAAGTTTAATAAGCAGTCCATCTTCTGAAAGTTCGTTTTGATTATTACTTTTAAGAGAATAATTTATTCCGTCTTGAACACCTTTTAAATCAGCCATTAAGCTGCCCATCATTCCACCCGGAAGTCCAGATTGAACCATTAAGGAAGAAAGATATCTGTTTTTAGGATTAATAAAATATCCGAGGAAATCATCAATAAAACTCTGAGTAAGCGCCCGAGCCTCCATATAAGCTTTCATATTTATATCTGGCACATCGAAACCGGCATCTTTAAGCATGGCATGAATTGTAATTACATCGGGATGAACCATTCCCCATGAAAGCGGTTCCATGGCAACATCAATATAATCGGCTCCTGCTTTTGCAACTTCAAGAGTTGAGGCTACTGAAAAACCCGGCCCTGAATGACCATGATATTGAACTATAATGTGTGGATATTTTTCTTTAATT
>Ga0222665_1001098_pt1 | contig 13158 bp, 15 predicted proteins | sample AntAcemetagen653_FD_179853 | JGI IMG/M metagenome (GOLD analysis project Ga0222665, IMG submission 179853) | Saline water microbial communities from Ace Lake, Antarctica - #653 | ecosystem: Environmental > Aquatic > Non-marine Saline and Alkaline > Saline | place: Antarctica: Ace Lake...
TCCCTCCAGATGATTCATAGCTTTCACCTGAGAGAGTAGTTTCAAAAAGCGGACATTTCTACTTTGCTCATTTAGGACATTACAACTTTGCGCCCACAGCTTGTTACGTTTTCTTTACAAAAGACTCTAGGAGGATAAAATCCTATTAAAATTAGAAAAAGGGAGATGTCTATGAAAAAGCATAAATTGCGGATTTTACTGGCAACAATGATCTTTCTGACCAGCTATCTCTCATCATGTGATGATAGCTGGTCAAAGAGAAGTCAGGAGGAAATGACTTATCAAAAAGCCTTTGCTTACTGTGAAGACTTGGAAGAAGACGGGGAAAAGAACTGGAAACTTCCGGATATTTCTGAGTTGCGATCTTTAATTTTGGGCTGTAAGACAACTGAAAATGATGGTAACTGTGATATAAGTAGTAACTGTATCAATCCTTACAGTAGTTGCGAAGACGATCCATGTAACGGGTGTGGACATAAGGACAATGGATACTCTGATCTTGGAGACCGGTTACCTCTATTATCAGGGAACTGGTATGACTATTATGCTGAAAGTTCTGACTATGCAGAATTTATTGCAACTTTTTCAATTTCTGTTGATTACACAAATGCCGGTATTCATTACAAAGAAAGCGGGTTTGTGCGATGCAGAAAAACATCAAAAGGTGACACAAGAGAGGTCAGATGCACTGATAAGCCAGAGCATTCACAATGGAAATCAGAAACAATAGCAACACAGACATGGGATGGAAAAGAATGGTTTCCTCCATACATCTCAACTAATAATGACACCGATGAGGCACAAGATTGTACTTTTCGCTGTGACAATACCTATGAATGGAATGAAAAGACAGGAACATGTGATAGCACAATAGTGTTTCCTTGGACTGATCCGGATACAAAACTGCAGTGGTCCAGCAAAAAAAGAATTTATAATTTTGATACCGCTGTCAGTTTTTGCGAAGAAATGAACGAAGGAGGAAACTCTGACTGGAGAATTCCCGACATAACAGATTTAAGAACACTTATAACAGACTGTCCTGCTACAGAACAAAATGGAGAATGTGACATCACTCTTCCCTGTTTGGATATTGAGTGTTTAAACGAAAATTGTTCAGGGTGTCAGCGGGATTATTTTGGCGTACATTCAAAGCTGGGAGATAATCATTACGTCATTTCTTCTAATAATTTAAGTTATAACGAAAACGACTATTTGTACCAGAGGTTTCTATATGTAAATTTTTTGACAGGAGAGATATTATTGCAGTATCAGCCTTCTCAAGAAATGGAATTTGAAGTTTTCTGCCGATGTGTAAGATAAGAATTCTTTTGATTGACAACTACTCTTGACAACTTACCCTCTTGTGCTTATTATTCGGTCAGTTTTGTAGTTCTTCTATATTGAGGCTGAAAAATGTACAGGAAAGTCCTTAAATCTAAAATTCACAGAGCAAAGATAACTCAAGCAAATCTTGAATATCAGGGAAGTATAACTATAGACAAAGATCTTATGGAACTTGCTGATCTTAAACCTTACGAATTTGTTGATATCTGGGATGTAACAAACGGTTCCCGATTTGAAACTTACGTCATTGAAGGTGAAAGGGGTAAGCGCGAGATCTGTGTAAACGGAGCCGCGGCAAGGCTTGTTTCAAAAAACGATCTCATTATTATTGCAAGTCATAACTATGCCGATAAAGATGAAGCTTTCGTAGAACCCAGACTTGTTTTTGTAGACGACAATAATAACCCTATCTGAGGAGATATTACGCGATGATGGGTAGAAACAACAGAACTTACAGACGAGCTCCGATAGCGCTAAAGATCACAGTTTCTGAAAGCGGAGACGACTACAGCATAAAATTTGACATTTCCAACCTCAGTGAAGGCGGAATATTCATCAAGTCATCTATACTCTGGGAACCTGATCAGAAATTTGACCTTGTTTTTAACCTGCCGAACTCGGATCATGATATCGTTGCAAAAGGAAAGGTTGCAAGAAGCGAAGATAAGTACAATCTTTTCTTAACAGCAGACCGCGACAGCTCAGTTCCGGGAATGGGAATTCAATTCACAGAAATTTCTGAAGAAGATAAAAATATAATTCGTGATTTTATCGAATCTGAAAAGGACGACTAGTCCACAGCTTTTTTCCTATACTCAATAACTTTCTGACCTATAAAGATCATTAACTCCTTTACGCCGTCTCTTGTTATTCCGCTAATTTCAAATAATTTTTTATCTTTAAGATATTCTCTAAGTTCTTCTCTGGCTTGCTCTTGCTCATCTGCATAGACATCTGTTTTATTTAAAACATAGATCTGTTCCCTCTCGGCAAGTTCAGGATTGAAAAGTCTAAGCTCTCTGTTTATCGTTTCAATATCATCGATCGGAGATTTTCTTATCTCATTTATCTCAACCATGTGAATAAGAAATCTGGAGCGTTCCACATGTCGAAGGAACCTGTGTCCAAGACCCTGACCTTCATGAGCACCTTCAATTAATCCCGGGATATCTGCAATAACATACTGAATAAAATCAGAACCTTCAACCATTCCGAGATTAGGAGTAAGAGTCGTAAAATGGTATTCGGCTATCTTTGGTCTTGCGTTACTCACAATACTGATAAGAGTTGATTTCCCAACAGAAGGAAAACCGATTATTCCCACATCAGCCATAAGCTTAAGCTCAAGTCTTATTGTTATTGCCTCACCCGGAAGACCTTCCTGAGCATATCTGGGAGCTTTGTGAACAGAGGTTTTAAACTTCACATTTCCTCTACCACCCAAACCTCCTCTTGCTGCAACGAATTCCTGACCATGCTCAATAATATCTACAATAAGTTCGGAAGTTTCATTGTCATAGATCAGAGTGCCAACCGGTACACGTATAAGCTTATCTTCTCCACCGCGACCATATTTTTTCTGTCCCATACCTTTCTCACCATTATCAGCTCCGACATGTCTCTGATAACGGACATCATAAAGTGTAATAACATTTTCATCGCCGACGATTGTAACGCTACCACCTCTTCCTCCATCTCCACCATCAGGACCTCCAAGCGGCACAAACTTCTCGCGTCTGAAACTGACAGCTCCAGGGCCACCATTTCCACCAGCTATTGAGATTATCGCTTGATCAACAAATTTCATTTTTCAACTCCGACCTGTATCTAAAAAAAAGCTCCCGAATAATCGGGAGCATAAAATTTTCCGGTAAGAAGAAACTTAAGCTTCAGCTTTAACTTCAGCTTTAACTTCAGCTATGACTTCATTAGGAATAACGTGAACTCTTTTTCTTTCTGTTCCGTTCTTGCGAAAAGTTTCGTACTTTATAACTCCGTCACACAGAGCAAAAAGAGTGTAATCCTTTCCAAGACCAACATTCTTCCCCGGATGCCATTTTGTTCCAAGCTGACGGGCAATAATGTTTCCAGAAATGACTTTTTCGCCACCGAACTTTTTAATGCCGCGTCTTTGTCCTTGACTGTCGCGACCATTCTTAGCACTTCCACCGCTTTTCTTATGTGCCATTATTCACTCCTTATTTATTTATCTCAAGAACTTTAAGCTGTGTAAAAGAAGGCCTGAAACCTCTTTTAACCTTACTTGATTTTCTTCTTCTCTTTTTAAAGACAATAAGCTTCTTACCCTTGAAGTTTTTAACAACCTCAAGTTTAACTGAAGCCTTTTCAACATAAGGCTTGCCGATAAGAACATTGTCATCATCAGAAACAAGAAGAACATTAGTATTTTCAAACACTTCACCAGCTTCTCTGTTGAGATTGAAAACCAAAACCTTTTCACCTGGAACAACCTTTATTTGATTGCCACCGAAATCAATCATTGCATACATCCGACTCCTCCAATCAAGAGCTTTAACCACATAAACGCCGAGGCATTTTACCCATCACCCCTGCACTGTCAAGCTTTTTATTGAAAATTTAGCCCTATTAATTGTTTTTTAGAATTTGAATTTTGCAGATAATCCCAGAATAAAATCAAAACTTGCCGAGTTATTTACAACAATTTTGGTCGGAGACCTGTCATCATCTGTTTTGGGACCTGCGTCAAGTGTAAAGTATGCTCTAAGATGATGCCCATAGATAATCCAGTCATTCCAGACCGTAACATAGCCTCTTCTAACAAGTCCGTCATCAAGTGAGAACATTGGAAAAAAGGCTGAAAAGTTCTTATCTTTGTCATTTCTCTTGTATGCCGGCAACTGATAGTAACCTATCTCCCATTTAAGAGAATAAGAATCACTAAACCAGTGTCTGTGATTAAATCTAAGTGCCTGATGATTAGATCCCAATGGATGCCCTATGCTCATTCCATTTAATGTGAATCCGTGCGAATAAAGATGGTGTCTATAAAATGAAAATGCAGTTTTCGAATATTCAAGTCTTAGAACATCGTTGGGAAGTGCCATAAAAATTCCCGTGAGGTAGGCTCTTTCATAAAAACCGAAAAGACCGTAAGGAAATGTAATATTCCCCCAATCTTCAACCTGCCATATTGCTCTGATATCCGTTCCAGCTTCCTGAAAATAGAACTTAAACACCTTGATTCTCTTATCCAGCTTATAAAAAGGAATGTGGAAGGTAAAATCAATTGCGCCATAGCTATCGGCATCCCACTTTCCTCTGGGAATGTTATCTTCCGCACCGATAATTAGTTTAGGATACTCGTAAAACTTGTAGTGATACATTCCATCGCCACTGTACATCATGGATCTTGTCATCCCAAGTTCAAAAAAATTGAACAATCCCATCGGACGGTATGTAAGCCTCATCGCCATAACTTCAGGATTGGGAACATCCCGGTCATCATCATTCAGCCAACCTTTCATGAACACAAAGTTCCAGTCGCCAAAAAACCTCAATGTCTCTTCATTTTGAAATTTTATCATCTGGAAAGGTTCTGCATTTGAAGAAAACAGCAGTCCGTACTCTCCCGGGCCAAGATGAATATTGTCCTTACCGAACATTACCGAAAGCTTCCAGATCTTAAGCTTTAGATAGGCTCTTTTGATATCAACAGTCGCTCCTTTCCAGTCAGCATCCTGATAATAGTTCTCTTCGTTAAGCTCATAGTAAAATGCCAGAGAATCCCAGAGGACCATGTTTCCGCTTTGAGAAAATATTGTCGTTGAATCTTTTTTAAGCTTTCTTCCTGATAAGCCGGGAATAAAATTGCCATCTTTATTTGAGTAATAATATTCAAACCCGGCTGTAGAAAAGAATTTGAGATAACTCTTTGTGTTCACACCTTTTAAAAACGGCAAAATCCTATAAGTCTTATTCAGATATGGAACAGTGCCGTAAAAACCACGCGGAAGGATCGAAAAAGAATCCGCAGGAATATGAAAACGACCTTCTATCATATCTATTGCCAGACGGTCTTCAATATTTATGTGAATGAGTGGATGCGATCTGTTTCCGCTATCATCTTTATCATGAACAACTTCCGGCATCGAAACTACAAAAGCCGGATCTTCAGCAAAGATAAGTAATTGAAATAACAGACATATTGAGAATATTGTCCTTTTCATCTAAGATGTTTTTTTGCCGGATCAACCAGTCGCGTTGTTAAATATATTGCGTGCGGCTTACTTTGTTCAAGAGATATCTCTCTGATATGAATATCGTGTTTAACACCAAAAGCTTCGATCAGAATCCTCATGGCAATTGCATCATACCAGTCTTTTCTCTCGTAACTATGACCCCAGACAACTCTGAAAAGCTGATGATCCTTATTGGTCTCGATCCTTAGAGGCCTCTTTCCACACAGGGCAATAATCGAATTCTGAAGATCGTATGCAAGCTCTATCATCTCTTCTCTTGTACGCTTTGTATTTTTTGACATTAGGCAACCTCAAGACTTCTGTTTAACTGCTGAAGACTAGCATAAGAGTCAGTTTTTCACCAGAAAATTATCTTCCGTCATTCTTTTGATAATATAGTTTTGGATTTAAAACGCTCTATTTCTTCGGTTCGTCACTCGGTCGTTTTCCTGTCTTCACATCCTTGGGATTATCAGGTTGTGGTGTATAATCATCAAACGGACATAGTTCAGAATGATGGTCACAATAACATTCCATGTCTCTCACCTTCATCAAAGGTGCAACTGAATCCTGCCATATAAGCCAGTGATCTTCAAACTCAGGGGCACTCTGTCTATATTCCATTTTTCCTTCTTTATGTGGTGCGGGAAGTGAACAGAAGCTTCTTTTCAGGTCAGTTCTATAGTAACAGACTCTATTTTCACGGTCATCTGATTCATCATCAGGACGGAAAATATCGCTATACAGAATCATGTTTCCTCTTACAGTATTAACTACAATGCCCATACGAGTGTCCATTAGTCCTTCAAATGTTATTTTTTCATATTCAATTGGAGTCTTTGAAAAGTTAGCTTTAACTATTCCATCAGTCATATTCACAGGGTTGTAATAAACAATTCCCGAGTTTTCCTCATCCATCTTTGGATATCTTATTTCTTCTCCATCCCTGTTAACTTTAAGACATGATTCAAGGTTCTCAGGACTTTTTGAAAGATCGCAGATATATCCCTCAAATGTGTCAATATAAAGTGCCAGTTTGTCTCCAACTATCTGAGGATGATAGCCTATTCCCTGACCGAGGCTTTTCCAATTCCATTCACCAATCTTTGCATACTTCATTTCAGAAGCTCCACCTTCACCTTCTCTGATATTGGCAAAGGCCCATTTATCACTTATTCTGGGAGTATAAATGATAAAATCTACAGGTTTATTGTAGACAACCTTCATATTGCCTTGAGCATCGGAATATACAAGATACTGTAGCGGAGAATTATCCTCTCCTCTCAAACCCTTATCCCAGACTGTAGTAAAAAAAGCCCCTCTTCTATACGATATAGTATTATTATCTCCAACAGGGAGAATAAAGCTATATGATTTATTATTGATATCAAACTCAACTGCTTTAAATATTGGAGTAGCAAGATCTGTTGTTAAAACATGATACATAAAAAATCAAACCTTGGACTTCTTCATCATCAGAGAAAATTGGTGTTAAATCCTCCATCATACAAGGATACTCCAGACAATCTTTGTCAGGATGTTCTGCAAACAATTTTTTGTTTCCGTCAACCCATAGATTTGCAATACAGTCAGGATCATTTTTCGTCGGTTTGTCACATTCACGACAGAAGTGAATTGTTCCGTCATTCCGGTAATATGGATATCCCGCATCTTTGTGAGCAGGAAAACATTCGGCATTGTCTGTGTCAGGTGTGTCATCCGGTTTTTCATCCGACTCCGTTAAAACTTCGTCGGACGAGTCGTCGGCATCAATAACAGAATCTGACTCATCTGTATCAGCGTGAGATAGCGAGTCACTGTCAACTTTATCATCATTATTTGCTGAATTTCCATCATTGCACGAGGTGCAGTAAATGAAAAGCAGAAAAAGTGTTAACGCTACAAATTTATTCATCTTTCTATCCATAAACCCTTCCTGAAAGTTATCATTCAAGTCGTATCAATTTGTTCCAATCGTGTCAAGGAAAAGTTTTCAGAAAATTATCTTACATTGACCTTATCAGGAAATTTGATATCGTTGAGGAGCTTTTTAATCTTTATCCGGGAGAAGAATGAATGAAAAATCTTGGAGAAATGCTACTTCGGCATGAAAAGTTTTCTGAAATTGTGATTGGGAACACGGCTATTGTTAGGGCTTTTATTGAATCAGGTGTCAGGGTTGTAACAAGCTATCCGGGTTCTCCAACGCCGGAGATCGGAACTGCGATAGCTTCAATTCCAGTTGAGAAGCGACCTTTTTACTTTGAATTTTCAACTAATGAAAAAGTTGCAACTGAAATAGCTTACGGTGCTAGTATAAACGGTCACTTGAGCTGTGTTTTCTTTAAAAGTGTCGGTCTTAATGTTGCAGCTGACACATTCGTTCAGCTTGGACACATGAAACTCACAGGCGGAATGGTCGTTGTTCTTGGCGATGATCCCGGAGCACACTCTTCTCAGAATGAACAGGACAATAGACATCTTGCGCAACTTTCATACATTCCCGTTCTTGAACCTTCTTCTCCTGCTGAAATTTATACTTTCTTTAAAAAGGCCGCAGAATTATCCGTCAAAAAGCAGATGCCCGTAATATTGAGACTTACAACTCACACTTGTCACCAGAAAGAAAAGGTTGCATTCGATTCATGGACTCCTGAACAATTTGACAACACTCCAAGGTTCAACTCAAAGGATGAAAATTACGTTCCGATAACATCAAAAGTTTTTCCAATGAAAAGAAGAGCTCTTGAAAGACTTGAGGATCTTGCTCTTAACGATCCTTTTGAAAGTCTGGATATTCTTCACGATCACAAAAACAGCAGAGGAATAATAACATTTGGAACAACCTATCTTTCTCTTATGGATGTTCTTCTGGAAACTGCGAACCGACCGGACATTCTCAAACTTGCGATGATCCACCCTCTTCCTAAAAATAAAATCATGGATTTTCTAAAAACCCATGACGAAGTTAAGATCCTTGAAGAACTCGATCCCGTAATGGAAAAAGAAATAAAATCAATGGCTTATGACAATAAAATAAGCTGCAGAATAATTGGAAAACTCTCGCAGGAAGATCACGTTGGTGAGTACACACCGGATAAAGTTAGAGATGTTCTTTTTAGAACTTGGAATGATCTGGTAAAACCTGCGCAGAAATCAGAAACCTCTGTTCCAGTTCCCGTCAGACCTCCGCAAATGTGTCCCGGATGCGGTCACAGATCGGCATTTTACGCAATAAAGAAAGCTTTAAAAGAAGATGCCATAAAAGTCGGCGATATCGGATGTCATACACTTGGATTTCTGCCTCCTTACAATATGGTTGAATTACTTATGAGCATGGGAGCGTCAACAGGAATAGCCTCGGGAATGTCACTTTTTAACGATAAGAGAAAAGTTGTCTGCTTCCTTGGTGACTCTACTTTTTTTCACGCTGGTGCAGCCGGAATCACAAACGCAGTTTTTAATAATCACAATATAACCCTGATCCTTATGGAAAATGGAACTACGGCAATGACTGGTCATCAGGAACATCCGGGAACCGGACATAACTTTGATGAACCGACGCAAAAAATACCGGTGAAGCAGATGCTTGAGGGAATGGGCGTAAAGCAGATACTTGAGGTTGACACCTATCAGCAGCAAAAACTGATCGAAGCCGTTAAAGAAGCTATTGCAACAGAAGGTTTCAGCGTTGTTATTGCAAAACATCCGTGTATGCTCAAATTTATGCGTACCAAGAAAAAGAAAAGTGGATTTGAGCTTAAGCAGGTTCATGTTGATCAGAATAAGTGTGATCAGCTTAACGAATGTATTACAAGTTTTGCCTGTCCGACATTCAGCAGGGACGAAAAAGGTGTTGTAACTGTTAACGAAGATCTTTGCATCGGTGATGGAAGCTGTGTGCAGACTTGTCCGGTTAGTGCTATTGAATTTGACGGAGGAAAAAAATGAGAAATTTGAATATATTTATGACGGGTGTAGGTGGACAGGGAATTGGAATGCTCAGTGAAATACTTGTCCGCGCTGTTGATTATGCAGGATATAAATTTAAAGGCGTTGACACTCACGGACTTTCTCAAAGAGGCGGAATTGTCGTTTCTCAGCTTAGAATAGGCGATAATATTCACTCGCCTCTTATTGAAAAAGGAGAAGCCGATATTGTTATTGCCCTGGAAAGACATGAGGCGTTAAGAGCTGGGCAGGAAATGCTTAAACCTGATGGAACACTTATCTGGTACGACACTTCATGGCAACCTCTGCCTGTAAGACTTGGATCAGAGAAAGAAATAGCAACTAAAACGGTTATAGATAAAGTTATCTGCAAAAAAAATATCAGAGTTTTCAGAAATGATCTTCCTGACACCAGAATGCAGAATATTGCTGTGCTTTCTGCAATGATAAGCAACTCTCTGATAGAAGGAATGGATCTGCAAGCCTGCGAAAAAGCAATGAAAGACCTCATGCCTGAAAAACTGCTGGCAATGAATTTAGATGTTCTTAAAAGTTAGTTGGATTCCTTACGTTTTCTGATCCTTTCGGCCCTTTCTTCCTTAGAAAAAGAACAGCCGCAGTAATTCTGACGGTAAAGATCATATTCTTTTGAGATCTCTACTGAACGTTTAAAGTCGTAATCCTCATCGATCCATTCAATGGAAAACTTTTTAGAAAGAAGCATTCCAATTTCATTGAGCCATTTTCTGTTTTTATAAGGACTTATTGAAAGCGTTGAAGAAACTGCATCAAAGCCCTCTTTCTTCGCTACGCGAAATGTTTCAAGCAATCTAAGATAATAACAGATTTTACACCTGAAACCGCCCTCTCCGCTTAAAGAAACAGGTTCAACAAGATCGCTCCATTCATCAAAATCATACTTGCCGCGTATAAGTCCAACCTGATCTTCATATCTTTTTACAAGATAACGTTCAAGCTCTTCGAACCGCTTCTGTTCTTCATCAATTGGTGAAATATTCGGATTATAGTAAAAAGCTGTCACCTTATAACCATCTGAACTTAGAAGCTTTTCAATTGAAGCACTTGCGCAGGGAGCACAACAGGTGTGAAGTAAGATCTTTTTCAATTACTTTTTCTTTTTTGCAGGAGCTTTTCCTTTTTTTGATTTGGGCTTCTTCCCGCTCTTTTTCTTCTTGATTATCTCATCGAGTTTCTTAACGAGTTCTTTTACACTTTTGTTTTTAATATTCTTATCAAACTGCTCTCTGTAGTTTCTGACCATACTGACAGTATCAAGTTCAACATCAAAAACCATATATTTCCCATCAACCGTGTGAAGATGATAGATTAGTTCATAAATAACAGGCTTTCCTTTAAAAATAACCTGCATTTCAGTTGTAATAAAAACGCTAGATGGAACACCTTTTATGTAAAGAGTTTCAAGACCTTTGTCTATATACTTCTTCTCATAGGAGGAGTTGTAGAATGTATCTTCAAGATAAATTTCAGTGAAAAGTTCCTTTATCTTATCATAAAGCTGTTTCTTTGTGTCTTCATCAGTTTTATCCCACTGCGTTCCAATTATATATTGAGCAATAAAACGATAGTCTATAAGATCATCAACAACCTTTTTCATCTCCTTATCTTTCTGAAAGAATTTTTTTGAACCTCTTTTTACCTTAGTATTTCCCCATTTTTCAAGGATCTGTTCATTCTTTTCAAGAAATTTTGCGGCATCGTTAACATTGAACTTTGCTTTTACAGCCTCAGGCGCAGCAGATACAACACCTTGAAAAAGAAAAAGCACTGCAACTATAGCAAAAATGTTTTTCATGTTTACCTCGCACCTGTAGATTCAATAATATCTTCGACTTTCATATTATACTCGTAAATCGAATTAAGATAAAGATACTCGTTCTCAAAATATGCTTTAACCGCATCAATAAGATCGTTAGTATTGTTAAAACCGCTTTCAGAGTTAGAGAACTCCATTGTCATCCAGCCTTTTGCATATTTTCTTGCGTTCTTAACATGTTTGACTTGAAACTCCAGTGCCTTAAGCTCGTTATATTTCTTTTTTATCAATATTGGAACGGTCTTTTCCATAAAACTGGCCTTCGAGACCATAGCCTTCCATTTTGCCTTTGCCTTCTGGATCTTTCTCGCCTGCTCAATAAAGTTTATATTTATTGTCAATCCTATCCCAAATTCACCGTCCCATCCATTGTAAGGACTATTGGCAAATGGATAATCTTTTTCATAAACTGAACTTGTGTACTTATATTCAAAATATCCTGCTAGGCCAAAATCCGGAAAAAGCTTACATACTTCATAATCATATAGATTCTCCAGAGCAGACAATCCGTTTTTAAGATATTTTCTGTAAGGACTTTCGTTCGCCATATAGTTCAGAATATTATCATAATCTCTTTCATAAACCTGTTTTTTTATCCTTGTATCTGCAAGTTTCCAGTTATCTCCAAGGATCTTATCAAGGGCCGCCTTCAGAGTTTCATGCTGAAGTTCAAGACCTTTGAGTCTGTAAAGGAGTTTTTCCTTTTCGATCCTTAACTTTATAAGATGTTTCTGTGAAACGCCCTCTTTCTCTTCATAAAGCATTTTTTTTAATTTTTCTTCGGCCTCTTCAACTTTCTTTACCGCAGGCTTCATCAAATCAAGCATTTCATTTGCAAAGATCCATGACCAGTAATAAGTAGCAGCTTCTTTTCTGAGTTTAAGATGACCGATCTCGGCCTGAGCTTCACTGACAGCAATACCGGCCTTTGCGGCATCCAAACCGTTCATAAACTTGCCAAACGTATATATTGGCATTGAAAACTGAGCCTTCACCCTTACAGCAACTCCGTATTCACTGAAGTCCCATGTATATTGGTTCCAATTATCATGTGTAATGCTGTAATCGCCGTTATCATCCTTTTCAAGCTTCATAGCTTCATATTCATATTTTGGATGAGGTCCTAAACCAAAAGTCATTTTAATTTTTGGAAAATACTGAGCAAGAACCATATCATGATCAGCCTGTGCAGCTTTGATCTCGTACCTTAAAGAATCAACTATCTCCGCTTTTTCAAGAAACGCACTAACAAACTCATCTTTCGTGTAAACCGTCAAGTCTGCCTTGTTGTCATCTGCAACGATGTTTGAAAAAAAACAAAATACCATAAAAAAAGAAAGGAGCATTCTCAAAGAATGCCCCTTTAAAACGTTGAATTGATATCTATCAATCATATTAATCACTTGATCTGTGACGCCACTTCTTCAGCAAAATTCTCTTTTTTCTTTTCAATTCCTTCGCCAAGTTCAAAACGAGTAAATCTGACAAGGTTGAGCTCTCCGCCCACTTTACTGCTGGTCTCTTTCACAAAATCCTTAACCGTCTGGTCAGAATTCATAACAAAAACCTGCTCAAGAAGAGTGTTCTCTGAAACAAACTTTTTCACCTTACCTTCAACTATTTTCTCAGCGATATTCTGGGGTTTACCCATCTCCAGAACCTGAGCAAGGAAAATCTTTCTTTCAGCATCAACTGCTTCTTTGGGAAAAGAATCAGTATCAATACATTCAGGACTCATTGACGCTATCTGCATTGCAATTCCATCGCTCATTTCAACAACTTCAGACT
>Ga0222665_1001100_pt1 | contig 13146 bp, 9 predicted proteins | sample AntAcemetagen653_FD_179853 | JGI IMG/M metagenome (GOLD analysis project Ga0222665, IMG submission 179853) | Saline water microbial communities from Ace Lake, Antarctica - #653 | ecosystem: Environmental > Aquatic > Non-marine Saline and Alkaline > Saline | place: Antarctica: Ace Lake | collected...
AGAAGCTCGAGACTCCTCCTGTTGAAGAGAAAGCACCGGTTGAAACGAAAGTTGAAGAGAAAAAAGTTGAAGAAAAGGCACCTGAAAAGGAAGCCGATAAAGAGTAGTTCTTTTATTTTTGAGTTTGTTTAGTGCAGAAGTGGTGGAATTGGTAGACACGCAAGACTAAGGATCTTGTGCCTGTAACGGGTGTGGGGGTTCGAGTCCCCCCTTCTGCACCAACTATTTTAAGCCTCCCTTTTTGGGAGGCTTTTTTTATTTCCCGCAACATTTCTTGTATTTTTTACCACTTCCACATGTGCATGGATCGTTTCGTCCGACTTTGGGCGTGCTTCTTTTGACTTGTTCAGCAGGAACAGGAGCACCGTCTTCAAAATGCCATTTCCCTCTTTTTTTAACAAAGGATGCGTTTTCATGGTGAACGTGTGTTACACCATCAACATTTGAATAAGCCTTAAATTCAACGATTCCATCTGAATCCTTTTTCTGCCCGTTCTCTGTTCTGACTATCTCCAGCTTTATCCAGTTTGTGTTTTTGGCCCATTTCTTAACAGCATCACGATTCATGATGTCCGTCTGATCGGGAGAGACGGTATCCATTATAAAGTCGATTTCTTCTTCAACGAATGCAGAGTATCTGCCTCTCATAAGTTCTTCAGCGGTTTCAGCTTTTCTTTTTCCTTTGATAAGAGGTTCGCAGCACTCCGCGTAACTCTTTTCATTTCCACAGTGACAAAAATTCATTTTTTACCTCATTAAAAAAAACAAATACGAAGAATGATTATAGTTGCGACAACCCGGCAAATCAAAAAAAACAAAAACAAACCCAACAAAATTGCATGAGTTGTATTAAATTTGACAAACTCTAAGTTAATAAGTATATTTTTTACAGTTTGGTTATATTAATCGGAGTGTAAAATGATTGTTGAGACAAAGATAAAACTCTTATCTTCATCAAAATTTTCAATACGCTCATCAAAAGAAGCTTTTCTGGCTTCAAAGATTAATGAGAGCTGGCAGTCAAGAGATGATATTTTCAGGGCTGTTTCCGGAGTTTATTCAAGAAAAGAATTTGATTTAGTGATCGACAGTTTTATTGAAATTGGTGCCGTTGAAGAAAATGTTAAAAAGAGACCAAAACTGTGTGTGAACGATGGGAAAGATTTTAGGGACTATTCTCAGATATGTTTTAATAGAACCGAACTTAATGAAGCCCCTGAAATTCCTGAAAACATAAAAAAAGAAATGCTTTTTCTATATTATTACGGTAAAAATATGGACTATTACCGTATCTTAAATCTTAATAGCCTTCAAAATCCAACGATTGAAAAGATCAATGAAAAGTGCAGATACTACAGATCTCTTTTTGCCGGAAGGAACTTTGAAGGTATAAACATGCTGGGCTACAGAGAAAAGCTCGAAAAAATTAGAAAACTGATAAACGATGCCGGCCAGATAATAGATCCCGAGATGAAAAAAAATTATGACATGCTTTTCTTTTTGCAAAAGAAAGAAAAAGCAAAGGCGCACGAAAAGATGGAATCCAATGAACAGATCGCGGAAAAGCATTTTGCTCTTGCAATGAAGTATAATAGCAGGAAGGATTTAAAGCAGTCGTATAACGAGATATTGATAGCTCTGCATATGAATCCTGATAATGAAGAGTATCTTTCTTTTAAAAAGGAGCTCCAGGCACTTATAAATACTAAAAAAAGTGAGGAATTGTTTAATACTTTCAAAAATGATGAGTTTATTCTTTTTGATGAGAAAAAAGTTCAAGTTTTGATAGATGATATTTTGGAGCTTAATGACGATTCGGCGCAGTCACACTTGAAGCTTGCAAAGATAGCAAGTCGGAAAAATATGCCCGAAATGGTACTTAAACATTCGTATGAAGCTGTTAAGCTGGATCCTGACTTGGAGTCTGAAATTGCAGGGATAGTTTTGTTGGCCAAGAAAGAAATGAAGGAGCTGGGAAACAACATTAATTCTGATAAAACCTTCAAGATCAACAAGAGTAATGTTTTAAGAAGAAATTAAATCTTCTGTGATTGCAGGGATTTCATATTTTGCTCTTCAAAAATATTGACAACTTTAGATTTTTAACCATTATAATCGGTGCTTTGTTCATTTTCATTTTAAATTTTCGCGGAGGAGTGGCCGAGTGGTCGAAGGCGGCGGTCTTGAAAACCGTTGACGTGCAAGCGTCCGTGGGTTCGAATCCTACCTCCTCCGCCAATATTTTCGTATGCGGAGAGGTGACCGAGCGGCTGAAGGTGCTCGCCTGCTAAGTGAGTGTGGGGGTTAAACTCTACCGAGGGTTCGAATCCCTCCTTCTCCGCCATTTTTTTTGTGTGCCCATAGCTCAACTGGATAGAGCGTTTGGCTACGGACCAGAAGGCTGGGGGTTCGAATCCTCCTGGGCATGCCACTGATAATGATGGAAAACAAATTAATCTATATGAAAAGGGCCCTGGAACTTGCTTTTAAAGCAAGAGAAGAAGGCGAAGTTCCGGTCGGTGCCGTAGTGGTCTTTGAAAGCCGGATAATAGGTGAAGGTTATAACCGGAGAGAAGCAACCAATTCTCCAACATCCCACGCAGAAATAGAAGCAATTGAAATGGCTTCAGATAATTTAAAAAGCTGGCGTCTGGAGGATTGTGATCTTTATGTAACTTTGGAACCATGCATGATGTGCAGTGGTGCTATTGTGCAATCAAGGATTAAGAGACTGTTTTTTGGCTCAAGAGATCCTAAAGCCGGGGCCGTTAGATCTCTTTATAATCTCCTGGAGGACGATAGACTTAACCATCAGGTTGAAGTTTATGAGGGATTGCTCGCAGATGAAAGCTCTGCGATCCTCACGGAGTTCTTTAGAGAGGTGAGAGCTTCTCAGAAGTTAAAAAAGCTGGCTGCAAAAGAAAAGTCAGACTGATAGCGGAGAGATGTCCGAGTGGTCGAAGGAGCTTGACTCGAAATCAAGTGAGCTCTCAATGGGTTCCTAGGGTTCGAATCCCTATCTCTCCTCCATTTTTTTATAACGTTCATTGATTTTGGAGAGGTGTCCGAGAGGCCGAAGGAGCACGATTGGAAATTGTGTGTAGTTCACGCTACCGAGGGTTCGAATCCCTCCCTCTCCGCCATTTTTTATTGTGGCCGGGAGCTGTACAACAGACCCCACGAACCCCGTCAGGTCCGAGAGGAAGCAGCGGCAGTGGAATGTTTGTGTGTTGCAGTTTTCCCGGCCTTCATTTTTTTAATCAATCTCAAAATTTTAAATTAGCTGAAAAAGACTTTAGTAATTGAGGCTGTCTTGAATCTTTGTGAGTATCTCGTCTTTAGAAAGATTTTCAGAGATAGAAAGTTCAGTCGAAATAATTTCTTCAGCTTCGCAAAGAAGTTTGTCTTCTCCGTAGCTAAGCCCCTTTTTCTTTTTAAGATAGTTAAGATTTGAAATAACAGAAGCTACATCATCGATCTTTCCTGTCTTCATTTTGTCCTGAAGAAAGCGGTAGCGCTTATTCCAGTTCATCTTAAGAAGATCCTGATTCTTGTGTTTGAAGCAACAGTAAACAGAATTCGCAGAATCTTTTTCAGTTATTGTCCTAAGCCCCATATCTTTTGCAGAGTCTACAGGTACAAAAACTTTTGAACCGTTTGATATCATGTTTATAACATAACAGTTGATATCATCTTGTCCGAGACTTCTTGTTTCAATGGATTCAACTTTGCCTACTCCGTAGTTAGGATAAACAGCCAAGTCGCCAGGTTTAAAGCATTTCATGTGACACCTCCAGAACTAAATCACAACCAAGGACAGTATACGGATTGAAACGGGTTTGTCAAGTGGACTGCATAAAAAACTCTTATGATTTCAAATAGTTGTAATAATGACACATTTCGTTCATAATTTTGAAACAGTTAAGGTGTATTTAGACCTTTTAAATTGTTATTTACTGTCTTTTGAGGAGGGCTCATAGTGATTCATAACAAGTTCGAGAATCTTGTTGCAGTCAAGCCAGTTTACATAATCACGATGTCTAAGCCATGTGAGCTGCCTTTTTGCAAAATGTCTTGTGTTCTTTGCAATAAGCTCAATAAGATCCTCTCCGGTTGCGATCTCTTTGCTCAGAAACATGCCGGTTTCTTTATATCCGATGGAGTTTAGAACCGGGCAGTTTAAAGAATTGAAACCTCTAACATTAATTTTTTGAAGTTCTTCAATAATTCCTGAGTCAACCATTTGCTTAGCGCGAAGGTTTATTCTTTTATATAGTTCCGCTCTATTTATTTCTAATGCAAACGCCTGTGTTTTTCCAAAATATAGTTTTTCTCTCGGAATTTTATTCCAGTCAGATATTTTCTTTCCCGTTTTTTCAAGGACTAAAAGTCCCCTTTTGATTCTTTGACGGTCATTCGGTGATGAGATCTTTCCTGCCCAGACAGGATCTTTATTTTCCAGTTCACTATACAGGTCTTGCGTTAAGATGTCGTCAGTTCTTTTGTCAAGATCTTTGTTATCTTCAACACTTATTTCCGGAACCGGTGATAGTCCGTTAATAAATGCATCGACATAGAAGTTTGTTCCGCCAACCATGATGGGGACTTTTTTTCTGGACTCAATTTCTGTTACAACCTCTGAAGCCATTTTGACATATTCTCCAGCACTGATCTTTTGAGAGAGATCCAGTATTCCAATAAGATGGTGCGGAATTCCATCCATTTCTTCCTTTGTCGGGGCAGCAGATCCGATTATGAGGTCTCTATATATCTGAACACAATCAGCGCCGACTATTTCGCCATCAAGTTCTTTTGCAAGTTTAATTGAAATTGAAGTCTTTCCCGAAGCTGTCGGGCCAAGAAGAACTATCATTGGCGATGAACCTTTTTTTCAAAATCATTTTTAGTCATAGTAAAGAAAAACGGTCTTCCATGCGGACACGTAAGAACAGTTGATTCATTTACATCTTTAAGCAGATGATCGATCTCGGGGTCTGTCAGTGGATCGTTCCTTTTAACTGAAGCTCTGCAGGCCCTGGTTGCCAGATGAGATAAAAACTCTTTCTGAGCTTTATCCGCAAAACCGTAATTTTCAAGTTGACCGGCCATTTCCTTTATAATTCCGTTCCAGTCTGTTTCATATCCGACAGCGGGAACTGCTCGCAGAATTACTGATTCATCATCAAAGATCTCAACAACAAAACCGGAATTGTTAAATATCTCAAGATGTTCTTTTATCGTTAAAAATTCTTTGGCGCCAAGTTTTATAACGGAAGGAGCAATGAGCATCTGACTTAAGCCGCTTTTTAAAGAAAGGTTCTTTTTTAGTGATGTATACGTGATCCTTTCGTGAGAAGCATGTTGATCAAGAAAGATCACAATATCCTTTTTCTCGATCACAAGGTAAACTCCAAAAAGAACTCCAAGTATTTTGTAGTCCCTAAACTGCAGGTCATAAAATGAATCCTGCTCTGGCCTGTTTTCATTGATTTGCGTGAAAGCAGGTATTTCCGGCTGAAAGATCTGCGATCTGTTCCCTGAGTAATTTGAAGTCGGTCTTTCGTTTGCAAAGATCATTTCATTTCTTTGTGTCTGATGTGAAGTCTGCTCGTATGGTTTTTCTCTAAACATGAGAAGAGTTGAAGAAAGTGCTTCCTGAATTAGAGCGGATATTGCACCCGAGTTGTTGAACCTTACTTCGAGTTTTGAAGGGTGAACGTTTATGTCCACAAGCTGAGGAGCTATGTTTAAAAAAAGCATGACAGGAGATTTAAATTCCCCCCCTATCATTTCCCTGAAAGTTTTGAAAATTGCAGCATTAACAAGCCTGTCTTTTATCACACGGCCGTTTACTGATGTCACAGATATTCCCGGAGTTGAGGCAAACGGGCTGGGAATCCAGACATCTGCTGTGATATCGTTTTTCGTGACGACCTGATGGGTAAGCTCTTCCTGTTTGATTTTCCAGACAGAAAGGATTCTCTGCTCAAGATCCTGCCTAGATGGAAGTGTGAAAGTCTGTCTTGAGTTATGTATCAGGGAAAACCCGATTTCAGGATGTATTACTGAGAATTTTTGAATAAGTTCCCTTACCAGTGCGTATTCCCTGTCATCACTTTTAAGAAATTTTCTCCGTGCGGGGATATTGAAAAAGAGATCTGCGGCTTCAATAGATGTGCCTCTTGGAATAGATACGGGCTTGTTCTCAATTATTTTTCCGTTCCTGAAACTTATTTTAAATCCTTCTCCATGCTCTGCGGCACTTGAAATAGAGAATTTCGTTACAGCGGCAATTGATGGTATGGCTTCACCGCGAAATCCCATAGTTGAAACGTTTGTGAGATCTTCAACTTCTGTTATCTTGCTTGTGGCGTGCCTTTCAAGCGACATGAAAACATCAGCTTGAGACATTCCGTGGCCATCATCTTTTACAGCGATCCTTTTTTTACCGCCTTTTTCAAGTTCAACAATAATGTTCGTTGCATACGCATCAAGACTGTTCTCTATCAGCTCCTTGACAATAGAAAGTGGTCTTTCAACAACTTCTCCGGCAGCGATCTGATTAATAACGTTTTCTTTAAGTAGTTTGATCTTTCCCATGATTTATGCCAAATTGTTTAATAAATAAAGTAACATAACAAAAAATGCTGTGTAGAACACGATCACAGCAGCAAGGATTGTGTACTGTCTGTTCTTTGAATGTGAAATAAGCTCGCCATCGATCCCTTCAACTTCCTTTACACTTTTAAATACGGTGGAAGAAAAAAGAGCGAGACCAAAAAGAGCTGTGATAAGTATGAGCCACCAGATAGTGTTAAGTTTAGATTCTTTTTCCTTTAAAAATCCTGCTTCAAGTGTATTGCCTGAAAAAAGAAGCGGCACTGTGGTAAAAAATGAAGAGTTGTAACTTTTAAAAAAGTTGTATTTTGCAATTCGAGAGAACTTGTCAATGCTTGGGGCCAGTTTTATATAGTAAGGATCAGAAACTTTTTTTAGCAGCTCGGGGCTTTTAGTGTATGAGAGGTAAGAAGTTCCCGGTGAATTGGAGTTGAAGCTCAGCTGAATTCTGTTGCAGTTTTTGTAGTGGTCAGGAAGCTCAACTCCGTGAGAATCAAGTCTGAGAATATCCGTGCCGAGCCACTTTTCCTTTGAAAAGCAGTCAATATGTACGTTTGCAATTTCAACGAGTGACACGGCTCTTATTTTGTCGCCTTCCACCTGTAGATCGAACATTTTTCCTTTAAATGGAACCTGTGCATCAATTAGATTTCCGTCGGTAAATACGATCTTTATCTTATTCTCGGTTCTGAAAATTGTATTGAAAACTGCATAACCTTTTCTCATCTCAGTAGGTTTTCCGTTGACGATAATTTCTGTATCGCTGCAAGGATCTCCTGTTGAATTTTCAATGCAAAATATATTTACATAAGTGGTCATTTCAGGAATAGATCTGAAAAAACGCGGAAGGAGAAAAATAGTACGATCTCCATCTGTTGCAGGTTGCGGACAATTTTCGATCTCTTTATCTGAAAGGTGGATGATGTTCGGAGAAGGAGCAGAACTTGGCAGATCTTTGAATTTAAACGGGAAAACAGTTGAGAATTTTCCGATTTCTGCACGTATTTCCTTAATATTAGGAGTAAGATTTATTAATTGGGTCTCGATCTTTTTTCCGTTTATAGAAAGACCAGGTTTCTGAACGATCTCGCCATCTCTTGAAATGACTTTCACGAGTGCAGTTGCACCGGGTTTTACACTGTCCCCATAAAGATATAGAAAGTAGTTGTATTTATCCTGCTGAATGTTCACAAAAAGGTAGATCAGAATAAAAAGTGTTACAAGAACTCCCGAAAAAAGTATGTATGGGATATTTTTCCGTGAAACCGACATCTTGTTGCTCAAAATTATGAAAAAAGCACTGAGAAGATTATATTTTTAAGGGGATTTGTAGCAAGTTTTCATTTCTTTCCTCTCCTTGCGCCACTTTTTTGTAGAATTTCAATTGCTTCCTTTTTATCTATCAGGTTTCCTTCTTTGTCAATCCATCTTCCTTCTTCATCTAAGAAAGGGCCATTACAACTTTCACTGTCAATTTCCTGCTCAAGTTCATCGATAAGTTCTCCGGTAAAACCGTCGACAAAGATCTGTTCCGTTCTTTCAACTAATGTATTGTAGCTGTAAATTAAATAAATATGGAAGAAGGGCGTTTTAGAATATCTTGGTTTCAGACAATAAAGATAATCTTCCGCTACCTCACGACATTCTTTATTCTGTGCAGGATGTCTATCGCAAATTGACCTAACAAATGTCTCGTAGTTATTTAAAGAAATACTCATACTAACTTTTTCCAGAAAACATTTCAGTCTTGGGTTGCTTTCAAGCTTTCTGAATAATTCAGAGTGCTTAATGACTTTTCCTCTTTTCCCTTCTTTTGATTTGTAGTTTCTCTTACAGGTTATTGTAGTGAAATAACTGTCAAAATGAACTTGAGTGTTTTCTCCATAATTATTTTTCAGAGAAATAGTATCAGAAAAGTTTTTTTTGTTATTTCTGTCAAAATATAAAGTGGTTAGAAATAATACAATCTTTTTTAAGTTTCCTGTGTCCATTTTGTCTGCTTCTTTGCTTTTTAGTCGAGCGATAGAATAAGCTAAGGGAGTCCGTCCGTTATAGTCGGTTATTTTTAAGCTAGCTCCATGTTTGATGAGCAGTTTTACAGCAGCCACTCTTTCTAAAAATATTGCCTCAAATATGGCGGTTTTCCCCGTAAGATCTTTCTTGTTTATAGCTCCAGTCTCTTCAATTAAGTAGTTTAGAATTCTGGTTCCCATAAAGGAGTTAAATATTGCTATGTATAAAGAAAATAAGCCCAACTCATCAGATTTGAAATTCGCACCACTTTTCTTTAATTCTTTTAAAAGTTTTATGTTGTTATCCAGTATTGACTGCCTTATTAACTCTTTTGTTTCTAAAAGATCTATTCCAATATATTTATAATCCTTCAGCAATAGAGTGGTTTTCTGAATGTCACAAATGTTTGCTATCAAAGTATAAAAATCTAAATGATTTCCCCTTTCATTCAAAGAATTTTCTATGTCAGATATTGATATTTGGCTATATGCTTTTAGATGTTTTTCTAACCGGTCAATTTCCACCTTACTTAATTCTCCTTTTGCAGACGCACATTCTGCTTCTGAAACTAGGGAGTACGTGGAATCATTTATTAAGTAACACTTTATTTTGGTCCAACCACCGGTACGGAAGTTTATTCTGTTTTCAGGGATTGTAAATCCTTCTGATAAAAGCTTTTTATCTTTAAAAATAAAGTTGTTTGTTATCAACACGTCATCGTTATTTAATAGTGTTTCCCATTGGAGTTCATTGTTTTTATAAAATAGGACATGTGTAGCTCCGGAATTTTTTAACCCTACATAAATCTTTTTATTGGCGATTTCTACTGAATCAACATCGTAAATACTGAATCCGTAAGGAAAGTTTTCCCCTTGAAAAGATGGAATCGCTACTTTTTTCCATTCAGAGTTTTCTGTGTTATAGAAAAAGATGTTTTTATCTACAAAAATTCCAAAAGATCGGTTCCATCTGAAAGTAAAAGCAACTTCCCCTGGAATTACATCATCAGGAAGTTGCAATGTTTTGATTTTATTGTTTTCTTTCCATGCAAATGCGTAACTTTTATCGATATATCCGAAGTGATAAATAGTTTGCCCTTCTTTCATTACGTTCAGTATTTTATCTAACGGCCGAAACTTGTAAGATGAGGTTTTTCCATTAATTGAAGAGTAGTATGAAGGCTTTACGGCGTTTGCGTGTCCGCGATATTCAATTATTTTTCCTTCTCCAGATATTATAATCTTTTTAATATTTTCTTTATAGAAGTCGATTGAAGAGTAGCAGGTGCTTCTATTTTCTATGCTTTTGTGTAGTGTTATTTTTTCACAGGAGAGGAAAAGATTTGGAATTAATAAGAATAGAAAAATTAAGTGAGTAGCTTTTATCATTTCATCTCCACGTTTTGTCAGCTGTTCACTAATAATACAATTTATTGAGATTTTTTCCAGAAAGTTCAAAGGTCTTGAATCATTTGGGAATGATTTTCTTATGAAAAGAAAAGGCCACGGGAAGGGGCCGTCTATTTTTTTATCTTTTCAACAGCTACTTTTAGCTGTTCAACTGTCGGAAGCTTAGATTTATAAGTTGCAATAAATATTTTTTCATCTAACCCTCCCAAAGCATATTGTGCTTCTTCAATTCCTGCTTCAGAGCAGATGATCAGCCCAATGGTGTCTTTTTCGTGTTCATATTGACGATTAAGTCTGAAATAATTCACATACTTATTCATTTGACCGACATCTCTTGCATCAAGTTTTCTAGTCTTAAGCTCAACCAGAATATTACAGGGAATTCCTTTGTGATAAAATAAAAGGTCAATGTAATGATTAAGTCCATCAATTTTTACAGGGATCTGCCTGCCACAATAAGATATTTCATGTCCCAGTTCATGTAAAAAAGAGTCAATGTTCTTAACGATTCCGTTTTCAAGTTCTTTTTCACTCTTGTATTTACCAGCAAAGCCAAGATCATAAATATCTTTAAAAATATCAAGCGATTCAATTTGTGAGAAAATTTTTCTTTTTTTGGGAAGCTTGATCTTTTCGTGTTTTGTGTTTTCGAAAAGTTGGTTGTTTATCTGATTGTTGAGCTCCCTTACACTCCATCTATTATTAATAGCCTTTTGTTGATAAAAATTCCGTTTTTCATCGGTTTCTATTTTGATTAAATATCCGTAATGACTCCAGCTTAATTCTCCACACACTGTGTGGAAAATTGGGTATGTTTTGAAAAAGCCAATTATTTCATATAATAAGCTTGCTCCGAAGTTCATGTCTTTGCTTAGCTTCTTTACAAGCACTTTGCCATAATCGGCTCTATCTTTGTGTTCGATTTCATCTCTTACAATTCTTTCGCCTATCTGCCAATATGTCTGGACTTTTATGTTGTCAACTGCTTTATAGGCTTTTGCCTGCCCTCTGTCGAGAATGCTTTTTAGTTCGACAAGCAAATTATTATATGTTTCTTTCTTTGGGTTGGGAACTGAGATGTCTTTAGACTGTGACGATTGTGTTTTCTTCATCTTGAGCTCAAAATAAAATTAAAGATAATCAAATATAGATATAAAATATGTCTTCGTCAAATAAAATATTTAATGAAATGGTTCGTAGCAGGATTTTATCCCTGAAAATCCCTCTCATTTAGGAGAGGGACTTAGGGAGAGGTCTTATTACTTCTTAAATCTTTTCTCGATCTCTTTGTAGATTGACTTAACAGCGCTTTCCATTACGCCGTAAGCATCTTCAACAGTTCTTTTGATCTCTCTTACAACGTCGTTCTGGATTGCTGACTGTGCGGCTGCAAGTCTTGCGATCGGAACTCTGTATGGTGAGCAACTTACATAGTTAAGTCCTGTTCTGTGGAAGAAGTCTATTGATGCAGGATCTCCGCCGTGCTCTCCGCAAACACCGAGTTTGATGTTCGGTCTGGTTTTTCTGCCGCGTTTTGCAGCGATCTCAACGAGCTGGCCGACACCTGACTGGTCTATTGTCTGGAAAGGATCGTCAACGAGGATTCCTTTTTCCTTGTAAACTTTAAGGAATTTAACTGAATCATCTCTTGAATATCCAAAAGCCATCTGTGTAAGATCGTTAGTTCCAAATGAGAAGAATTCTGCGTCTTCAGCGATTTCATCAGCTGTAAGAGCTCCTCTAGGAATTTCTATCATTGTTCCAACCATATATTCAACTGTGATGCCTTTTTCTTCAAAAACTTTTTCAGCAGTTGCTATAATAAGATCTTTCTGAAGTTTGAACTCTTCGCTTTTTCCAACGAGAGGAACCATAACTTCAGGGAAAACCTTTACGCCTTCTTTTGTCAACTTGCAAGCTGCTTCCATGATAGCTCTAACCTGCATTTCACTGATCTCAGGGTAAGTGTTTCCAAGACGGCATCCTCTGTGTCCGAGCATCGGATTGAATTCGTGAAGCTCTTCAAGCTTGTCCTTGATCTTTTTCTGAGGAACGTTCATTTCATCGGCCATTTCCTTGATCTGTTTTGGCTCATGAGGAAGGAACTCGTGAAGCGGAGGATCAAGAAGTCTGATAGTTACAGGAAGTCCTTCCATTGCCTTGAATATTCCGTAGAAGTCATCTCTTTGATGCTTGATAAGCTTTTTGAGGGCTTTCTTTCTGCCTGCTACGTCGTCAGCAAGGATCATTTCTCTGATAGCTTTTATACGGTCGCCTTCAAAGAACATGTGTTCTGTTCTACAAAGTCCGATACCTTCAGCGCCAAAATTTCTTGCAACTTCAGCATCTTTAGGTGTATCTGCATTTGTACGAACTTTAAGAATTCTTCTTTCGTCAGCCCACTTCATAAGTTTGTCAAAGTCGCCTTCGAACTTAGCTTCTTCTGTCGGGATCTGACCGACAAAAACTTCACCTGTACTTCCGTCAATTGATATCCAGTCGCCTTTTTTAACAACTTCTTCACCAACTGTGAACTTACCTGATTTATAGTCTATATGGATCGTTCCGCAACCTGAAACACAGCATTTTCCCATTCCACGAGCAACAACTGCTGCATGACTTGTCATTCCGCCACGAGCTGTGAGGATTCCGTCTGCTGCGTCCATTCCGCCGATATCTTCAGGGCTTGTTTCAACTCTGACAAGGAGAACTTTTTCGCCTTTGTCTTTTTCGATAACTGCGTCATCTGCATTAAAAACGACTTTTCCGGTTGCAGCGCCCGGGCTTGCAGGAAGACCTTTTGCAAGAACGGTCATCTTAGCTTTTTCAGCTTTAATGAACTGCGGATGAAGAAGCTGATCGATCTGTTCCGGCTGAACTCTAAGGAGTGCCTGGTCTTTTGTGATCATTCCCTCATCAACCATTTCAACTGCGATCCTTACAGCTGCAGCTGCAGTTCTCTTTCCGGTTCTAGTCTGAAGCATCCACAATTTCTTGTTTTCAATTGTGAACTCTATGTCCTGCATGTCTTTGTAGTGGGCTTCAAGCTTATGGTAAACTTCAACCAACTCTTCGTATATTTCAGGAATGTATTCTTCAAGTGAAG
>Ga0222665_1001107_pt1 | contig 13063 bp, 6 predicted proteins | sample AntAcemetagen653_FD_179853 | JGI IMG/M metagenome (GOLD analysis project Ga0222665, IMG submission 179853) | Saline water microbial communities from Ace Lake, Antarctica - #653 | ecosystem: Environmental > Aquatic > Non-marine Saline and Alkaline > Saline | place: Antarctica: Ace Lake | collected...
CATCTTCGGCAAGCGATCCGGCTGATGTCGGCGTTAACGTTAAAGTTGCGTGCGAAATCACATGCACACCTACAGCTGAGATATGCGACTATCTGGATAACAACTGCAACGGTCTTGTAGATGACGGAATTACCTGTAATTGCGGTTATGAGATCTGTGGAGACAATATTGATAACGACTGTGATACTTTGATCGATGAAGGATGTCCAAGTTGTATTCCTCAGCCTGAAATTTGTGACGATAATATCGATAATGACTGTGATGGTCAGATAGATGAGAATTGTACAGGAACAGGATGTGTACCTCAAGATGAAATATGTGGTGACGGAATTGATAATGACTGTGATGAAGCGATTGATGAAGGTTGTCCTACATGTTATCCGGTCGCTGAGATCTGTGATGGTGTTGATAACGATTGTGACGGCCAGATAGATGAAGGTTGTCCAACAGGTGGAGAATGCCAGCCTGAACCTGAAATTTGCGGAGATGACATAGATAATGACTGTGACGGTCTTGTTGACGAAGGATGTCCTATAGATCCTGACTGCGTTCCTTCTGCCGAAATATGCGGAGACGGTAAAGATAATGACTGTGATGGACAGATAGATGAGAACTGTGAACCGAGCTGTATTCCTTCTGCAGAAGTTTGTAACGATTACAAAGATAACGATTGTGACGGACAAGTTGATGAAGGATGTCCTACAGGCGGAGAATGTGTTCCAAGTCCTGAGATCTGCTGGGACAAGAAAGATAATGACTGCGATGGTGAAGTTGACGAAGGTTGCCCTACATGCATTCCTTCATCTGAAGTCTGTGGAGATAACATCGATAATGACTGTGACGGCAAAATTGATGAAGGTTGTGATCCGTCATGTGAACCGACTCCTGAAGTTTGCGGAGATTCAATAGATAATGACTGTGACGGTGATATTGACGAAGGTTGCAGCACCTGTGAACCTACAAACGAGATTTGTGAGGATAACATTGATAATGACTGCGACGGTCAGATAGATGAAGGCTGTCCTGATCCTGACATCTGTGTTCCTTCACCGGAGATATGTGATGAGATAGACAATGACTGTGATGGACAAACTGACGAAGGTTGCTCTCAGGGATCTTAATTCTTTCTAAATGACATCAAAACAATCACACCTGCTGCAAGAAAAACCAAATAGATGAACCAGTTACCGAACTTAAGGTAGATGGTGTCAAACTCGTAAATAGGAACAACAGGATTCAGTGTAGTTCTTTCAAAAAGCTCTGTCGCATCCGTAGTAGACCCATCAGGAAGAATTACGCCGCTAATACCTACGTTTGCCGCCCTGACGATCGTTCTGCCGCTCTCAACGGCTCTAAAAGGGTAAAAGCTCCCATGCTGAAAAGTTTCACTTGAATAACCAAACCACGCATCATTTGATATGTTAAGAAACAGCTCCGTTCCATTTTTAACAAATTCTCTTACATTTTCACTGAAAGTTCCGTCATAACAAATAAGAACTGATGTTTTCACCTTTCCAAAGTCATAGACGGTGTGCTCAGTTCCCCTTATAAATGAACCGACAGTATTAGGAACTATCGTTGAAAGCCCTAGGGAAAAAAGAAAATCCTGCATAGGCAGATACTCTCCGAAAGGAGCCAGCTTTATCTTCCTGTATATCTTCTGTATCTTTCCGTTTTGAACAAATCCTGCCGCGTTGTAGAATTCACGTTTTTCCCGATCTATCATATCAAGTCCAACAACTTGGTTCTTAAAATAATAGGCATCCGGAAAATATTTTTTCCATAGATAGTCGTACTGTGTAAAACCTACTGGAATACGCATCGGCATTCCTGCTTCATACCAGATGAGAATATCAGTATCCTTATCAAAACTGTTTATTTGCTCAGTAAGCACTGCGATGATCTCGTCCATGCTCGTTTCTTTGGAATTTATATCATATTGATTTATGGAAGGCTGCATAACCGCAACCTTAACCTCTTTTACCGGTTTCAGATTTTTGAAAGCATAAAGTCTGTACCCGGAATATAGAACAAGAAGAGTAACAACGCAAAGAAGAACAAGACCTTCCTTTTTAAACCTGTTTCCCCTTAACCACTCGTAGGCATACATCGAGATCCATACGATCATAAAAGAAATTATATAAATGGCACCAATAGACGCCCACTGGATAGTGATCGGGTTGTTATACTGAGAATGTCCAAGAGCAGACCAGTAGAAATCTACAGGAAAAAAAACTCTCAAAGATTCGCTACCTACCCAGAGTACTGCTGCAACCCATGGTTTTCCCATCCCGGCTTTTCTCGCCCTCTCAAAAAGGAAAAGAAACAAAAGCCAATAGGTACTTATATATGCGAACATAGCGATTAGAAGTAGTGACGTACTGAATATCGAGACTCCGCCAAAAACATGAATTGAATAATATGCCCAGTAAAATACAAAGCCGTTTGCCGGGAAACAGATGAGATAGAGTGCGAGAGTTTTCCTGCGAAACTTTTTATAGCTGTCAACAACATAGAAAAACAGAGGCATTACCGGAAAAATAAAGATCCAGCCTATTGTACGGTGAAGCCAGATAGGTTGCTCATTCCCGGGGATTACAAGCGGGAAACTGAGACTGAAAAAAATTACAAATAATAAGCCTGCTCCAACCTTTTTTAAAAGTTCGATCTGTTCAGCCCTCAAGTCTACCCTTCCAATCATTAAAAAGCTCTCCCATAACCTTATCTTCCATTTCTCTCATCTTTTCACGTTCATTTTTTTTCATATGATCAAACCCTAAAAGATGAAGAACTCCGTGAACTATCACAAAACTCATTTCAACATCAAAAGCAGTGCCGTAAGTGCTTGAATGCTTTTCCACCACTTCCGGACAGATGGCAAGATCACCAAGCATCATTCCTGCAAACTGCGCTCCTTCACCTTCTCTATATGAAAAAGATATTACATCAGTAGCTCTGTCGATATTCCTATAATCACGGTTTATCTGCCTAATTTCATCTCTATCAACAAAGAGAACAGAGACCTCATAAGGTTTGTCCGATACCCAGGCACCACATTCCAGCGTTTTAGCTATTGTTTTTTTTATAGTTATATCCTTTAAAGGGATAATGTCTTGCGTCTGATTTTCAACATGAACTATCATTGATTCTAATCCGGATACTCAATTCTTGCGTGATAAATGCCTGAAAGTGTCTTTACCAGACTTTCCTCAATAAGATTGAGGTCTTTCAATGTCATATTACATTCCGAGAACTGGCCTTCGTTCAGTTTTTTACTAACAATTTTCTTCACAGTATCTGATATCTTCTGAAAATTCTTTTCAGGAATACTTCTAACTGCCGCTTCGGAACTGTCAGCTATCATCAGAAGAGCTGTTTCTCTGGATTCCGGCTTAGGTCCCGGATACTTGTATGTCGATTCACTCACATCAGGATCATCTTTTTGTGCCTGTCTGTAGAAATATTCAACAAGTGTCGTTCCATGGTGCTGCCCTACTGCATCCTCTATCTTTTCTCCGAGTCTGTACTTTCTTGCAAGTTCAAGCCCGTGTTTGACATGATTTATGATTATCATTGCAGACATTGAGTGTGATGGAAGTTCATCGTGCTTATTTTTTCCGGCCTGATTTTCAGTAAAATACTGTGGTCTTTCAAGTTTTCCAATATCATGAAAATAGGCCATGACCTTTAATGCAAGAGAACTCAACCCTATCTCTCTTGCCGCAGCTTCAACAAGCGATGCCAGAGTCAGACTGTGCTGATATGTCCCATTAGCATGAACAGCCATCTGTTTCATAAGAGGATGATTCAAAGTCGAATATTCAAGAAATGTTATGTCGGTTGTATAGCCAAGGAACCATTCATAAATTGGAATAATTCCCATAATAAGCAACCCTGAAAGCATTGCACCCAGAAATGAAAGCAGAAAGGCTCTGGGCAGATTATCCGCAGGAAGTGTTGAATCCATAAGGAAAATAAGAAGCGTCAGAACCATTAGAAGAAGAGCCAGAAAAAAGCTTATCTTTATTATATTTCCTCTCTTTTCAATGTGCGTGACAAGATAGATGTATAAAAGAGAGCCGATAAAATAAAAGATGGGGAAAAACAGATTATCCGGAAAAATCACCACAAAAAGGCCCAATAACATTAAAAGAAATGCAACGGCAGTCTCGGTATTGACAAGAAGTCTTATCGTGGCAACAAGAAAAGGCACAGGCATTAGAAAATAAAATATTCTCGCATCTATGCTTCCCATCCACTGACTAAATGGAACAGAAAGGCTCACGATCATATTAAAGAGGAGAAATGTAAATATCGCCTGAATTCCTAATAAAAGCACATCCTTATTTCTTGAGCTATATTTGCTGACAGTTTTCTTGAAAGAGTGGTGTATTATCAGAATCAGTAAAAGAATATAGATCAAATTTTGAATAAATACCCTTAAAAAAGACTTGTCGGATGACTGTTTGGCTATCTCGCGAAAGATCATTATATCTCTTGATGTGATAACCTCTCCGGACCTTTTTACAACTTCACCATTCTTAATTGTAAACTCTTCCTTTGCCGAGTTATTCCATGCAACAAGCTTTTTTTCTTCAGTCAGCTCGTTTGAGAAAATAATGTTGTCCCTGATCGTCCAGTAAGAAAGAGATGCTACAACTTCCAGACCTTTTCCTGTAAGCTCATTTGTCTGCAAAAGAACATTCTGACTGTACTTGATCTCCTCTCTGAGATTTTCACCGGAAATAACCTTATCAAGCGGAACATCTATAATTGAGTCGCCTTTTTTAACAGCAATGCGATTAAGCTCATAATCAGCAGGAACACCGTCTCTGGAAATGTAGTATGATCCAAGTCTCAGATGAATATTCTCTACAGCCTTTTCAATTTTTTCAGAAAAAAGAGTCCGTACCAGAATAGAAAAAACTTCATCATTAACGGGAACGCCTACTGTCTTTTGAAATTCATCTTTCTGTGCTAAAAGAACTTTCAGAACCTCGGCTTTCTTATTAAACCTGTTGAAAAGATCAGTGTTAGTTGCCATACTTTGAGCATAAAGCGCAAGATAACTTTCAGGTATCTCATTTGGAGACTGTCTTAAAACATCAAGTATGGTTGTTTCAACCTTCTGTCTCATGAGGAGAAAAGCTTTTTTTAGATTCCTTGACGAAAGATCAACATCAACAACCTGATAATGCACTGGAACGTTCTTTTCGGACTCAAGTCTGTTATTTCTGGATCTTGCCTCATCGACTATTGTGTAGTCACGGTTAGCACGTACAGAATATTTAAGTACTTTCCCGACATCTTTGTCTGAGACAGGATAGTCCATTTTCAGTGATTCAGGGATTGAAATATACGCAACTATCAGAGAAACAGTAAAGAGAATTATCAGTTGTGAAGTGCGATCCTCAAAGCGCAACCAGTTGTTGAACTTTATCTGAAGATTTTCAAACTTTTTCTTTTTGAGATTCTTGCCATTAACTTTCTTATCCATTTTCACCCGCTAGTTGAGCTTTTATCAGATCATCCTGAGTTGTTATCTTTATATTCCGCGACGAACTTTTTACAACTTTTATAGTACTGTGAACCAACATAACGGCACCTGTATCATCTGTAACACCAAGTTTTTCTCTTTTTACTAATTCATGTGCCTTAAAAAGTATATCGAATCTGAAAGTCTGCGGAGTCTGAAGGTTTCTAAGTTTTGATCTGTCAAGAACTTCTAAAAGTTCGCCGTTAACCACTTGGGCAATAGTATCAATGCACTCAGATGCTGCAACAGCTCCTCCATGCTTTAAAGCCTCTTCAACTGTCATCCTGACAACATCTTCTTCAACAAAAGGTCTCACGGCATCATGAACTGCAACAACAACAGGACTTTCATCTTCAAGTCTCAACAACCCATTGTAAACACTATCACTTCTAGTGTCACCACCTTCAACAATATCAATAACCTTGTCAAGATCTTTCAGGTCTTCTCTGTACTCATCAATATCCTCTTTTCTTCCGACAAGAACAAGTCCGTCAATGAAATCAAACTTGCAGAATCTTTCAACAGTTATTCTAAATATTTTTTTCCCATTTATAAGCAGACTCTGTTTTGCAGTATCTGATCCCATTCTTGTTCCGCTGCCGCCAGCCATTATTAAAGCAACTATTTTCATTTTTTCCACGTATAAAACAAATTAATTTGCCTAGCCATTATAGTTTATAGAGGATTATTATCAAACTTTCGCTTTGAGCCAGGTATTTTTTCTAAAAAGCACAATAAAAATGATCCCGTTTGCGAGCATACTTAAGGCAATTGTTATCCATATTCCGTTTCCGGCAAGACCAAGCTTTATCGCAAAGAACCATGCAACCGGAATTTTAAGAAAAACTATCGGCAAACTAAAATAGAAAGACGGTTTTGTATGTCCGGATCCGGCAAAAGCTCCTGATTCTATAATTATCAGCACCGATTGAATGATCTCAGCGGGCATAACGATTCTCAGATAGCTCACACCTTCTTTTATAAGAGATGGATCAGAGTTAAATATTGAGACGAAAAATGAAGGAAAAATAAAAACTGTCAGAGAATAGACACCAATTACGATCGCAACAAATCTTATCGCGGAAATTGCTCCGATTCTCGCCCTGTCCTCTCTTCCTGCACCAAGATTCCTAGCTACAAAAGTAGAAAGACCTGAAGCCAGACCCACTGCAAAAAAATAGGCTAAGGATTCAATTTTATGGCCAATTCCCATTGCTGCTACAACATCTGTTCCAAATGATGCGGCGATCTTTGCGATGAAGTAATAAACTAAAGAAAAGAACATGCCTGTAAGAGCAACCGGATAACCAACGGTGATAAATCTTTTAAATTTTATTTCCTGACCGACTTCTTTAAAAACTATCCACTTGTTTTTTAGAATTATTGTCAGAAAAAGAATTGATCCGATAAAGTAACTGAAAATAGTTGCAAGCGCTGCGCCTTTAGTTTCAAGTCTGGGAAAAGGTCCAATACCCAGCATAAGGACGGGGCTTAAAATAATGTTAAGCAGAAAAGTGAATCCGTAAACTTTTACAGGAGCTTTTGTGTCGCCCCATGCTATCATAATTGAATGAAGAGCAAACATCAGAAAACCCAGAGGAGTAAAGATTATCATTATTCTCAGGTATTCGATCCCGGCCTTATATGCAACAGGCTCAAGTTCAATAAGTCCAACGAGTGGATTAATAAGAGGATATAGAAAAAATGTCAGAATAAATCCAAGTATAAGTGCAAATTTCAAAGACCTGAATGTATTGCTTTTTGCAGTTTCGATCTTGTTTTCACCGATATTCCTTGAAATACCGGCAATAATTCCAACTGTCACCAGAGCTGAAAGAGAATGCATCGCCCAGATGAGAAAGATCGAAGCACTGACTCCAGCAAGATAGTCTTTTCCCAGATGCCCGAGCCAGAACATATCTACAATATTGTATCCTGCTTTAAGAATGTTGAGAATAATAATCGGAATAGAGAGAATAAGAACCGACTTCGCAGGTTCATCCCTGAGCATATCTGTTTTAAATCTGTTGAGCATCTGCATTTATGGGAGTGTGAATGTTGCCGGACTACTCGCAAATGAGAAAAATCTTCCGCCACAGGTTCCACTTGATCCTGCAACTTCCACTGTATACGCATGAGTTCCACTTCCAAGTGCTGTTTTAATATGATCTTCAAGAGGATAGTAAAAACCGTGCTTACTATCTCCACCACACATATCGCCTACTGCCGTTTCTCTTACAGTTCCTGCTCTTATCCACTTCACAACGGGAGTATTGCCGGTATTTTCATCTTTATAAAATGCCAGATGAACAAGAAGTTCCTTGCTGAAGTCATCACCGTCACAAGTCCAACCATGAACGAAGCTATCGGCACCGGACGTAATTCCGTCAAAAGAACCTAAAGGACTCGTAGATACTGGTGAAAAACCGAGATCATCGATCACCATTCCGTCTTCGACACTATTTTCATCAGAAACAAATCTCATTCCAAAGGTAAACGTAGATGTCAGGCAGCCTGAAGGCAAAGTCCATGCCCTATTAGTCCAATTTGTCCAGTCACTCACTTTTAATGTTGAATCGTTACTCCAGGAAGATCCTCCATTCCCACTGCATACTGCCTGAATATAATCATAATCATAAGATGTGCTTTCCACATCACCCATGTAATAAAAAGACGCTTGAACGCTACATCCGGAACATGCTGACATGTCAGAGCTACCTGATATTCTCGATATTTCATTCAAGTTATTTCCATAATAATCGTAATCATCCCAGTAACCCCAACTGTGGGTACCGCTTCTAGATCTATAATCCTCTCTACCCCAATAATTAGCAGTTGTTGTCCAATCCTGATTTCCATCATCCCAATCATAGAATCCACCGTTTGGTAAAGACCAGATACTGTTCTGACAAGTATATCCTGACCAGCATTCTTTAATATTTGTATCACATTCTTCACCGACTTCTGAATTACAATCGGCATTCTCAGTACACATTACGCAGACATAAGGAACAACTCCCGTGTCACAAACCGGATTATTATGATCGGTACAGTCATCATCTGTCATACATTCATGTTCAACACACTCAGTTCCACTCCATCCGTAACCGTCTGCACATTTGTATCTGCAAACTGTTGAACTTGAAGTTGCATTATAGCTTGTAGTGCTATCTGCAGGAGTCCAAGCAGTTCCATTCCATGTCTGAGTATAGCTTGAAACTGTGTTCCAGTCAGTACCGGTTGAAGGTTTGGACGCACAAGTAAAAGTCCTTGAATTTATTTCACAAATTGTATTATTCCAAGTGTAACCAGATGAACACTTATACCTACAAGCCTCCGAACTGGCGGTTGTGTTATATTCAGTATTGCTATCATCTACCGGCATCCAGCCTGAACCGTTCCATGTCTGGGTATAGCTTGCAACTGTGTTCCAGTCTGTTCCTGTTGATGGCTTAGCCTGACAATCAAATGTCTGAGTATCTGCAAGACAGTTCGTTCCATTCCAAGTGTAATGCATATCACACTTAAAGCGACACTCTGAAGTGCTCGGTGTATCATTGTGAGCTCCAACTGTGCTTGGAACCCAGGCCGTTCCATTCCAGGACTGGTCAATCGAAGATGCGGTATTCCAAGAAGCATTTGCGGGGAGTCCCGTACAGGCCTGATCTATCTGTGTTACACCTTCACACTCTGAACCGTTCCATGTAAAATTTGTTATACATTTGTATCTGCATGACACAGTGTCTGAAGTAGTATTATACTCCGTTGTAGTATCAGTCGGTAGCCACGCTGTTCCGCTCCAGGTCTGCGTATAGCTTGCAACTGTATTCCACTGCGTTCCCGTTGCAGGTTTGGGATCACAGTCAAAAGTTTTTGTAGCTCCCACACAATTTGTTCCATTCCAGGTATAATTTTCAATGCATTGGAATCTACATGCTTGTGCACTTGCAGTTATATTAAACTCAGTTATTGAATCTTCAGGCAACCATTGTGAACCACTCCAAGTTTGAATATAACTTGCGACTGTGTTCCATTCTGATGCTATTTCAGGTTTTGCCGCACAGCTAAAAGTTCTGCTGTCAGCTACACAGGTTGATCCATCCCATGTATAGTTATTGGCACATTTGTAGTGACACTCAATATCAGAAGATGTTTCATTATAAACTGTTGTTGACTCTGCAGGAGCCCAGGCTGTTCCAGCCCATGTCTGGGTATAACTTGAGACATTATTCCACACTGTTCCAACTTCAGGTTTAGTATCACAATTATGAGTTTTAGTATCTGCTGCGCATTCTGTTCCATTCCAAGTATAATGCTCGGCACAGATGAATCTGCATGCGGTCGCACTTGCTACAATATTATATTCTGTTGTCGTATCAGCCGGGAACCAACCTGCTCCATTCCAAGTCTGCTCATAGCTTAAAACTGTATTCCACGCTGTTCCAGTTTCAGGTTTCGCCACACAGTTGAAAGTTTTTTTAGCAGCTTCGCATTTAGAGCCGTTCCATGAATAATTTTCAGAACAGATAAAACGACATGTAGTTTCTGAAGGAGTTTCATTATGTTCAGTAGAACTTGCCGCAGGAACCCATTTTGCACCGTCCCATGTCTGCTCATAACTGGAAACTGTATTCCACTGCGTTCCGACAAACGGTTTAGTATAGCATTTAAATATATGGATATCTGAAACACATTCTGTGCCATCCCATGAATAGTTCTCAGCACATTTATATATGCATGCAGTTTCTGATGGGGTTTCATTATACTCAGGCGCAGTTTCCGCTGGAGCAAAATCTGTTCCGTTCCAAGTACGTTCATAGCTTGAAACTGTGTTCCACTCTGTTCCATTCGCTGGTTTTTTATCACAATCAAAAGTTACTTTTTCCGGATCACAGACTTCTCCAACTTTCAAGTAATGTTCATCACAATCCCACAGGCAGGTATCGGTGGCAGGATCCCAAATCGTTCCATTCCAAGTTTGAGAGATCATTCCATCCGCATTTGCCACGTTCCATACTGAATGTTCGGGTTTACTGTTTTCACAGGCTACGCTTTGAGTATCTGCGACACATTCTGCAATGCCGTCACCTGAATAATGCTCTTTACAAGCACAGATGTAAGATCCTGTTATGTTAGAACAATCTGCAAATTCATCACAATCATTTAAAAGACTGTCAAGACATTCGTTCATGTCCTTACATACGCCCTTATTCCAGTAATATCCACTCTCACATTCACATTTAAAATTCTCGCCCTGAATGGTACAGTTTCCATTACTCATTGAAACCGATTCACAAGGATTGGGATTACACGGCGTAGTTATAAAGACATCCTCATCCTGAACCTCATCGTCTTTTAAATCTGTATCAACAGCATCATTTGTCTCGTCCTGGATGTCCGTGTCGTCCGTATCGCCAGTTTCGTCCTTAACGTCCGTTTCGTCAATATCCCCTGTTACGTCCTTGTCTTCAACTTCATTATTGTCAGGCTCTACTGCATTATCGGGCATTCCCCAATCAATGTCATTTTCAGATATTTTATCAACATCTGTCTTTCCGGCATTTTCAACACATGATCCGTCCAAACAGACGAGTCCACCTTCACAATCAAGTGACGTTATACACTCCACACTTTCACTCGTACATGAAGCAAAAAAGAGTGCTGAAAAAATGCTTAAGAACACAAATGATCTAAATGACATATTGAGAACCTCCAAAAAATAGTCCCGTAATTTTATTAGTATGTTCTTATAATGTCAAGATTCAGTGCAACAATAACGAAAGTTTTCTGCAAGATCCAGTGGATCCCACAACTTGACATTTTTCAGACGAACATTATCCTGAACTGCTGTGTTGTCATCATTCCTAAAACAAGGAGATCACATGTTAAAAAAAGATTTTGTAAAACTTACCAAGGTTTGTCTTACCACTTGTTTAATTACTATTCTCACCATCACAGGTTGCTCAAGCGACAAACAGAGCCTCAGTAATGATGCTAATACAACTGCCGATACTGATGAAACGGATGAAACAGCAGACCTCGTTGTTTTAGACGAGGACTCGCAACCAGATACTGACACCAGCGATATTGACACTTCAACGGATGCCGATATTGACAACTATGTTGATTCCTGCGCAGGATTTGTTGAAGAAGATTGCGACACATCATTTTCCCGTTGTGCAGGCTTTAATATTCTAAAGAAATGCAAGATCACCGAATGCGGAAAAGCTATCGTTGAGGAAGAATGCCCTGAAACATTTGGATGTTTCAATGGAGAATGTGTTTCTGATAAATGCTCGGATGAATGTGTCCCCGGAAGTGAAAAAGATGGAAAGATCTGCGAATTCTGGGACAACAAGAATATTGATTGGACTGAAACTGATCAGACAAACAAACTCTATGACCGATATGAGGAGTTTCAAAGATGGCAACACAGTGATCTCATGCCTTTTGGCGGTCTAGCAGATGCTCGTTATGAAACAGAAGAACATAAAGTAATTGCCAAATATGACGGCGTTGGTGATTCAGCTATCTGGACAGGAACCTATCTCGCGTCAGAATCAATAAGATACATGGTTGACGGATCAGTTGCTGCAAGAGAAAATATTATTGATATGGTTCAAACACTTCATCTCTTTTTTAACGTGGCCGGATCTCCCGGACTTCTTTCAAGATACACATACGAATCACAGTACAGATCAGGGATGGGAGAAAAACTATTCGGAAGTCCACTCTGTGAAAGCGACGACATTTTCTGCGATATTCTCTACGAGGGAAAATTGTATGACTACAAAGGACACATAAGCCGCGACCAGTATCAGGGAATTCTTATGGGATATTCTTTTGCCTATGACGCTCTCGGTGAAGAATTCGAAGATGTCAGAAAAATGATAAGAGACGATATTGTTGAATTTATTCAAGTAATTATGAACAAACAGCATGTTTACATCACTTTAACTTATGATGGAACAGCCATACCTTTTCCAAGCGGAATTGATGCAAGATTTATGGTGACAGCACCAAGAGAAATGACAAACAACCACATAGTTATTGACTACTGCTCAACTGAAACATCAAGCTGTGAAACGAATATTCACGGATTTCAGGAATTTATGCCGAATATCGGCACTCTTTTAAGACAAGCTACCACATTGATTCCCAAATCAATTCCCAGAGCCGGAAGCGCAATCATGCTTGCAAATATTTTCAACATTGCGATGCAAGTTACAGATGGAATTGCAGAACACAAAGAACTTCACGACCAGATCAAAGATTTCTACTACAACAATGACGATGACTGGGGAAATGTGAACGACTGGCTGAATCAGGGCGAACAGTGGATATACACATTTGAATGCGGTGAGAAATATTACGGCATCAACATTGCCATGGAACCGATGTATAACCTTCTGCGACTTGAAAAAGATTCAGCGATAAGAGGAAGGATATTTAACAACATTCTTCAAGCTAAAATTTGGGAAGAAGTAAAAAATCACAAGAACACTTTTTTTACATATATATATTCTT
>Ga0222665_1001108_pt1 | contig 13059 bp, 12 predicted proteins | sample AntAcemetagen653_FD_179853 | JGI IMG/M metagenome (GOLD analysis project Ga0222665, IMG submission 179853) | Saline water microbial communities from Ace Lake, Antarctica - #653 | ecosystem: Environmental > Aquatic > Non-marine Saline and Alkaline > Saline | place: Antarctica: Ace Lake...
TATAGTGACAAAACGAGCCGCCTCGTAAAATATGCCTCAAAAGGAGAAAATCTTCCGGGTATTTATTTTGCTTATGTTCCACAAGATCAGAAATGGATGATTACAGGATTGATTGATGTTTTTGTGATTAATTTTACGGATTATGATATTCTATATAGCTTTTTTCTGTGTCAAGGCAAGAAACAAATCGGGATAGATTATGGCTCAATTAAACCACAATCGAAAAATTTAATTGAAACGATCGACCGTGATGAAATTGAAGATTGGACAAACGGAACTATTCAGATTATGTTTCATAAGGATGAAGACAAAGATATCTTGCTTCCTTTAAGTACTAATTTTAAAATTAAGCCTTCAAAATTTTATAAGGAAAATAATTATCGAGAAACTTCATTTCTAAACGAGAAAGCCATAATCTATTCGATATTTGATCTTTCGCAGAAAATACTTGTTTCTGGTTTAAAAGATGAAAAAGACATTAAACAACAACAAATAATGGAAATTAAGGCAATTGAAGCAAAAGCGATAGTTTTAATTGACAAATACAAAACAGGCCCCAGTGAAGCAGTAGTTGATTTACACATTCAAGAACTTATTGATGATGACGCAGAAATAGAAAGCTCTAAAATACTTGATTTTCAAATGAATCATTTTGAAAAATGCTTAGATAGTGCTCTCATAAATCATTATCGAAAAATTACTTTTATTCACGGTGTAGGAAACGGAGTTTTAAAACTAAAAATCATTGAAGCCTTGAAAGATTACAAAGGTGTTGACAACCAAAGTGCTTCGATGGCAAAATTTGGAGTTGGTGCAATTGAGGTTTTGATCAGACACAATAGATAGTTGCCGGAATTTGCTGTAGCAAGCAATGAAATATTTTTCTTAACTGCTTATGCATGAAGAAAATTACGACTTAACTAATAAAATATTACTGCTTGATAATTACTAATATTTCCCCTTTCATCAGCAACTTCTATTTTGAAAACATTTTTTCCTTTTTTGATTCTGTCGTCAATGAAGTAAGTTAGTCTGTCGTTTTTTTTATCATATTCCATTAATATCCAGCGGTTATTTAAAGTTGCTCGATAGCTTTTTATTCCCGAAAAATCATCGCTTGTATTTATTACGATGGTTTTATAGCCTTTTATTTTTTTCTTATTGTGAATATTTAATGCGATGATTTCAGGTGAAATTGTATCGAGAATAATCGTATATTTGCCGAATTGCTTGTTTTTTGCGATCAAAAATCCATTTTCCCATTTTCCGCCAATTGCACTGAACTTTTCTTCCTCTCCATAAATATATGCTATCAAAACTTTTTCCTTCAGCCGATTAGGAATTGAATCCGGTTTAATAGCAATTGTAATATTTTTATGTAAAGGGGTATATTTATTATGAATATGATATGTCTTGGAAAAAGAATTTGGTAGAGGTTCAGAAATTTTATACTCAAAAATAATTGAATCGTAAAGTGTATTTGGGGGAATTGTAACAATTAAACTATCAGTTTCAAAGATATTTTGCTCAGAATAAGAATAATATTCCTGCTTCTTCGAAATTTTTTTACTTTCGTTAAATAGGCTATCGTTGGGCGAATCACTTTTTACAATAAACGAAAGCTGTGAAGTATTTCCAAAAACGTCTTTAATTATAAAATTTATATTATGAAATGATGAATCCTGAAAGTTAAAAATTCCATTGTTCAAAACGCTGTCGGAAACGCTTAGCTTATTATTTGGTGCAATTTGGGTTTTTTGAATTCGTATTTTATTATCAATAAACTCCGGATAATCAATCAAAGCATTTACGTATCTTGTTTCGTTGAACGAAAATGTTTGCATTTTATATGAGTGTCGTAAAACGCTGTCAGAGAATATTTCGATAGAGTAAATTCCATTTTTACTTCCATTATTATTTCCTAAGTCGTATGTTTGAATGCCAAAAGCAATTTCCCCTGAAACATGAATTGTATCTTCGCCTGTAATTTTATGCTGCATTCCCCACCCTCCGATTTTATACTTCTTAGCTTGACTTGAATTTTCAACAAAGCTGCTATCCGAAACCGGATATATTTTTAATAATTTGATTTTGGGACGTGTATAATCTTTGCTTTTAAATCCGAAAAGAAACGGATTGATAGGTTTTTCTGTTTTTTCATCTCTGATTTCGAAATGAAGATGAGGCCCTTCCGAACCACCCGTATTACCTGAGAAAGCAATTATATCTTCTTTCTTAACTTTTAATTGATTTTTTTTGGGGAAAATATTCAATTCAAATTCTTCTCTTTTGTAATGTTTCTGCTTAACAAATTTCTCAATTTTTTTATTAAATTTTTTTAAGTGTGCATAAACCGAAACAAAGCCATTAGGGTGAGCGATATATAATGCTTTTCCGAAACCTGTTGCCGAAACTTTAATTCGTATAATATATCCATCAGCAATTGCATAAATTTTTTCGCCTGTTTTTCCTTTTGTCTTGATATCAATTCCCGAATGAAAATGATTAGTTCGCAACTCTCCGAAAGTACCGGTTAATACTATCGGAAAATTAATTGGGGAGCGAAAATAATCTTGCGGATAAATGTTTTGTGCTTCGGTAATTATTGAAGAAAAAAACAGAAGTGTTATTAATATCCAGGCAGTTATTATTTTATACATTTTATTGGTTATCGTATTTTATTTTTTCTATTATTTTACTTATTTCCTCCATTGAATTTATAATAAAATCTGCTTTTTTAAACTTTTCCAGATTTTTGTTTGAATTTAATAAAACAGTTTTCATCCCGGCATTTTTTGCACCTATAATATCTTTTTCATAAGAGTCGCCGATCATTACACATTCGGATGTAGTTATCCCGATATTATCAGCAAGCTCTTGAAAAAATAATGGTGAAGGTTTTTTATGCCCTAAATCTTTTGAACAAAAAAAATGATGAAAATATTTGTCGGCACCAACACGTTTTAAAGCATCTATAATATCTTTTGTTCCCGAATTTTCAGCACCACTTGCAATACAGCAAATAAATTTAGGATTTAATTTTTTTAAGGAGTTTTCTGCTCCATCTACCCAAGCTACTTTTTCCCATTCCGACATTGGGCCATCAAATCCGAAATCAACCATTATTGTATTGCCCCAGTCGAAAATAAATGCTTTTGTCATTAATTTCAATTTTGAATTATTTGATTTTGCAAAAGTATTGAAAAATGATAGTTTTTTGGAAGAAGTAAATTGCATTTTATTCAAAAGGATTTTTGTTTTTTGAAAAGTCAGGCTTGTAATTTTCATAACTCGCCATATCTTGTACCCAGCCGTTAAACATTCCGAGCTTTTCCATTTCTGAAACAACTTTTTCGTATTCGCTTTTTTTAAGTGTACGATTAAGTTTCTGATGGTTTGCAACATTTTGTGTAGGATAATATTGCGACATTAATGAAATATGAATCTCAGGCGAAATCTCTTTTGCAATTGTTCGTAAAACATTAATACTATTTTCAACCTGCTCAGGTAATACTAAATGTCTGATAATTATTCCTTTTTTAGCATAACCAAATTCATCTAAAACCAATTCTGAGCCTTTTTGACGATACATTTCTTTAATTGCTTTTAAAGCAAATTCGGGGTAATCATCTGCATCCGAATATTCTTTTGAAATGTTTCTATCATAATATTTATAATCCGGTAAATAAACATCGACAAATTCCTCAAGGTCTTCTATTGAGTCAACAGTATCGTATCCATTAGTATTATAAACAATTACCGGATTTCTTCCAATTGCTTTTAATGAATTTGCAATTACTTTCATTTGAGGAATGAAATGCGATGGCGAAACAAAACCAAGAATATTAATTCCCGTGTTGAGGATCTTAATAATTTGGTTTAAAACTTCTTTCAGTATAAATTTTTCGGAAAAGTCCCTTTTTATGTTCTTGCTGATTTGATGATTTTGACAATAAATACATTGCAAATTACAATTAGTAAAAAAAATGTTGCAAATCCCTTTATTTCCGCTTATTGGTGGCTCCTCTCCTCGATGATTACAAATTGAAGAAATATTAAATGTAGCATCCGACTTACAATATCCCAAATTCCCTGTAAAGCGATTGGCATGGCAATTTCGAGGGCAAAAGCAGCAATCCCTTAACTCCTCCAAAGGTTGAAGTAAAGTATTAATATCAAGATTTTCAATTTTTTGATTCATCTTTTCCACTTTATAATTTGGGAATATTTTCATTAACAAATTTATAGAAATTTTTCTGCTTTTGTCGATTGCAAAAAATATAAAAACCGCTGAGGTCGCAAAAAAACGCAAAATATTTTGTATTAATCATTTCTTCAGGATGAAAACATTTTGCGGGCTACGTTTTTTCTTGCTTACTAAGTATATATTATATACCTTTGCTTAAAAAAAATGTAATTTATCTGTAAAATAATGACCCGTTCAGAAATTCTTGAAATTCTTAAAAAATACAAAAACGAAAATGCTGAAAAGTATGGTATTAATAATATAGGATTATTTGGCTCATATTCAAAAGATGAAGGAAAATATGAGAGTGACATTGATGTTATAATTGAAACTACTGAACCAGATCTTTTTAAACTGGTGCATATCAAAGATGAATTGGAAAAATTGTTCCATAAAACTATTGATATTGTGAGAAATCGTGAGAAAATGAATCCATACTTAAAAAAACACATAGAAAAAGATGCTATCTATGTTTAACCAAGAATTAGTCCAGGATATATTAAATCAGATTTTAGATGCTACTCAAAAAGTAATCACTCGTTTCAAACCAATAAAAACAGTAGAAGATTTTACGAACTCACCGAAAGGAAAAGAAAAACTTGATTCCATTTGTATGCAATTAATTGCAATTGGAGAAAGTTTAAAGAATATTGATAAAATTACAAATAAAAACCTTTTAATAAAATATCCCGAAATAGATTGGAAAGGTGCAAAAGGGTTAAGAGACATCATTACTCATCAATACTTTGATATCGATGCCGAAGAAATTTTCTGGGTTTGTGAGAAGCATATTCCAGCACTATCTGAAACAATAGAAAAAATTATTAATGAGGGGAAATATGATAATATTGGTAATGAATAAATATATAGTTAATGTATTATTACGCTTGGATGGTTTGAAACCTAAGTAATTTTTAGTTTAAAAAAAACTATTATTTTATAGGATTTTGTTGGGGAAAGTATTTTTACGAATTCGTATTTAAAAGATAATCAAATGACAGCAGCTAAAAGTTAATTTACCTCCAAAAAAATTTAATAATTATCTTATTTTTGCCCTTAATGTATAAGCATACAAAAACGGGAAAAAAAGCTATAATTTTTGGTGCCGGGCCGGCGGGGCTTACGGCAGCTTTTGAATTGCTTAAGAAATCTGACGTAAAACCAATAATTTACGAGATGTCTAATGATATTGGCGGAATTAGTAAAACCGTTAATTATAAAGGAAACCGTATTGATATAGGCGGCCATCGTTTTTTCTCTAAATCAAAAACCGTTATGGATTGGTGGCTTAAGATTTTACCGGTTCAGGACGAAAATACCTCAGGTACTTCTTCCAAAGTCATGCTTATTCGGCAACGTTTATCCAGAATTTTTTATTTACGTAAATTTTTTAATTATCCGATTTCCCTAAATTTAAATACTTTAAAAAACCTTGGAGTAGTTCGGATTTTTAAAATTGGATATAGTTATTTATGGATCAGAATTTTTCCTGTAAAGAATGAAGAATCCCTTGAAGACTTTTTTATTAACCGCTTTGGTAAAGAACTTTATATAACTTTTTTTAAAGATTACACCGAGAAGGTTTGGGGAATTTCATGCGATAAAATCAAGGCCGAATGGGGTGCTCAACGAATAAAAGGTTTATCGGTGAGCAAAACCATTTCTCACGCCATTAAAAGCATTTTCTTCAAAAATCGTTCAATCGATCAAAAAAATACAGAAACCAGCCTGATTGAACAATATCTTTATCCAAAATTCGGGCCGGGACAATTGTGGGAAGAAGTGGCTGATCAAATTTGTAAAAATGGAGGCGAAATTCATAGAAATCAAAAAATTGTCGGCATCAATTTAAATGGAAGCAAAATCAGAAATATTATTGTTGAAAACCTTCTATCCGGCGAAAAACAGGAAATCAATGGAGATTACTTTATTTCTTCAATGCCCGTAAAAGACTTGGTTTCTGCAATCAAAAACCCGATTCCTGAAGATGTTCGCAAAGTTTCAAACGGATTGATATATCGTGATTTTATTACGGTGGGCCTTTTGCTGAAGAAAATGAAAATAAAAAATAATACCAAAATCCAAACTAAAAACAATTTAATACCTGATACTTGGATTTATATTCAGGAAAGAGATGTGAAAATCGGGAGGCTCCAGGTTTTTAATAATTGGAGTCCGTTTATGGTAAAAGAGCCAGATCAGGTGTGGATCGGCCTTGAATATTTTTGTAACGAAGGTGATGAGCTTTGGAATAAATCAGACAAAGATTTCTTGAATTTTGCAATTGACGAGATGTGTACGATTGATATGATTGAGAAAAAAGATGTTTTGGACGGGATTGTAATTCGAATGCCAAAAACTTATCCGGCTTATTTCGGTTCTTATGATAATTTTGAAACAATCAGCAATTTTACTGATACCATTGAAAACCTTTTTCTTATCGGACGAAATGGTATGCACAGATACAACAACATGGATCATTCAATGCTTACAGCCATGACTGCCGTTGAAAATATTATTAATAACGTAAAAACAAAAAATAACATCTGGTCGGTAAATACTGAAAAAGAATATCATGAGTCAAAATAATGGTTTTTTTTCTTTGTTTTGCACCCTCGTTTGTGCTATTATAATAGGATTGATTTTCTATTTTACCGACTATATTTCAAATGAGGGCTTTAATCCTTCCGACGATGGAGTTGTTTTAGCCCAATCATACCGGATTATTAATGGTGAAATCCCTCATAAAGATTTCATTTCAATAAGGCCGGTATTTTCCGGACTTCTTCACACAATTAATTTTGCAAGCCCGCTTCCATTAATTATAAGTGGGCGAATTTTTGTCCTTTTACAGTTTTTTATTTTCTCTTTTTTGTGGGCATATTTTTTGTTAAAGAATTTTTTAACTCTAAGATCGAGATCAAAATACGCAATAATATTTTCTCTAACAGGTATTTCAGTTTTTGTGCTAAATGTAAACACCTATCATCTTTATCCATGGACAACAATTGATGGAGTATTTTTCTCAATTATCGGATTTTCATTTTTAATTAAACTTTTCTCAACGAAAATTTCATCTTCAAAAAAGGATTTTTATATCTCAGTCGCTTTGTTTTTATTTTCCATATCTGCTTTATGTAAACAGAATTTTATATTTCTCGCTGCATTTATTTTTATCTTCATCATTTATTTTTATATAAAAGAAAAACGTTCAAAAGCTTTACCGATTGTAATGATTACCGGCGGTTTACCTTTTGCTATTTACTTGATAATGTTGGTGTCAACCGATTCGTTTCAATATTTTATCCAACAAATGACCGGGCGAACCGAATTTTTTGAAACAGGAATACTTCGTTATATTAAATCTTTTCTAAAAGTTAGATTATTGCCATTGAATTTTATTGTTTTAGTTTTGTTTTTCTTTGCATTTCTTGATCGAATTAAACCAAATTTTATTTCAAAATATAATTTCATTGCTTATTTTTCGGGCAAAAAGAAAAGCTTTTGGCAAATTACCATTCTTCTTTATTTTTTGATGACAATTTATACAGCTTTCCGAATATTTTTAAGCAATGATTATCTTTCAATTACACATGAGACTTTTTGGATTCTTTTGATTTTATTTGTCATGGTAATTTATTTTAAAGCTTTAACCAAAACTCAGTCTGCAATTATCATTTTTACGATATTACTTTCGTGGGTTACCTCCATTTCCTTGGGTGCAAATTTTCCCGGATATGTTTTTGGAATCCTTATTTCTATGAATTTCATTTTAATAAACAGCATTAACAATAAATTACAACTCTTTGTTTTTTCACTTTCTCAGAAAAAAGTTTTGCCTTATTACTTTGCTGTTTTGGTGTCATTATTATTTGTGATCTCAATTTTAGGCCAGAGAAATATTAACTACCGGGAGCTTCCGGCTTCAAATCTGACAAAAAACTTAGGTGACCTTTTCCCGGAATTTGGTCATATAAAAACGAACCCTGCAACTTTTAACTATTATTCTGATTTCAAAAAGCTTTATGAAGCAAATCCTAAAATGAAAGGACATTTTGTAATATTGCCAAATAATGCGGCAATTTATCCTTTATTGCAAAGCCAAAATCCTTTTCCCTTGGACTGGATGCAAAAAGATGAATATGTCGGAGCCGAAGATCAATTACTTGAAAAACTTGTGAATATTCTTGAAAACGAAAAAGTATATATTCTGCTTGACCGATTCAATTCAAAAGAAATGGCTACGGAGCTGATTGATATGAATTACGATGATTATTCTTATATTCGAATAATAAAAGAAAAGTGTAAAAAAGTGAAAACGGGAAGTGAGTTTTTTGATGTTTATTTGCCGGAGAAATAATAAACTTGGAAACTTATTCCTTGTTTTTCATAACTTTTAGGGATTATATTCCCTAAATTTATTACTTCTGGGGAATTAAAATTTACAATAAGGTTAATTTTTTTGAATTTTTAAGCTAAATTATCAAACCTCTATTTTAATAGTTGCTATACAAAAAATAACACTCCTATAAATACAACTATCAAAATAATAGATAATGAGAAGTATTGAAAAACAGGAATATATTGCCCGGGTTTAATTTTTAATTTATAATTTGCGTAAAAAACTAAAATGATTTTTTCGACGGAATAAGCTGCGAGAGTTCCGAAAGCTACCCCCACAATTCCAAAAGGTTTTATTAATAATAGACTTATTGAAACATTTATAATAATCTCAATTAAAGAGCTTATCATTATAATTTTTGTATGCTTTTGCCCTATTATAATTGTTTGAGGGAAAATGAAGCGGGTAATTATTAATAAAACGTAAACATTAAAAATGTCGGCACTTTCCGAGAAATCTTTATTAAAAATTATTGGATAAAAATAATGGCTTGTTATTAGTAAAATTATTGAAATCGGGAAAAAATAGTACATCAATTTTAATGAATTCCTTTTAATCTTTTCAAGAATACGATTGATTTCTATTTCTTTTGAAAATTCAGGTATCATCGAATTGCTAAATGAATTTGCCAAAATCAAAAACAATGGAAACTCTTTTGCCCCAAATCGAAAAATTGCAAATGTAGCCGAATCAAAATAATTTGAAATTATCAATCCGTCGATGTATTCACCCGAACCACTTAATAAACTGCTAAATATTAACGGATAGCCTAATGAAATGTGATTCTTAATATAAGGAAACGAAACTTTTATGATCGAATACCTGATTAAAAGCCTGATCAACCACAAGAATCTTAAAATTGCAATAACGACTAATCCGTAAACAGAAAATATCAATGGATAAGCAAATAAAACCGGAAGCACAACAAACAAAAGTTGAAGCGAATAAGAAATTAATCCATAAAGAATTATCCTCCTGGGTTTATTTTTTAAGAGATAAATATATTCAATTAAATATGAGGGTGAGATCAATAAAATATACCAAGAAAATAATTTATATAGTTCTGTTTCGCCGGAAAGATTAAGGTAAGTGGAAATATTGTCTGTAAAAATTCTGATTACAATGAATGCCAATAAACTGAAAAAAAACATCAGCAGAAAAGCATTAAATAATTCAGGGGATTTTTTTCCATTTTCCGGTTTTCGATAAACAACAAGCAGAGATTGTACCAAGCCTGAAATCCAGAAGAAGCTAATCGCGCTTGCGAGAAAAATTAAAGATTCGTAAAAACCTATTTCGCCTGTTGTTAGGCTGGTTTTTGTAAACAATATTCCGATGAGCAAAAGAATTGCATACCTGAACAATTGAAAAAATTGCAATCCGTTTGTGTTGTTTATTTTTTTTACGATTTTCAAGCTATTTTTTATCAAATAACAGATTATTAATCAATTTTATTGCATTCCGTAATCTTTCATCTCCTTTCCCCGATACAGTTCCAAAACAATAATTTCTATTTTGAAGTTCCTTTTTATATAAATCAAAAAAATATTGTCTCAAATTTGGATGTTCCCGTTGTGGATCAGGCTCCCAATCAAGGTCAATATTGCAAAGCAAATATAAATCGTATTTATGGCTTTCAATGTTCTCAAGTATCCATTCGGGGCATGTTCCAAACTTATGCTCGCTCCAGATTTTTGTAACAATAAGTTCAGTATCACAAAACAAAAATTCATTTGCTTTTTCAGCCAATTTATTTTCATTAGAAAGTTGATGTTTAGCAATTTTAATTATGTCATCAAGATTATAAGGCCGTTTCAGGTCATCAATATAATTACGAGCATATTCTTCAACACAGTAAGTTTTAAAATGCTTTGCCAACTGAAAACATAAACTTGATTTTCCGGTAGATTCCGGTCCGGTGATGGCAATTCTTTTAAGCAATTTGTTTACTGCCCTCAAGTTTTTGCTTCCACTCAATATAACCCATTATCGCAATAATTAGAAATATAGAAAACTGGAAACTTGTAAATACCAAGCCTTTATAAAAATACAAGGGAATTGAAATTAAATCACCAATAATCCAGGCAATCCAATTTTCGACTTTTTTAATTGCCATCAGCCACATCCCAACTATGAAAACAGCGGTTGTAAATGAATCAATCCAAGGCACATTGCTATCAGTGTGATTTCTTAAAAAATAACTTAATACAATAAAAAAGAAAACAAACATAATTGCACTAATAATATGTTGCTTACGAGTACACATTGAGATAGGCGGAGGCTTTTTCGATTCATCTTTTCTTGTCCAAACATACCAACCGTAAATACTCATCACAAAATACACGAAATTAATTCCCATATCTGCATATAATTTCGCAAAGAAACAGATATAAACATAAATAACAACGCTAATAATTCCACTCGGGAAAACCCAGATATTTTCCTTTTTTGCATACCAAACGCTTAATAATCCGAATATTACAGCGATTATCTCTAATAAGGAAGTATCAAGAATGTTTTGATAGAATGTTTCAAAAAACTGAGAAAAATCCATTAAGATACGTTCAAATCCGCATTAATAATTTTCATAACAAAAACCGAATGAGGCACTTCAAATGATTTATGAATTTCATTGGTCAGAGTTTTCATTACCTCGAAATATTCGCCGAAAACATGAGTACTTATACCACTTGTTTTTACAATCAGGTTTTCATATTCGTTCAAGCGATCAATGAATTCTTTTATTGGTGGAATAAATTCCTCTTTTAATGGATAATAACTTATTTCAACAGATGTATTCATAATTAATATACTTTTGATTTTTCGACAAATTTACAACAAATATTATTGTTGCGAACTGCATAAAATCAAATCTGCAAGACATTAAAATTATTTATGTTTGCAGAAAAATTAACCGATTAAATTAAAAATCAAAATTGTTAAATCAAAATTCCAAATCCATTTATGTATTTCCCACTTGAATATAATGAACCTGTATTTCGGCCTCCGAGTGAGGCTTACTCATTGATTCTTCAGCTAACTTTAGGCTGTTCGTGGAATCGTTGTGCGTTTTGTGAAATGTATTCATCAAAAAAATTCAAAGTCAGGAAGGAAGAAGAAATAATTCGAGAAATAAAAGAGGTAGCTTCAATATCAACTGATATAAAAAAAGTTTTTCTCGCCGATGGAAATGCTATGGTTCTCTCATCTTCAAAGCTTCTTAGAATTATCAATGAAATCAACAAAACATTTCCCCGTGTAACAAGGATTTCGGCTTATGCCTTACCGAAAGACATAAGTTCAAAAACAGATGATGAGCTTAAACAACTTTCGGACGCAGGTTTAAAATTACTTTATGTGGGGATTGAATCGGGTGATGATGAATTATTAAGACTTATCAATAAGGGTGAAACTTTCAATTCAAGTGTTGATGGTTTGCAAAAAGCCCGTAAAGCCGGGATAAAATTATCAGTTATGATTTTGAATGGTTTAGGTGGAAAAAATTATTCTGTTCAACATGCAATTAATTCGGCAAAGGCTATAAATTTAATCCAACCCGAATTTTTATCGACTTTGGTTTTGAGTTTTCCTTACGGTGAAGATCACTTCAAAAAGCGTTTTAAAGGGAATTTCAAAGCATTGACAACGCTTGAATTAATTGAGGAAATGAAAATTTTTATTGAAAACTTAGAGCTTGAAAATTCGGTTTTCAGAAGCGACCACGCTTCTAATTATCTGGTTTTAAAAGGAAACTTGAATCGTGATAAACAAAAGTTTTTGAATAATATAAATACGGTTTTGCAATCACCTGACGATGCCTCGCTAAGGCCGGAGTGGACGAGAGGGCTTTAGGAATTTTTGATTGATGATTTTTGATTGATGATTGGGAGATTTGGAAATATGGGAAATAAAGGAAACATGGGAAAGGAAATTATACACATTTTCCGTTATACCGTTATATCCTCTATACCCTTATACCCCTTATAAAATATAGAAATTGATTTCTTACACCATGGGATTTTCAACAATTCTTAACCAAATTATTATTCTCGCAATCTTAATCCTTTGTGGTTCGATAGCTTTTCGCTTGAAAATACTTCAGGAAACGGCCAAAGGAGTTATTGAAAAGCTGGTTTTTTATATCACTCTACCCTTGTTGATTGTAACAAAACTTTCAAGCCTTGATTTTACGGTGGAGATTCTAAGAAACGGTGGAATAGTTATCGTAAGCACTTATTTTATTCTTTTTATCCAGATTTTGGTAGGAAAGCTTTCTGCTAAATTGTTAAGATTAGAAAAGCCTCAGGCAGTAATTCACAGTTTGCATAGTATGCTGGGCAACATAGTTTTTTTAGGTTTTCCTTTGCTCGATACTTTATTTCCGGGAGGTGAAGCAATTTTATATGCGGCA